>Ga0255052_10000643_pt1 | contig 27787 bp, 27 predicted proteins | sample JV7_2_21_MG_FD_188632 | JGI IMG/M metagenome (GOLD analysis project Ga0255052, IMG submission 188632) | Seawater microbial communities from Jervis Inlet, British Columbia, Canada - JV7_2_21 | ecosystem: Environmental > Aquatic > Marine > Inlet | place: Canada: British Columbia | collected...
CAAGGTACTGCTCTCCGTCACTAAATCGGGTGGCGCATTGGCGGCCGCCGTCTTGAGCTTGTTCCTGATTCCGATTCTGACGTTTTACCTGCTGCGCGACTGGGATTCGATCCTGTTGCACTTTGGCGCATTGGTCCCTGAAAGCCAGCGCGACACGGTGTTCCAGTTAGCGCGTGAGACGGATGACGTACTCAGTGCTTTTCTGCGCGGCCAGTTACTGGTCATGGCTGCACTTGCCACCATTTACTCGCTCGGGCTTGGCCTCGTAGGACTGAAATTCGCGATCGCTATTGGCGTGGTCTCGGGCCTTGTCAGTTTCGTTCCTTATCTCGGTTTTGTCTTTGGCATCCTGCTCGCCGGCTTGACGGTGGCACTTGAACCGGACCCGCTGTGGCAACTGGTCGGTGTGCTGGTGACGTTTACGCTCGCGCAATTCATCGAAGGTTCGGTGCTGACACCCAAACTGGTTGGTGACCGTATCGGCTTGCACCCGGTAATTATTATATTTGCGGTCGCAGCGGGCGGTCAGCTGTTTGGTTTCTTCGGCATATTGCTGGCGCTGCCAGCGGCAGCTGTGTTGTCTGTTCTGGTGCGCTTCGCCTACAACCGATATCTGAAGGAACACCCCGACGCCCTGATTGAACTCGAGCACGAATGAACCAACTGGTACTGCCATTACGCCTTGCCGATCATGCGGTGTTTGCCAGCTTTTACGGAGAAGGCAATGAGTCGCTGGTCGCGACGCTTGTACATATTGCCAATGGCGATACTGATGAGTCGCGACACGGTTGCTGGCTGTGGGGCAGCGAGGCGACCGGCAAAACGCACTTGCTGCAAGCCATTTGTGATCGCGCGGGTGATCGCTCCGTCTATATCCCGTTGTCGGAGTTGGCCGATGCCGGTCCCGCGATTCTGGACGGCCTCGCGAGTCGTGCGCTGGTATGCATCGATGATCTGGCCATCGTCGCCGGTAACGCCGATTGGGAGACGGCTTTATTCGATTTGTGTAATCAGATATTTGACGCCGGTGGACAGTTGATCGTATCCGCTACGATGGCGCCTCGCGAATGTCCGATCAATCTGGCCGATCTTTCCAGCCGACTGTCTCGCTTGCCAGTATTTCACGTGCGGTCGCTTGATGACCAGCAACGCATGGCGGCGCTGCAGTTGCGCGCTCGCCATCGTGGTCTCAATTTGCCTGGAGATACGGCGCGCTACCTGTTGAAGCGCAGTCGCCGTGATATGGCGAGCCTGTACGAGATGCTGGACAAGCTCGACCTCGAGGCACTACGAGCGCAACGTCGTCTGACTATTCCGTTTGTTCGGGATGTTTTGCGACTTAAGGAAAGCGGCTAGGGTTTGTTTGTCGTGCCCTTAATCGGCCAGTCGCTTAGCGAGCTCCGCAACACGTTTTCCCAGTGCGCGCGCCAGTTGTTTCTCCTCATCGGACAATGTGTCGGGATTTCGATTCCACGACACGTGGGTTGCACCATACGGTGTCCCACCTGTCGTCGTCGTTGACAGCGCATCTTCCGTATAAGGAATGCCGACGATCAGCATGCCGTGATGCAGCAACGGCATAGCCATCGTCAATAGCGTCGATTCCTGTCCGCCGTGCAGTGACGAGGTGGAGGCAAACACGCCCGCCGGCTTGCCGACAGCGGCACCATTGAACCACTCGCTGACGGTGTTATCCCAGAAATGCTTAAGTGAGGCTGACATGTTGCCGAAATTTGTCGGGCTGCCCATGACGAGACCCGCGCATTCGCCAAGGTCATCGGTCTCGGCGTAGGGAGGGCCGGATGCGGGGACGCTATCCTGCACGGCTTCGCTGACTGACGAGACTGCTGGCACCGTGCGAAGTCGTGCGGCCATGCCAGGCACGGCATCGACACCCTGGCACACCTCGCGGGCGAGAGCTTCTGTTGCACCTTTGCGTGAATAATAGAGAACCAGTATGTCGGCCATCAGCGAAGCAGCTCCTGCACATTTTCGGGAGGCCTGCCGATGACCGCTTTGTTGCTCGCAGCGTCAACGACGATTGGACGCTGCAGGACGGCGGGATGCGTTGCAATCCATTCGGCGAGCGCATTGTCATTATCAAGGCCGGGCAGGTCGTCGGCATTCTTGAATTGGCTTTCGCCGCGCCGCAGCAGATCTGCGACCCGCACGCCAAGCTTGCCGGCAATCGCCAGAATCTCAGCGGCAGACGGCACCTCTTGCAGATACAGGACGATTGCCGGTTCGACGCCAGCTTCGTTGATTATTTGTAGCGTTTTCCGCGACTTGGAGCAGCACGGGTTGTGGTATATGATTAATGCCATGGGGTCCTCTCGCGACCTTTCTCGTTGGGCGAGAACGAACTCTAGCAGGCTCCATCTGGCGCGTCAGCGCATGCGTTTCAGCTTGACGGCGTGGGCCGCCTGTTGGTAGCGTTCCAAGGATTCCAATAATTAGAATATAAGTGAATAAATCCGGAATAAAAACGCTCGTTCAGGCACTCCTGGTTGCCGCAATGGCACTGGTTGCCGGCTGTGAAACCGCGCCGCCGGTACAGGAAATGAGTGATGCGCGCCAGGCCATCGCTGTCGCGAAAGAAGCCGGCGCGGCCGACAAAGCAGCGATTCACCTCAAAGCGGCCGAATATTATCTCGAAAGTGCTCAAAAGAAGCTGTCTGATCGCCAGTATTCGCAAGCGCGATACGATGCCAAACAGGCCAAAATGAAGGCCATCGATGCGCTCAAGGCCAGCGAAATGGCGACGGAGTCTGCTGAGGACGATTCCCAATAACGACGCGTTCTATTTCTGGCGATCCATCGAAGAAAGCTCGATGTTTCACCGTAAGTGGTCGCGTACAGGGCGTCTGGTTTCGCGATAGTACGCGGCGCGAAGCGGAAGTGCTGGGCATCACGGGGCACGCCATTAACCTTGCCAACGGTAACGTCGAAATACTGGCTTGTGGTTCTCCTGAAGCTCTGGATGCACTCTGCAATTGGTTGCAGCAGGGGCCGCCATTGGCACAGGTTTCAGGTGTTGAGACAAGTCCGGCTGAATACCGGGAGTTAACAGATTTCAGGATAGGCTAGGGGCTCAGGCCTGAAACCACTTCTTACTCAGTTTGTTGATCACCTTGTTCGGGTACTTGCGCTTGCCGAGACTACCGTTGTAGCGACCCAGTGCGCGGCGCAGATCGCCTTTTTCTTTATCGAGGTAAAACCGCAAAATAGTGCAGCCGTAGCGCAGGTTCGTGTCCGTGTGCAACAGGTTGTCATTCGGTCGGCCAATTTCATTGAGCCAGAACGGCATGATCTGCATCAGTCCTAATGCTCCGGCCACCGAAACGGCATAGCGGTCGAAGTTGCTTTCGATCTCGATGACCGCGAGAATCAGTTCGGGCGGCAAGTCCGCGCGTGCCGCTTCAAGGTGGATCAGTGTCAGCAGCTCAATGCGCTCTTCGGGATCCTTGACCTGGCGTGCAAGACGGCTCGACATATCGGTGAGCCAGACCTCAGCGTGAAAACGATCCGTAAAACTCGCCGAATCGCTTGCAGCCGCACGCAAAACCTCGCGCAGTTCCGGGTCAGGAGTCTGTTGGGCTGCAACGACGCTGCCGGAGAACAGGGCAATGAGCAATACGGCTATTCTGGCGCGATCAGGGAACGTCATTGGCGAAGTATAATACATGCCGCATAGTGTATATGAATCACTAGCTTATAGTGGATTCCTTTAGCAATTTGAGAGCTTCTTCACGTTTCAAATTGCGAGATTCGTCGTCCCGGCGATGCCGATACTCCAGTTCACCCGCGGCCAGATTACGCTCGCTGATCACGAGTCGATGCGGGATGCCAATGAGTTCGGCATCGGCGAATTTGACGCCAGGCCTCGCATCGCGGTCGTCGAGCAGCACTTCGAAGCCCTGGTCGACAAGGTCCGCATACAGCGACTCGGACGCCTCGCGCACGGCCTCCGAGCGTTGCTGGTTGATCGGCACCAGCACCAGGTCGAATGGCGCGAGCGGCCCCGGCCAGATGATGCCGCTATTGTCGTGATTCTGCTCGATAGCAGCCCCGACGATGCGGGTGATACCAATGCCGTAGCAACCCATGGCCACGGCCTGGTTCTTGCCGTCGGTGTCCTGCACTGTTGCCCCCATGGATTTGCTGTATTTGTCGCCGAGCTGGAATATATGGCCGACCTCGATGCCCCGCGCAATGCTCAGCGTGCCTTTGCCGCCCGGCGTCGGGTCGCCGTCGACGACATTGCGAATATCGACTGTTTCGGGCTGCGGTAGATCGCGTCCGAAATTAACCCCCGTGTAATGGAATCCGGCCTCGTTGGCGCCGCAGCTGAAATCCGCCAGCTTGGCAACTGCGTGATCGAAGTACACGGGCAGTGTCAAACCGACGGGCCCCAGCGAACCCGGTTCGCTGCCGGTCGCCTTTGCGATAGTTGCGTTATCGGCCATGGTCAACGGCGATGCAACGCCATCGAGTTTCTGCGTTTTGACGGCGTTGAGCGCATGATCACCTCGCAGAACGAGCGCGACCGGTCCGTCGGTTCCCTCGACAATCAGCGTCTTTATTGTCTGCGACGCCGGGATGTCGAACAGGCGACACAGGTCGTCGATCGTGTGGACCTTGGGTGTTGCGATTTTTTCCAGCGCTTGCGTGCTTTTCGGCGTCGGGCTATCGGACGCCAGGGTCGCGGCCGTTTCTATATTCGAGGCGTAGTCGTCCGCATCGCTGTACGCAATCGCGTCTTCGCCTGAATCGGCCAGCACATGAAACTCCTGTGAGCGGCTGCCACCAATCTCGCCACTGTCGGCGTCAACCACCCTGAATCTGAGACCGAGACGCTCGAATATCGCCGTGTAGGCCGCATGCATCTTGTTATAGGACGTTTCCAGTCCCGCGTGGTCGATATCGAACGAGTACGCATCTTTCATGATGAATTCTCGCGAACGCATTACGCCGAATCGCGGCCGGATTTCATCGCGAAACTTCGTCTGGATTTGGTAGTAGTTAACCGGCAGCTGCTTGTAGCTTCTTAGTTCTCGCCGCGCTATGTCAGTAATGACTTCCTCGTGCGTCGGGCCAAAGCAAAAATCCCGCTGATGACGATCCTGCATGCGAAGCAACAATGGGCCGTATTGATCCCAGCGGCCCGATTCTTGCCACAATTCTGCCGGCTGCACGGCAGGCATCAGTAACTCCAGCGCCCCGGCTCTGTTCATTTCCTCCCGTACCACGGTTTCGACCTTGCGCACGACACGCAGCCCGAGCGGCATCCAGGTGAATAGTCCGGACGCGAGGCGTCTGATAAGACCGGCACGCAGCATCAGCTTGTGGCTGACGATTTCCGCGTCAGCAGGTACTTCCTTGAGCGTGGTCAGCCCGAATTCCGAAAAACGCATTGATGCCAGAACCTTAAGTCTATGAGCCGCGCATTCTAACCGTTTCCGCGCGTTGATGTGATGGCTGTATTGCGCTCGTATTGACTCGGGGACGAAAGCAGGGGATGGTCCGTGATCGATTATCACGGAGGACCATCGGCAGTGCTCGGAAGGCGTAATCCATTTATCGCCGGGGAGGGAATCTTCCCGATCATCTTGATGGTGGTGGCCGGCGTATTGCTAATCCGCTATTTCGATCCCTGGTATGCGCTCATACCGGCGATCATTCTGGTCTTCATGTATTTTCTGTTTCGCGATCCGATTCGGGGAGGGCCATCCGTAGCTTTGGGCGTAATAAGCCCGGCTGATGGCGAAGTTGTGTCCGTTGATAAGACTGACAAATGCGTCGTCCAGGGCAACGCCCATCGGGTTCGAATTCGAATCAACAGCCTCGGTAGCTACACTGCTCGAAGCCCGATCGAAGGCAAGGTTATGAATTTGCATTCACCCGAGCATGGCGTCGGTCCCGATTGTCCTGCCAATGCCCTGTGGGTGAAGACCGATGAGGGCGATGATGTCGTGCTGCGATTCCATGGCTATCGCCTGGGTCTTGCGCCAAAGTCATTTGTACGCTTTGGCGAACGCATCGGACAGGGGCACCGATGTGCATACCTTCGCCTCGCACGATTTGCCGACGTGTACATGCCGATCGACGGCAAGGTGCTCGTCGAGCCTGGTCAACAGGTTGTCGCGGGACGCGACCTCATCGGCACGGTACCGCACCCTTAAATTCGCCTGCTTTCGTGTAATGACGAATTTGCCGTGGCAAACTACGGCCTGACTTCTGCCAATGCTGCAAAGACCGGTTTTGAACATGATCCAACCCGAACACCAGCGACGCGCCTACTTGCGGGCGATGGGTATCGATGTCTGGTTACCCAGGGGTGAAGCTGAGGAACCGGCCGTGCCCGAGTCGGCGCCTGACCTGGACTGGACGGAGTTGCGTGACTGCGTAACGAACTGCACACGGTGTGAGCTGTCGCGAAGTCGCACTAACACGGTCTTCGGTGTCGGCAACCGCGACGCGGACTGGCTGATTATCGGCGAAGCGCCGGGCGCAGAAGAGGATCGGCGTGGCGAGCCCTTTGTCGGTCGAGCCGGCAAGTTGCTCGATGAGATGTTGCGCTCGATCGGCCAGAGCAGGGACAGCGTGTTCATCGCGAATATCTTGAAGTGCCGGCCGCCGAACAACCGCGATCCCAAGCCTGAGGAAGCAGCCGCCTGCCGTCAGTATCTGGAGCGCCAGATTCAGCTGGTGCAACCGAGGATCATGCTCGCCGTTGGTAAAATCGCCGCGCAGAATCTGTTGGGCAGTAACGAGACTGTCGGTCGCATGCGGGGCCATCCGCACGAGCTCGATGGCATACCGCTGGTTGTGACGTATCATCCGGCATACTTGTTGCGCAGCCCGTCGCAGAAGAGCAAGTCGTGGAGCGACCTGTGCCTGGCAATGCGGCTCGCCGCGGAGTACAGCGCTTGATTACTCCAATAGCGCAGCCGCCGACCACGATTCGGGAGATGGACCATGACGATCTCGCAACGGTCTCCGATATCGAGCGGCGTAGCTATGAGTTTCCCTGGAGTCACGGGGTATTTCGGGATTGCCTGCTGGCCGGATACAAGAGCATCGTGCTGGTTCGCGAGGACCGGGTCGCGGGTTACAGTATTCTCTCAGTCGCTGCGGGTGAAGCGCATATCCTGAACCTGTGTGTCGAACCCGAATTTCGCTCTCTGGGTTATGGGGAGCGCCTGCTTGATGAGATTCTCTTCCGGGCTCGAGCAGCGTCCGTCCGCGAGATCTTCCTCGAGGTGCGTCCGTCCAATGAGACCGCAATAGCGTTGTATCGCAAGAAGGGCTTCTACCAGGTCGCCAATCGTCCGGCCTACTATCAGTCGCATCAAGGTCGCGAAGACGCCGCGGTGCTATCGAAGAAGCTCGTCATAGAAGACTGAGTATGTCCAACATCGCAGAACAGGTCGGCAAGCGGCGAACGTTTGCCATTATCTCGCACCCGGATGCCGGCAAGACGACGCTGACGGAAAAGCTGTTGCTCTATGGCGGCGCGATCCAGCTCGCCGGTACCGTAAAAGGCCGCAAGGCGAGCCGGCATGCGACCTCCGACTGGATGGCATTGGAACAGCAACGCGGTATCTCGGTTACGTCATCGGTAATGCAGTTTCCGTACAAAGAGTATGTCGTCAATCTACTCGATACCCCGGGACACGAGGATTTCTCGGAGGATACCTACCGCACGCTTACGGCCGTTGATTCGGCTCTGATGGTTATCGACTGCGCGAAAGGCGTGGAGAAACGAACGATCAAGCTCATGGAAGTCTGCCGGCTGCGTGACACGCCGATCATGACCTTCATCAACAAGCTGGACCGCGATGGTCAGGAGCCGATCGACCTACTCGACGAAATCGAATCGGTACTCAAGATTCAGTGTGCGCCGATTACGTGGCCGATCGGTATGGGTCGTTCGTTGCAAGGCGTGTATCACCTGTTGCAGGACAAGATTTATCTTTATGATCGTGTCGGGCGCGAGAAAGCCGCGGAGATCCGCCAAATAGACGGCTTGCAGTCCGCACAGGCCGCCGAAGTGCTCGGCGACGCGGTCGACGATTTTCGTGAGGAGGTCGAACTCGTCAAAGGAGCGTGCCCCGAGTTTTCGCTGCACGACTACCTCGCCGCAAAACAAACGCCGGTGTTTTTTGGTTCCGCAATCTCAAATTTTGGCGTCAAGGAGCTGCTGGACGAATTCGTAAGTCACGCGCCTGCGCCGCTGGTACGCGAAAGCGAACAGCGCGATGTTAGTCCCACGGAAGACAAGTTGACCGGCTTTGTATTCAAAATTCAGGCGAACATGGACCCGGGGCACCGCGATCGTATCGCGTTCATGCGAATATGTTCCGGTGAGTATCGCAAGGGAATCCGCACCCTGCATGTACGCTCCGGCAAAGAAATGAAAATACCGGAAGCGATTACGTTTATGGCGGCGGACCGGCAGCACGCCGAAACCGCCTATGCCGGCGACATCATAGGTGTGCACAATCACGGTACGATTAACATTGGGGACAGTTTCTCTGAGGGCGAAGAGATACGTTTCACCGGTATTCCGAACTTTGCGCCCGAGATATTTCGACGGGCCATTCTGAAAGACCCGTTGCGACTCAAGGCCCTGCGAAAAGGTTTAGCGCAACTTTGCGAGGAGGGCGCAACACAGCTGTTCAAGCCATTGCGCAACAATGATCTGATCCTCGGCGCAGTGGGACCGCTGCAGTTCGAAGTTGTAGCGCACCGCCTGCGTGATGAATATAACGTCGAGTGCCAGTTCGAGGCGATTAATGTTGCTACCGCACGCTGGGTCGAATGTGACGACGCAAAAATGCTCTCGGACTTTGAAAAAAAGGCGCATGACAATCTGGCGCTGGATCACGGCGACAGTCTGGTCTACATTGCACCCACCAGGGTCAACTTGAACCTGACAGAGGAGCGCTGGCCGGATATCGCGTTCCGCAAGACGCGGGAGCATCAGTGGGCTGCTTGACACCGGACCGGGGCAAGCGTTTGTTGAATACCGCCATCCTCAACAAAAGAGTCATTGGCTGGGCGCTATACGATTGGGCGAATTCGGCGTTCGCACTTAGCGTTCTCGCAGTACTGTTTCCACTCGTTCTCGGCAATTTCTGGAGTATTGGCGACGACGGTGCGGCGGTTACCGCACGTCTTGGCTGGGTTACATTCACCGCCAGCGTCATCGTGTGTTTAACGGCTCCCGTATTCGGCACGATCGCAGACGCGGGTGGCTACCGTAAGCGTTTCCTGTTTGTTCTTGCCCTCGGCGGCGCTGTGGCGACCGCGGCGCTGGGGCTTGTCGGTGAGAGCGAATGGCCCACGGCGCTGGCTGTTTATCTCGTCGCGTCGGTCGGGTACTACAGCTCCACCGTATTTTATGATTCATTGCTCATCGACGTTTGCGAGCCGCGTTATTACAGCTTTGTATCGTCGCTCGGTTTCTCTTTGGGCTACCTTGGCGGTGCCGTGCTGCTGGCATTGCACGTGTGGATGTTGTCGGCGCCCGAGACGTTTGGCTTCGAGAATACTTCTGAGGTACTCAGTTTCGCATTCGTATCGGTAGGCGCCTGGTGGATCATCTTCCTGCTGCCATTGCTGTATTTCGTACCCGAACATCACAGCCCCATTGAAGTTAGCCGCGGAGCAGTTCGGGCGGCTTATGCCGAACTAAGGTCAACCATTCGCAAAGTCGGCCAGTATCGCAACGTTGTCATTTTTCTGACGGCGTACTGGTTGTATCTTGGCGGCGTGTTTACGGTGATTTTCATGGCCGTAAACTATGGTCAGCGGCTGGGATTCGCCGACAAAGATCTCGTGATGGCTTTGCTCATTACGAATTTCATCGGATTCCCGGCGACATTCTTGTACGGCCTCGTTGCGCATCGATTCGGACCGAAATCAGGTATTTATTTCGCGTTGCTCGTTTATACGGTTATGACCGCGTGGGCGATTTTCATGAAGGATGTGCGGCAGTTCTATGTGATGGCGATCGTGATTGGCACCGTTCAGGGCGGCGTACAGGGGTTGAGCCGGTCACTGTATGCATCACTCATTCCCCCGCATCAACCCGGTGAATTTTTCGGTTTCTATAATATGGTGACAAAGTTCGCCCACGTTCTGGGCCCCGCGATGGTCGCTATCGCAGCGACGTTGTCTGATGACCCGAAGTGGGTTCTTCTGACATTGATGCCGTTTTTCCTGGCGGGTGGGTTGCTGCTTTCACTGGTGCGAATGCCGTCAGCGGACACGGCTACGCAATAGCGTGTACGGCGTTCTTGAGGTGCGCCAGCGCTGATCCGTCGTTCGGGCCGTAACGCGCATCAAGATAGGCGGCCGTAACGGAATCGATAGCCGCTGGTGGCACGCTGCTGGATTTTGCGGCACGTTGTGCGAAACGTTCCGCGGTTTCGCCGACTTCCGGTTGCAGGCCGATCTTCCTCGTAAAATGCCGGTACAGAATTGCGGCCCGGTCTTTGGCGGGCGCCCTGTAGCGCATCGCAAGCAACAGGCTGATGACCGCGATCAGTATGACAAGTAGCCCGATCATCGTGAGCATCATCTTCTGCCAATCCGGATTATCCATCCCCAGCCATTGCATGAACTTGTTTTGCTTATCGGGTCCGTAAGCCAGGATCCAGTCGTTCCACTTCGCGTTTATTGCATCGAAAGTCAAAGACAACCTGAGCATCAACGCCGACGTTGCGGAAAAGCCCCAGGCCGCGGCAAGACCGTCCAAAGTCGCGTCGCTCGCGCCATACTCGATGCGATCCGGGGCGACGGCTGCGGTTGGGTCAATACGATACCAACCGTGTCCCTCGAGCCATATCTCGTTCCAGGCATGGGCATCGGACTGGCGCACAATCAGGTGGCCGCCCATCGGATTGACTTCACCGCCATGATAGCCAAGCACGATGCGAGCCGGAATGCCGGCAGCCCGCATCATCACAGCAAATGCCGACGCGTAGTGCTCACAAAACCCGCGCCGCGTGTCAAAAAGGAAACGATCGGTCGGATTATTGCCGAGCGGCGGCGGCTCGAGTGTGTAGAAGTATTCTTCGTTGTTGAATTTGTGCAGTACTGCTTCGATATACGACTTGTCGGAGCCTGCCGCGCCGCGCATTTGCTGCGCGAGCGCCTGCGTTCTCGGATCGCTCGTCTTGGGTATTCGCTGGTACCAGGAGCGAGCGTACTCGGTCAAATCCACATTGGTCTTGTATTCGAGATAGGACACAGCGTCATACGCGATACGTTGATCGACCGGTTGCGCGCGGGCCAGTTGATGTTGTGGGCCCATGAAAGTGCTTTCCAGCGTCCAGGACCACGGCATATCCAGCGCGAATACCCACTGCTGGCGGGTTGGTTCGAGCGTGATCTGGTAACCAATTGGGTCGCCCTGTCCGGAGACCTTCTCATGCACACGCGGCCCCTCATACGGATCGTTCATCGACCACGTGCGACCGTTAAACACGGTCAATACCAGGCCTCGCCAATAGCGATCGCGTGGCGCGGGAATCTCATCGTCGAACTTGACGCGAAATGCGACGGCATTCGACATGGACAGCTTACTGATATCACCAGGGCTCATGGCATCGCTGATACCTGAGGTCGCAGTGCCCGTATCCATCGGTACCGCCCAGAACGGCGTGGCGAGTCGCGGGAAGAAGATCCACATCGCGATTGCCAACGGCGCCGTGTACAGTAGCAGTCGGCCACCGGTCGCCGCGCTCTGCCTGGCTGTCTCTTTCGCTGTAGCCGACAATCGCAGCCATGCCGTCATAATTACCAGTACGCTGATGATCATGTACGGCAAAGACCAGAGATATTGTTCACGCAAGATCGAAGACATCACCAGGAAAATGGCAATGAACAACAACACGAACTGGTCACGTCTTTTGCGAGTTTCCAGGAGCTTTAGTGACGCCATAATGGCAAGTAGAGCTGAGCCAGGACCAACGCCGCTGATCGTGTGATATGTCATCAGTACCCCGAAAAAGCAGGCGAGCGCCAACAGGGCACGGAACCAGACAGACGGTAACGCGCGGCGACGCTTTTCGACGAGATAACGCCACAATGAACAGCCGCCAAATGCCACAATGATCCAAACGGGCAAGTAGGGTAGATGGGGCGCGATTGAAATCGCGAGCGCGCCTATCGCCCAGGGCAGGCTAGACAGCAGGGAACCATCTGTACCGCGTGGCCGCGCCATTACCGAGACCCGCTGCGAAACATGGCCAGTTTCTCGAGGCACGCTCTGCGATGCGCCTCTCCATGTGCCGGTTCATATTCGACGCCTGGCAGCCTAAGGCCGTAGTCCTCACCTGTGCGATCCGCGTCGATGATCCAACGAGTCAATATGGATAGCCGCTGCTCGACGTCATCAGTCGGGATATGGTCAAAATCGAACCACTGGCTGCTGGTATCTGCACCGGCAAATTGCTTGGAAAGCAGCTGGCCGCTGCGCGCAAAAGCTTTCCATGCGACATGACGTGGCGAGTCGCCGTGCTGGTATTTTCGCAATCCAGCGAAGTCTTCCTCGCCGCGAGCATCGTGTTGTCGATGACCGTGCGCCATCATGGTCGCAGGGGGTTCCGGCGCGTGTTCCGCCGGCCGGGGATAAACGACGCCGCCGATATCCATGTGCAGCCAGGCCCACGATCGAAACAATTCAAACGGGAACAGCGTGCGTATGCCGAAACGCTCGAGCGAGATTCTGCCGCGCTGCTCTGTTGAGACCGCCAGCACGAATATCTTACTTTCACCTGGTTGTAAGTCCTGGATATCGCTCTGGGTATCTTCGTGATACACGCGAATGCCATAACGCGCGCTTTTTGAATGATTCGTGACGGCAATGCCAAAACGTATGGTCTGACCGGCGAATACGGGCTCGGTGCCGGCGTACGTGAGGTCGAGGCCGACAAGGTTGCGTTGGCATTGATGCATCGAAACGAAGCCAATACCGGTTAGCAGAAACGTAAGGACGAACGACAGATTGTTGTTGTAGTTCATGGACCCCAACAACATCGCAAAGGCCATGATGGCGAAGACGATTCCGACGCCGGTCGGCAGAATATAGACGCGGCCAGGCCGTAATCGGGTTGTGGCTGAGTCCGTGCCCTGGCGATTGCGCGCCCAACGGCGGACGCGCGTGATCGCGCGCGTCCTGACGAAACCGAGAAATCTTCCCGGGCTAGGGAATGGCCACTGAATCGAGGACATGTTGGCAAAGCTCGGCTGGGCTGCGGAAGCGCGTGCCGCCGGCAGGCTTGAGTCGATGACCCGCGATCGCCGCAAACACGGCCTGGACATCGTCCGGGTAGGCGCCGGAATGATCCTCGACGAACGCGAGCGCTCTTGCAGCTGCAACGAGCGCCTGGGCTCCGCGAGGCGACAAGCCGATGTCTATGTCGGCCGATTCGCGCGTATGGCGTACGAGTGCCTGAACGTAGTCGATCAATGCGTCGCTGACGTGTACATTTCTCGCTGACTGCTGCAGGGCGATCAGCATGTTCGGTGTGGTGACAGCCTCCGTAACCTTGAGCATCGAACGACGGTCTGCACCCGCGATTAGCTGGCGCTCGCTTTCCTCGTTCGGATATCCCATTTCTATGCGCATCAGAAATCGATCAAGTTGTGATTCGGGCAATGGGAAGGTACCGATTTGGTCGCCCGGGTTTTGCGTGGCGACCACGAAAAAAGGCTCAGGCAGAGCGCGCGTATTGCCGTCCACTGAAACCTGGTGCTCTTCCATGGATTCGAGCAAGGCACTTTGCGCTTTCGGCGTCGCACGATTGACCTCGTCGGCCAGAATTAACTGGGAAAATACAGGTCCCGGCTGGAATTCGAATTCGCCGCTGTCCTGTCGGAATACGGAGACGCCAACAATGTCGGCAGGCAGCAGGTCACTCGTAAATTGAATGCGTCGAAAACTCAAGCCCAACACGCGCGCTAAAGCCTGTGCAAGCATGGTCTTGCCCAGTCCCGGAAGGTCCTCGATTAACAAGTGGCCACGAGCCAAGAGGCACGACAGGGCCAGCGTAATCTGCTCATTCTTGCCGAGAATTATCTCGCCGAGCGCGTTGCGCGCACGCGTAATGGCCGCGCGTTGACCATCGAGGTCCGCGTGCAACTGTTCCAGCGTGTTTCCCTGCTGCATCCGTTCGTCCTCGAATTCCAAAAACATTGCCCAACCAGGCCATGGTCACCCAACACCGGGTGTTTTGCACTGGCCTGCCAACGAGAGTGTGATGTAGTGCTCAGAAAAGGTCTTGTGTCAGGCGAGCTCTTCAAGCTTGGCAAGCTGCTCGGTTAGCTGGTCGATCGCCTTCTCAAATTCCCGCGCCCGCTCTCGCTCCTGTATGACCACCTCGGCGGGCGCATTGTTCACAAATTTCTCATTGCCCAGCTTGCCGTTGGTGCGTGCCAGATCGCTGCGGACTTTATCCATGCGCTTGTCAAGGCGAGCGCGTTCGGCGCCAACGTCAATCAGGCCTCTCATCTGCACGAGCAAACGCATGTCGCCGAGCAGGGCAGTCGCGGCCGCCGGAGCTTGCTCGGCGTCTTCGAGTACAGTCACTGTTTCGACGCGACCGACGACCTGAATGAGCTTAGCGTGTGATGCGGCACGCCGTCGATCCAGTTCGCTGGCGCCTTGCAATAAGACAGGCAGTTTCTTGCCCGGCGAGATATCCATTTCCCCGCGTATCTGTCGTATCCCGAGAATGAATTGCTTGACCCACTCGATATCATCGACCGCGCTGGTATCGGGCGCGCGATCGGTACCATCCGGATAGGGGCGCAGCATGATCGTGTCCCCATCGATGTCGGCGCGTTCCGCCACCTGTTGCCAGATTTCTTCTGTAACGAACGGCACCAGCGGATGCATCATTCGTAGTATTGACTCCAGTACCTCGATAAGTGTCTTGCGCGTGCCACGTTGCAGTGCGCTCGACGCGTCGTCCGTCTGCAATACAGGTTTCGATAATTCGAGATACCAGTCGCAGAACTCGTGCCAGGTAAATTCGTACATTTCGTGAGCTGCGAGGTCGAGGCGATAGGACGCGAAATGCTCGCGCACGGCACTTACAGTCTGATCCAGGCGAGCGATGATCCATCGGTCCGCGGCGCTGAACTCGGTCTCCCCGTCGTCGAGCGTTTCAGTATTCATCAAGACGTAGCGCGCCGCATTCCAGAGTTTGTTACAGAAATTCTTGTAACCTTCGATGCGACCCAGGTCGAAGCGTATGTCTCGGCCTGTCGTGGCGAGCGCCGCGAAAGTAAATCGCAACGCATCGGCACCGTATTCGTCAATGCCATCCGGAAATTGCTTGCGCGTTGCCCTTTCGATCTTCGGCGCCAGATGGTCCTGCATCATGCCGCGCGTGCGTTTGTCAACCAGCGTATCGAGATCGATCCCGTCAATGAGGTCGAGCGGATCGAGTACATTGCCCTTCGACTTCGACATTTTCTGGCCGTCGTCTGCGCGAATCAAACCGTGGATATAGACCTCATGGAATGGTACGTCGCCCATGAATTTGAGGCCCATCATGATCATTCTGGCCACCCAGAAAAAGATAATGTCGAAACCGGTGACCAGCACATTGCCGGGATAAAAATCGTTAAGCCGCTCAGTCTCGTCAGGCCAGCCCAGCGTACTGAACGGCCACAGCGCAGACGAAAACCACGTATCGAGAACGTCGTCATCCTGGCGCAGCGCAACATTGGCGTCGAGTTTGTTCTTCTTCCGGACGTCGTCTTCAGAGTAGCCTACGAAAACGTTGCCTTCTTCGTCGTACCAGGCAGGAATGCGGTGCCCCCACCAGAGCTGCCGGCTAATACACCAGTCCTGGATGTTGTACATCCAGTCGAAGTATGTCTTCGACCAGTTTTCCGGAACGAATTTTATCTTGCCTGTTTCGACCGCCTGGATTGCGGGCTTCGCCAGCGGTTCGATTTTGACGTACCACTGGTCCGTCAGGTATGGCTCTACAACTGCGTGTGACCGATCGCCGCGTGGAATTTTGACGACGTAATCTTCGATCTTATCGAGCAAGCCCAATTGCTTGAACTCGGCGACGATCTTTTTGCGCGCATCAAAACGATCCATACCCTTGTAAGCGTCAGGCACCTCATCGTTCAGTGCCGCGTCATCGGTAAGGATGTTGTGAATCGGCAATTTATGGCGTTTGCCGATTTCGTAGTCGTTGAAATCATGCGCGGGCGTGATCTTCACGCAACCTGTACCGAACTCGGGATCGACGTATTCGTCGGCGATAATTGGTATGCGCCGGCCAACGATCGGTAGAATGACTTCCTGTCCGGTGAGCGCTTTGTATCGCTTATCATTGGGATGCACCGCGACGGCACTGTCGCCGAGCATCGTCTCTGGACGCGTCGTCGCGACGACCAGGTGGCCATCACCTGATGCCAGCGGATAGCGAAAATGCCAGAGGCGGCCGTCTTCGTCCGCGGACAGTACTTCGAGGTCCGACAACGCCGTGTGCAATACCGGGTCCCAATTGACGAGACGCTTGCCGCGATAGATCAGGCCTTCGTCATGAAGTTTGACAAATACTTCCTTGACAGCGGCAGACAAGCCATCGTCCATCGTGAAGCGATCATGTTCCCAGTCGACCGAAGCGCCAATCCGGCGAGTCTGGTTGGCAATTTGGCCGCCGGACTCCTCTTTCCATTGCCAGACGCGCTCGATGAATTTTTTGCGACCAACATCGCGCTTGGACGATCCTTCACGGTTCAGCAGTCGTTCCACGACCATTTGTGTCGCGATGCCCGCGTGATCCATGCCGGGTTGCCATAGCGTCCGATCACCTTTCATACGGTGGTAACGTGTCAGGGCATCCATGATCGTGTCCTGAAACGCGTGCCCCATGTGCAATGTGCCAGTCACGTTCGGCGGCGGGATCATGATGCAGTAACGCTCTCCGTCGCCCTGCGGAGCGAAATAGCCGTTCTCTTCCCAGCGCTCGTAGACGCGCTTTTCAATGTCTTTGGGTTGGTAGGACTTATTCATCAGAGCTTGTGCGTCTGGATCGAATGACCCTTGTCCCGATACTCAGCAAATCGTTTGCGACTCAATAGCCTGCAATTTTCGTCAGACGTAACAAGCTCCGCGACCCTCGGGAACGATTCGGCGAAGGCGGGTATCTCATCGCACAGGTTGATCAGCAGGTCGCGAGACTGAATGTCATCTGAATCGCTGCCGATCACAACGGGCGACGCTTCGACGGCCGCATCGTCGCCGCTCAAGCCGTGCGGCACGAAGCTGCCATCGCGGAAGGTCCACAGCAGTTCGTCGAGGCGCTCTGCATCGGCACGACTCCTGGTGTGAATATAAACGGTGTTCTTCAGTCGATACGCTTTCTCGGCCAATTTGCACGCCAGCGCGTATCGCGAGCGTTCATCAGCACGCTCGAGTACGTAAAAATCTACTCTCGCCATATCGAGGGATCGCTTACTCAGGGGAGCGCGCCACAGCGCGCAAGCAGCATCTCCGACAGCAACGGTACGGGTCGTCCCGACGCGCCTTTCTTGCTGCCGCCTCTCCAGGCTGTGCCGGCAATGTCCATGTGGGCCCACGTCAGGCCATCGGTGAATTTTCCAAGGAAACAGGCTGCCGTTACGGCACCGCCACCAGTGCCACCAATATTCGCCATGTCGGCAAAATTACTCTTCAGCTGTTCGGCGTACTCATCGCCAAGCGGCATCGGCCAGGCGAGATCGCCAGCCCTTTCACCCGCGCGAACCAGTTCCTCGCGCAGTTTGTCGTTGTTGCTCATGACCGCGGAGCGATGCGCACCGAGTGCGACGACGCATGCGCCGGTTAGTGTCGCGACATCGATTATGGCCGCCGGTTTGAAGCGCCGCGAATAGGTGAGTGCGTCGCACAGGATCAGCCGACCCTCTGCGTCTGTGTTGAGTACCTCGATCGTCTGCCCCGACATACTTTTGACGATGTCGCCGGGCTTGGTAGCGGTGCCGCTGGGTAGATTTTCCACGGCCGGTACCACGACATTCAAATTGATGGGCAGTTTCAACTGTGCGACGGTGGCCATGGTACCGATCACGCTGGCGGCGCCACACATGTCGTATTTCATCTCGTCCATGCCGAGTCCGGGTTTTAGCGAGATGCCGCCTGCATCGAATGTGACGCCTTTGCCGACCAGCACGATAGGTTTCTCGCTGCCGGCGCCTCTGTATTTCATGACGATGAGTTTCGCGGGCTCGACGGTACCGGCCGTTACTGACAGCAGCGAGCCCATGCCGAGACGCTTCATCTCCGATTCGGCGAGCACGCTGGTTGTTAACTTGCCGTTGCCCGTGGCGAGTTTCTTTGCGGCGCGCGCGAGATAGTTGGGTGTGCAGACATTAGCCGGCAAGTTACCGAGGTCTTTGGCGAGTGACGCACCTGTCACGATTGCATCAGCGTGTTCGGCGCCAAGCATTGCATCGGCCGCGTCCGAGCGCTTGGGGATCGCCAAACCGATTGTTCTGAGAGGGCTGGCAGCTTGCTTGCGGCCGCTCTTCATTTTGTTGAATCGGTACAACGTGTCACCAATAGCCTCGACAGAATGGCGGGCAAGGTAATAAGAGCTAGTTTTCGCGACAGCTTCGAGGGTGAGGCAATTCAAAACCTGTTTTGCCTTCGTTTTCGAGATCGTATGTGTAGCCGCGGCAACCGCTTTGCGAAGTTGTTTGGTACTGAAATTGCCGGACTTGCCAAGGCCTACGACCGCAACGCGTTTTGCTTTTACGCCGGACACGTCGGTCAACATCGCGCAGCGCCCGAGCTGTGAGGAAATATCGCCGCTCTTGATCAGGCGACGGATTTCGCCCTTGCTGGCCGAATCGATGTCTTTAGCGCCGACACCCAGATTGCCGCGACTGTATATCCCGACAATGGCGCAATCGACTGCGCGGCGCGAGGGTTTGCTCGTAGTGGTGAAATATTCCATAAAATCTGCTTGCCATTCTGTTGAGTCGGGGCTGTCGCGGATAAAACAAAAGCGGTAGTCTAACCGTTTCGGCTGCAAGCAGCTACGCCATTCCCGGACCCCGATGACCCGCATTCTGGATCGGTACATTTTTCGTGAGATCACCATGACCTGGTTTGCGGTCACGATGGTCTTGCTGCTGATTCTCCTGACTAATCAGTTTGCGAGAGTGCTCGGTGACGTCGCAAAAGGGAAACTGCCCAAGGAAGCCGCTTTCGACGTCATCGGCCTGTCTGCTGCGCAGTACCTGACAGTACTCGTGCCTATCGGCCTGTTTTTGTCGGTCATGTTGGCCCTCGGACGCTTGTACAGGGACAGTGAAATGCCGGCGATGATGGCGTGTCGCGTAGGGCCTTCGGGCATCTACCGTCCTTTGATGTGGTTGCTGGTGCCGCTGGCAGCGGGCGTGGCCTGGTTGTCGATTGCCGGCGCGCCGCAAGCGCTGAGCGCGGTTGACCGCATTGGCGCCGAGGCGCGTCGGGAAGCGGACCTCGCAAGCATCGAACCCGGGCGTTTTACGGTGTTCGGTCCCGATCAGGCTGTCGTTTATGGTGAGCGCATTTCCGAACAAGGCGATATGGAAAGAGTCTTCATACAGCGCCAGGTTGAAGACGGTCGTGTCGAGGTCGTTATTGCGGAACGCGGTGAACAGGTTGAATCCGAAGACGATGAAACGCGCCTGCTTGTCTTGCATAACGGACGACGTTACGAAGGCGTGCCCGGTACCTCTCGATTCCGCGTAGTTGAATTCGCCGAGCATGGCATTCCCTATCAATTGCCAAGCCTCAAGGCGACAGATCCGAGGCCCCGCGCCATGGCATTCTCGCAACTGCTGAAATCCTCCGAGCTGGCGCACATTGCCGAGACGCAATGGCGCATCAGCATACCTTTGTCGACGATCATTCTTGCCTTACTCGCCGTGCCATTGAGTCGGAGTCGTCCACGCGCCGGGCGTTATGGGCGCATCGCGATCGGCTTGTTGGTCTTTATTATCTATCTCAACATGCTGAGCGCCGCGAAAGCGTGGATCGAGCAAGCGACGATCTCACCCACACTCGGCCTATGGTGGGTGCATGGCTGCATTCTTTTGTTCACACTCGGCTTATTAGCCTTCCAGAACGGCTGGCACAGGCGCCTGTTTCGATGACGGCCATCCTCAGCCAGTACATGATGCGCACCATCTTTACGACGACGGCGCTGGTGCTCGTCGTGCTATTGGCGCTGGCCGGACTTTTCGAATTTATCGCCGAACTGGATGATACGAGAGGCGACTACCAGACACCGCAAGTGATCTTGTTTGCCGCGCTGCGATTGCCAAATCTCGCCTTCGAAATGCTTCCTGTCGCGGCGCTCATTGGTTCGTTGCTGGGACTCGGTGCGCTCGCCGGTAACAGCGAGATCATTGTCATGCGATCCGCGGGACTATCTGCGACCCGCCTCTCTGGCATGGTGGCGATATCGGGCTTCGTTATGCTCGTAATTACGGGACTCATTGGCGAATTTATTGGGCCACCGCTCGATATGTACGCACGCGATATGCGCATGGAAGCGCGCTCCCAGAAAGATGATCCGCGTTTGGGCAATGAGACATGGGTGAAAGACGGTCCGGTTTATTTGCATCTCGAGCGTATCAATTCGGAGTTCGAGTTCGGCAGTATTTACTTGTTCCGATTCAACGAAGAAAACGAGCTCGCATCGATCGCGAAAGCCGAAAACTCCGGCATCGACGAGGACGACAACTGGATACTTGAGAACCTGCGCGAGACGAGATTTCGGGAAGACGGGGTGCAGGTCGTTGAGTCGTCGGTTGCCGTCGAGTCGTTTGAAGTGAATGCGGAACTGCTAGGAAGTTCGCTTGCAAAGCCTCTTAGCTTGTCGGCGCGCGGATTGTTGGTGTACATCGACTACCTGAAACGCAATAACCTCGATGCCGCGCAGTACGAGTCTGAGCTGTGGTATCGCGCCTCGCGGACACTATCCGTGTTTATCATGCCGATACTCGCTCTGTCGTTTGTGTTCGGCTCATTGCGCACCGGCGGTGCGGGCGGCCGCCTGATGCTTGGCGTGATAGTCGGACTCGCTTATTACCTGGCCAGCGAAACACTGGCAAATTCAGGGCAGGTGTTTAACCTGAACCCGGCGTTCGTCAACTGGTTGCCGTCGTTGGCGCTTTGCCTCATAACGGTCGTCGCTATTGCGCGAATCCGCTAGCTGTCCTTTTCTTTCGGGTAGTAAACGATCCGGGTCTTGCTTAGCCTGTCGTGCCATGTAAGGTGCTCCGCGTCCCAGAGTTGCCAAAGATAGCCAAGGCCGCAAGGCAGCAATGAAATAATTGCCGCGAAGAATCGCAGGCTGGCCGTTGTGGTCGATGGTATTTCCCCGTTTTCGGTTTCAAGCTGGAGGCGCCAGGACTGCATGCCCAATGTGCGTCCCGAACGACTCCAAAAACCGACGAAGAATACGAATACAACCAGTGCCAGCACGAACCGATAGAGCAGGTTGTCGCTTGTCTCGACAGGCTCACCGCCGCGTACTGCAATAAACGGTACGGTGGCCAGGAATAACAGTGCGGCGACCAACAATGTGTCGTATAGCATTGCCGCAACCCGGCGAAGCAAGCTCGTGTTTTGCATGCTCAAAGTTTCTCGAAGTAATCCAGCATGCGCTTGCGCACGTCCGCGTCAGGCAATGTGCCAAAACCTGCGCCAAGATTGTCGACCATATGTTGCGGCTTGCTCGTCGCCGGTATTGCGCAGGTTACACTCGGGTGGCTGACGATGAACTTCAAAAAATACTGTCCCCAGCTGTCGGCGAAAGCGGTCGCGAAGTCCGGTATCTCACGCCCGGGTACAGCGCGAAACAAGCGGCCGGCCTGAAACGGTCGATTAATCAGTACGGCAATACCCAAGTCAGCTGCGAGTGGCAGGATGCGCCGCTCGGCCTCTCGCTCGCCCAATGAATAGTTGATCTGAATAAACTGGGGCCGATAGGTCTTCATCTCCTGCTCCAGCGCGTCAAGCGCACTGGCAGTGTAGTGTGTAATACCGCTATAGCGTATGCGGCCGTCGCGCTGCCATTCACGAATGGTCTCCATGTGAACGGCCGTCTGGCGTAGGTTGTGTACCTGCATCAGGTCAATCACGTCGGTATTCATTAATTCGGCGGATCTTTGCATTTGCGCAATGCCGGCGTCCCGACCATCGGTCCACACCTTGGTGGCCAGAAACAGCGTGTCGCGATCAACGCCGGAGTTGACGACATCACCGATTACGTTCTCGGACCGGTTGTACATTGGAGACGTGTCGATGACGCTACCGCCATGCGATGTCAGTCGCTTTATTATTTCGCGTTTGCTCGCTATTTCAGATGTCGTGCTTTCGACATCAAAGACGCTGTACGTGCCAAGACCAATAACAGGAAGTCTCTCGCCCGACGATGGAATGACGGCTGTTCTCATCGCCGCCGCCTCTTCGCCAAATGCGATGGCGGGCACGGTGCCGCAGACAACGCCCGCGGCGAGCACTTCTCGTCGACTCCAGGTTCTGCGCATTACTTGATACCGCTGTGTTTCAAGTCTCTTGCCTGACGTCGATAGTCGCGACCCAGCCAAAGTGAGACGATAGCCCAGATCACGGCAAATGGCAGCATGACCAGCGAGATTCCTGCTATGCCCAGTGCCGACATAAGCTTGACCGACCAGGTGCCGACCACGTCACTGCCGCGATACACCGCCGTCTCTATGAAGTTCTTGGTCTTGTACTTTTCTTCGGGTGTCACCACCGAATAAAGCATGTCCGTTGTCGGTTTGCTGAACCCGAATCCTAACGCGCGCCGCACCACTGTCACTATCGCGACGACGCTCAATACCGGGTTGAATGCCAACACGGCGAATCCAACAATGGAAACGATGGGCAGCAATGACATGGAAACGCCAATACCGAAGCGGCGTACAACGTGTCGTACCACGAACATCTGCCCGATGAGCGCTAGCGCATTGGTTGCGACATTCATATTGGAAAAGAACTGCGTACGCTCGTTCGGATTGGGAATTGCCTGCTCTATCAATTCGGCGGCGAACACGTACAGCGCGGTGCCAAGCAGGCTGGCGATGACAGACGAAATCGCGATTCCGGCAAAGTATTTTGATGAGAACAGGTGCGTAATGCCGGCGAACGGGTTGCCTCCCAGCGGCTTCTCGCTGGCGGCGGTCTCGATAACTTCGTTCTCGTGCTCGAGCACCACCCATTTCTTGAGTCGCCCGATGCAGAGCACGGCGAGCAGCAGCAGCGTGGCAGAAATCGGCATCAGGTTCTGGAAACCAATGGGTACCACGAGTGCGCTGGTTGCGGCGCCCCCCAGCAGAGCCCCGATACTGCCGCCGGCGCTGATGATTCCAAACAGGCGGCGACCCTGTTCGCGTGTATAGACATCCGCCATGAAGCTCCAGAAAACCGACACGACGAACAGGTTGAAGACGCTGAGCCACACGAAGAACACGCGCCCGAGCCAGACGTATTCCGTTCCGTCGTCGATGGCCTGCGAGAACACGACCCAGAAAATTACGATGTTCGATGCGAAGAACAGATACACCCAGGGAAGAAACGCACGCCTGGGAAATCGTGAAGCAACCCAGCCGAACACCGGCGTTACCGCGAGCATCGTGACGAAGGTACCGATGAATAAATAAGGTATGGTATCGGGACCGCTACCGACGGCCATCGCTTCACGGACCGGTCGAAGGATGTAATAAGAAGACAGTACGCAGAAAAAATACGCGAACGACCAGGCGACGGCCACGAACTCATGCCGCTCGAGGCCAAGAATCTTGTCGAACACAAGTGTGCGAAGCTTGTCCGGCGCGGAGGCGGCCATATCGGGGTTCATGGGTGTGACAAGGCACCCATAGTCACAGAAAAGTCGATAAAAGTCCTAACCTAGGGGATAAATCAATGGAAGCAGTTGCGATTGTTACGATAATGGCCTTGGGCCAGTTTGTTTGGATTTCGGTCCAGGTGGGTGCGATGCGCGGCAAGCACGGCGTCAAAGCGCCTGCGATGTCGGGGCATCCTGAGTTCGAGCGCATGTTTCGAATTCAACAGAACACCATGGAACAACTCGTTGCGTTTATTCCGGCGCTGTGGATATTTGCTTATTTCGTGAATCCGCTGTGGGGCGCTGGCATAGGCCTGGTATTTATTGTCGGTCGTTTTATTTATCGCGCCGCGTATCTCAAAGACCCGGCCGGTCGATCGACAGGCTTTATGATTACGTTTATACCGACAGCCGTAATGCTGGTGTGGTCGTTGATCGTGTCAATATTGGCGTACTTCTGAATGCTAACGCTGCCTTGCCGAGCCGCTCGAATGAGGTGATCTGCTAAGATTCGACTATTGCAGTCGAACATTAGGTGTAGGCCATGCAACTTGTCCGAGAACTGCGCCGCCGCCGGGTTTTTCGAACGACTGCGCTTTACATCGTTGCCGCTTGGGCAGTACTCCAGGTCTCCGATTTGGCCTTTCCTGCGCTCGACATACCGGATGAAGCAATTCGTTTCGTCTGGATGGGAGTCTTTCTCGGCTTTCCGGTCGCACTGTTGTTCGGCTGGCGATACCAATTCACAGTTGACGGCATCGAAAAAACGCGGCCGCTCGCCTCCGGCGAAGTTGCTGGCGCTCTCAGCCTCAACGCTACGGACTTCGTTATCCTTGCGGCACTGAGCATCGTGGTTGTGGCGATTACCTACGGCGTTGTTCGGGAAATCAACGAAGCCGACGACGGTGTCGGCGTGAGCATTTTCGGCCGCGAGATTTCTCCGCATTCCGTCGCGGTGCTGCCGCTCAACAATCTGACCGGCGACCCGGAACAGGATTTCTTCACGATAGGTTTGCAGGAGGCATTGATCGCTGATCTCTCCAAGGTCAGTGGTCTGCACGTTACGTCACGTACCTCATCAAACACCTACGCCGGAGCGAGTAAGTCAATTCTGGAAATCGGTATGGAGCTCGGGGTGGCCTTTATCATGGAAGGAACGGTACAGCGCGCTGGCGATCAGGTACGTATTCGTCTGCAGCTCATCGACGCGGCCGCGGACAAGTTGCTCTGGTCAGAAAACTACGATCGCGATGTTCGCGACATTCTGGTGCTGCAAGGGGAGGTGGCGAGAACGGTCGCGGATCAAGTAGGCGTTGAGATGACGCCCGCTGAAACACGTCGACTGACTCGGACGCGGCAGGTAAACCCGGAAGTCTACGAGTTGGTGTTAAAGGGCATGTACTTCGTGCAGCAATTCAACCCGGATGCGATCGCCATGGGTTTTGATTACCTGAACGAAGCCATTAGCGCCGACCCACGCGAATCACTGGCTTATGCGGGGCTGGCGTTGGGCTACAACACGATCGGACACGGCATTAACGCTCACGATGCGTTTCCGAAAGCACTGGCTGCGGCACGGAAAGCCCTCGACCTCGATGAATATTCCGGCGAGGGTTGGGCGGCGCTTGCCGAGGCGCAGATGTACTACGAGTGGGACTGGGCGACGGCCGAAAAGTCAATGCAAACGGCCTTGCAGCTGAGTCCCAGTTTGGAACAGATGCACGCACATTATTCGTACCTTCTGTTGTTGCAGGGAGAAATTGATGAGGCCATCGCCGTCTCCGAGAAAGCGCGTGACTTGAGTCCACTGGACCCGTTGTGGGCTGGATTTGCGGCGTGGATCTATATGTTGGAAGGACGCTGGGCTGAGGCGATTCTAGGCTGTAACGAATGTCTGGCTTACACGCCTGGTTTTGGTTTTTGCTTGTACACGTTGGCGCAGGTGTACACCGCGCAAGGAGAAACCGAGTTGGCAGTGGATATTCTCGAAAGTGGCAACCGGGCTGACCCGTTCGTAATCTGGGGGCTGGCCCCGACCTACGCCATGGCGGGCCGGGACAAGGACGCGTTGCAGATAGCGGCCATGCTCGATCTGCAGCACACGCCGAGAAACCTGATGCACCTGTCGTTTACCTACTCTGCATTGGGAGATATTGACAAGGCGATCGAGTACCTCAAGCTCGCTTACGAGGCGCGGGCGGATTGGTTGCCATGGATCGCGTTCGAAAATGCGTACGGCGGCGCTGTTGAGCCGATGCGCGGCGACCCGAGATTTGAAGAGCTTGTGGCGCGATTCGAGCTACCAATGTATGACAGGTAGACACAACGAAAACTACACTACCAGTGAATTTGCCAAGATTTGCGGCTGTTCAACGCGTCCGGATTGATCGACGCTATCCTTGAATTCACAGTTCAAGGAGAAGAACGATGGCGAAAAGGAATTTTGCGGCGCTGATGCTCTTGAGTATCGCGACGCTGGCGGTAGCGACCAATGCGCGAGCACATGAAGTGTTTAATGCTGCAGACGGCTGCGCGACACTCGCCAAGCTTGTTCATGCCGAGGTGACATCGAGTGCATGGGATATGCCGAATCTATTTACACCGGCGTTGGATGATGCAGGTGAAGGAAAGATCAGCATTTGCATCCAGACGACCCGCACCCTTAGCAAAGCGTTCACGTCGGCCATGACGAGCATCGGTGCACCCGTTCGCTGGGGATATCCGGGAATCGAACCAGGCGATGTGTGCTTGAGTATCGATTTGGACCAGTGTTATCCCGAAAGGACTCGCCTGGGTAGTGCCAGGAGAACCTGGGACGTCGTCAGCAAAACGGTCAAACAGGCAATGCCCTACGGTATGGCGACGGATCTGAGCATATTTAGTTCGTCCACGTTGCGGCAAGCTTTGCGAACCGCGTTGTCTGAGCGTGCGGCGGGCACTAATACGGGGCTGGCTGAGTCGCCGCGCGAAGTCGACGCCAAAGCCAAACAGCAGCAGCGCCGATAATGGGTGATGTTATTAGTCCCGGGAAGTAGCCGCCGGCAGCGATCGCGAGCAGTGGATGTGCAATCGCGTTGAACATACCGGTGATAGCGAGAAACCATGCGGCAAAAAATGCGAGGGTTCTCCCCGATCGTATGCCGGCTATTGAGGCGATCCAGATAACAAGCCAAGCCAAATTGAACGCGAGGAAGAAAGACATAGGCATGGCCGGCAGACCGAGCAGGATGCCCAGGCGCTCGGGAAAACCGGTCGATGCCTCTTCCGCAAAGTGGCCGCCCTGAATAACGAGCGTAACCGCTAACGCATTTGCCGCTGCAAGTCTTTGCACTGCACCTGCGGCTGGCGACGGACGGCTCCGCGCAAGGACGGCGGCCGCAATTGCGGCGAGCCCGAGAACGAAAAGGCTGGGCAGTAGGCTCAGGAGAAATTCCAACTACTTCTCCCTGGGGAATCCATCAGCGTCAAACGCCCAGTCCTCGAACGCAAAGTCGTAGGCGCGCTCTGTGGGAGTGTTGCCGGCGTCAATTTTTGATTCTTCAAAACTATTATCAGCTGTCATACCTTGCGTGGCAGCGATCAGCGCGAAATACACAAGCAAACGATGAATGATGGGCGGCTTGCGTCGCATCGCGCGTCTCCTTTATTGGTCCCAAATGTGCTTTCTCATGATACTCCGCTAGGGGATGTAATCGGATCGGTGTTGCCACCTGCATACGGTGGCGTCGAAAATTCGATCCAGAATATCCGCTATGCGTCTGTGACCTCAACCGGTCGATGCAACATCTACACTCTATCACTAGAGAAGGAGGTGTTGAAAATGAAGCAGCGACGTAGGATTTACTACAACTCAGAACAAAGAAACTTGATGTGGGATC
>Ga0255052_10000645_pt1 | contig 27769 bp, 27 predicted proteins | sample JV7_2_21_MG_FD_188632 | JGI IMG/M metagenome (GOLD analysis project Ga0255052, IMG submission 188632) | Seawater microbial communities from Jervis Inlet, British Columbia, Canada - JV7_2_21 | ecosystem: Environmental > Aquatic > Marine > Inlet | place: Canada: British Columbia | collected...
TCAGGATGACTTGCTGGCGTTGATCGACCAGTTAAATAATGATCCCGATGTTCACGGTATCCTGGTGCAATTACCCTTGCCAGATCACATCGACGAAGAAGCGGTGATCAACTCTATTTCGGTCGACAAGGACGTCGATGGTTTTCATCTGTCCAATGTCGGTCGCCTCTCGATCGGTGCTGACGGTATCGTGCCCTGCACACCGCTGGGTTCACTGATGATGCTCAAGGAGCATCTCGGCGATCTTTCCGGCATGAAAGCCATCGTTGTCGGACGTTCTAATATTGTTGGGAAGCCGATGGCCGCACTGTTACTCAAGGAGAGTTGCACCGTCACCATCGCGCATTCGCGCACCCGCGATCTGCCGGGTGAATGCCGCCAGGCGGATATCGTGGTCGCAGCGGTAGGGCGCCCTGAAATGGTCAAGGGCGACTGGATTAAGCCGGGCGCCACCGTTATCGATGTCGGTATTAATCGTATTGAGAACGAAGATGGCACCACGCGACTGGTAGGCGATGTTGAATTTGGTACCGCGGCCGATGTGGCCGGTGCAATCACACCGGTGCCGGGAGGAGTCGGACCGATGACCATTGCCTGCCTGCTGCATAACACCTTGCAGCAAGCCTGTCGCCTGAACCATGTCGAGATTCCGGAATAAAGCGAGGTTACACCGGTTCGAGTTTCTTTGAGGTGGCGAACGTGATAATTTCGTCGCCTGTCTGACTCGAGCCAGGCTGATTATGCCCTTGATTCTGCGACGTAGCCTGATATTTATCACCCTGTTGGCGGCCGGGCTGTTAATTTATACGCTGTGGTTCGGCATGAGGGCGGATCGTTACGACGATACCGTCGTACCCTATCTGGAATCGACCCTGCCGATCGTGACCAGCTGGCAATTTGAGCAGCTCAGGCCATTGTTATCGCCTACCGCGCGGCTTGAATTTGAAAACGAAAAGGTCCAGCAGGCCTACCAGTCTTTCAGCCGACTCGGGCAGTTGAAATCGACAGGCAAACCAAAATATCTGTGGGATCGTTCCGACACCAGCAAGTCATTAGGAGATATCGAGATTATCGGCTACCAGGTGCCGTTGGAGTTCGATTCTGGCCCCGCGGTTATCAAGATAAATCTCGTCGCCGACGGAAAGTCATACTATATCCAGCATTTCGGTATTCACTCCGAGGTTTTCGCCGACCAGCAGACAGCAAACTAAAGTCGTTCGAAACCGTTCAAACAGGGGCTAACCAGCTTCCGTGGCAGCCAGGAATGGGTGGACTTGATCAAGATACGTCGATCAACTGATTGCGAGTCGCGTTGCGTTGATTTATTTAGCAATTACCACACAATTAATGCTTATAAAGCCTACGGCTAACTTCAATTTAACGGTCCGATAAGCACGGCAGGCCGAAGAGGCAAAATTCAAAAAGCACCAATTTGGTGCATATTTCTTATAAAACAGGAACATAGATATCATTTTAGAGATTGGTTATGATGGCGGAAGATTTCATCCACAAGCAGATGAAACCAGATAATAATGCGAACCAGGGACTAACCGCAGCTCCCGGTTGATCGGGAATAATAATAAGGAAGCGAGTCATAACCACAGGATGTAGTTTGAAATACTGTTGGAGAAACAGGGGTTTTTAACTAACTCTAAAGGGGGAGATCAATAATGACACCTGCAGAACTAGAGGCCGCGTTAACGTGGGCCAACACGATAAACCTGGAGGTTTATTACTACTGGTGTACGGCCATCATGATCCTGATTCACGCGGGCTTCATGATGTACGAGATGGGAGCGTCTCGAGTCAAGCATACGCTTGCTGCCGGAACCAAAAATGTCCTTGCCTTTGCCTACATGATTCCAACCTTCTGGATGTTCGGATGGTGGATTTACCTGGCGATGTACAACGGATTCACACCCGACTGGGAAGCCGGCGCTGGCGGTGTTCCGTGGGGCGAAAGCATGGGACCGAACCTGCAGGACAACGCTTCCGGCGTGTTCTGGGGCGCGTTCACACTGTTCGCCTGTACCACGGCGTCGATCATGTCCGGTGCAGTAATCGAACGCATTCGCATGACCGCGTTCATTATTCTCGCGGTAATCCTGGGCTCGGTTGCCTGGATACTGTCCGCGGCCTGGGGTTGGCATTATGCTGGCTGGATGGTTGTCGAATGGGGCTACCATGACTTCGGTGCTTCGGGTGTTGTTCATATCATTTCGGGTTTCTTCGCACTCGGCGTGCTCATCCACCTCGGTCCGCGTGTCGGCAAGTTCAACGCCGATGGTTCGGCCAACGTGATTCGCGGGCATAGCCTGCCGATGACGATGGTCGGATTGATGTTGATTGTGACCGGCTTCTTCGGCTTCCTCGGAGGTTGTTTGTTCTACGGCGGTGGCGGCCCGACCGGTATCGGCCAGTGGACCAATATCTACGGCATGCCGACGACCCTGTCGGCCATCTGTTTCAACACCCTGATGGGTGTCGCCGGCGGCATGATCGGTGCCTATACCAAGACCCGCGATCCGTTCTGGATGATGTCCGGCGCACTCTGCGGAATCATTTCAGTGGCAGCAGGCATGGATATTTACTATCCGGGGCTTTGTTTCGTTATCGCTTTTGCCGGTGGTGTGATTGGCCCGATGGCGGCGCAGTTCATTGAAAAGATGGGTATCGACGACGCGGTAGGCGCGGTCGCGGTGCACGGTGTCTGCGGCATGCTCGGCCTGCTGTTTGCCGGTATATTTCTCGGTGGATACCCGCAGTTTGCGGATAACGTCCCGACCATCACCTTCGGTGGCCAGTTCAAGGGCATGATCGTCATGATCTTGATTGGTTTTGTTCCAGGTTTCGTATTCGCCTGGCTATTCAAGGCGATGGGTATTCTGCGTGCCAGTGATGGGGTTCAGGAAGTGGGTATGGATGTCGAGATAGAAGCTATGGCCTATCCCGAAGAAATTAAGACCATTAATTAGGGGAGTAAATTATGAATTCAAGTCCAATCGAAAGCTGGGACGGCGCGGGCGTATTTTACTCCTTCGCTGGTTCGGCGATGACTAGTGTCTGGTTCTGGGTTGCAGTTTTACTTTGCATTATACCGTTGATCGTTACCCTGAAGACTGAAAACCATCACGAAAATATACACAAATTCAGTAGTGATGATAGCGACAGCACCCACGGCGTTCAAAGATAACACAGGGGGTTTTACTGGATTAGGCTCCACCTGGTAACAGGTGGAGCTTTTTTTTGCCTAATGGGTGGTTATCCAGGTAAAAGCCAGTCATCCCGGCGCCTGCGCGGCGGTGTGACGTTAGGCTTTAAGCTCTTCGTCGGTGAGGGCGCGGTTGTTACCGCGCAGCATGACTAGCAGGGTGCAGCCATTTGGAGTGTGAGAGCTATGTTTTGAGCCCGGCAGCAGGCGCACGAAGTCGCCGGAGCGGTAGGTGGTACCATCGCAGTCGACAAGCTCACCGTCGATTACCAGGAACTCTTCGAATCCCAGGTGTTCGTGCGGTTTCGATTGTGCGCCGGGGTCCATACGCAGGATGAAGCATTCGAATTCTCCGTTTTGTAAATCGCCACTCAGCGGAATCCATGACATTCCCGCGATGGAATCACCGTAACGGTCATAGGGTTTGAACTCGTCTCCGCCGGTTCTGACTATCTGACGCAGGTTTGTATCTAACATAAGCTTGTGCATCCCAGGAATAAAATCCTGCGAAGGTGAGCCCTCTCGGGCCCACCTTCACCGAACGAACCAGATTGATAATCGCGTTCAGATTCTAGGTTTGTAAATAGGCTTCCAGCGAATCGTCGAGTGCGTCTTTCCACGGCGTATGATGCGCGGGTGCCATGGTGCCGGTCAGTGCCGACTTGTGCCCATGGTTACGGAAAGTCATGATGTCTTTCTTCTTGAGTTTCTTCCATTCGAAGAAGGCCTGGTTCGCGCCGGCGCAATCGAATTCGGGGTAGTCGGTCAAGGCCATCAGATCCATGGTGTACTTGCCCTGGAACTCGATACAGGCGTAATCATCGGGCAGGTTATCTTCTGCCTCACGCCAATTGTCGATATCGGCATGCATCTCGGCCTGCGAAGGAATGTCGATACGTCCCATGACGACATCGCGGGTATACCAGGCCTGCGCGTCGAACATGTTGAAGGTATACCACTGGTCCTGCATCCCCAGGTACATCAGCTTGGGGTTGTATTCCCAGACCACGCCGTTGTATAAGTTGACGGGATAGAGCCGATTATTGGTTTTTAGCTTCAGATTCTCTGCCATGAACGGGAAGTGGTGCAGGTAACCGGTGCACAGAATGATCGCGTCGACCTCGGCGGTGGTGCCATCCTTGAAGGTAGCGGTATTCTTTTCGACCTTTTCCAGTAAAGGCACTTCCTGCCAGTTATCCGGCCACTTGTACCCCATCGGCGCCGTGCGATGTGATACGGTGACCGATTTGCAGCCGTATTTCCAACACTGCGAACCGATGTCTTCGGCCGAGTAGGAGGTGCCGATAATCAGGATATCCTTGTCTTTGAATTCCATCGCGTCACGGAAGTCGTGGGCATGCAGTACCCGTCCGTTGAAGGTTTCGAATCCGGGAAACTCGGGTACATTCGGGGTTGAGAAGTGACCCGAAGCGACTATTACGTTATCGAATTCCTCGGTGTACTCGACATCTTTTGTCTCGTCCTGGACAGTAACGTGGAACATGCCTTCATGCTCGTCGTAGGCCACGTGCCGTACCAGTGAATTGAATCGTATCCAGTCTTTTACCCCGGCCTTTTTCACGCGGCCTTCGATGTAGTCGAACAGCACAGCGCGCGGTGGGTAAGAGGCAATCGGGCGACCGAAATGCTCTTCGAAAGAATAATCCGCAAACTCGAGTCCTTCCTTGGGACCGTTAGACCACAGGTAGCGATACATGCTGCCGTGGACCGGCTCGCCATATTGGTCGAGCCCGGTACGCCAGGTGTAATTCCATAATCCACCCCAGTCCGACTGTTTTTCGAAACAGACAATATCGGGAATTTCAGCACCCTTTTCCTTAGCCGACTGGAAGGCTCTCAACTGTGCCAGGCCGCTGGGGCCGGCACCAATAACTGCGACACGCTTGCTCATCATATCCTCCAACTAACTGATTTTGATAGGTATTATTATTTGAAGACGGTTTTAGTTGCCAGCCGTCAAGGTTAGGGAATAACACCACGATGGTCAACTAAATGCCCCGTATTCTGTATCAGCTTTTAACGAGCCCCAGATAAAGCAGATTTGCAATCAGATGCTCACTGAGGTTTGATATGCCATCAATCATAGGCCGCAATAAGCACCCATGCCAGACCACGATAACCAGCAAATGGAAGACGATTTGATGCAGCAACAACATAGTGTCGAGGCACTGGAAATCGCGATTGGCAAGCAGGTGCGCACTTCACGCAAACGCCTCAACCTGACAGTCTCGGCATTGGCCAAGCAGGCGCAATTGTCGACCGGTATGTTGTCTAAAATTGAAAATGGACAGACATCACCCTCACTGGCAACCCTGACTTCGTTAGCCAACGCGTTGCAGATTCCAGTGACATCTCTATTTCGTGGTTATGAGGAACAACGCGACGTCACTTTTGTCAAGGCGGGCGAAGGTTTGCCGATCGAACGCCGTGGTTCGGGCGCCGGTCACCAGTATCAACTGTTGGGACACACCATTGGCAAGCCCTACAGCATCGAGCCTTACCTGATAACGATCGATGATCAGTCCGAGGTGTTTCCTGTGTTTCAACATGCGGGTACCGAGCTGATTTATATGCTTGAAGGACGAGTTATCTACCGTCACGCCAACAAAACCTACACCCTGGAGCCGGGTGACACACTTTTCTTCGACGCCGAGTCGTCACATGGCCCGGACGAGATACAAAAACTACCCTGTCGCTACCTTTCGATCATTATTTCCGAGGCTACGGTCACTTAGGTTGTTTCCTATCAGGAAACAATATTTCACTTCAGTTGACAGCCAAGGCGCGCTTCAGTAAGCTCATCCGGTTGATGAATCTCTACCTGAGGGGTAACTGACATGTGCGGAATCGCAGGTGTTTTATACAAGCAGGCCGGCACCCACGAAATTGGCAAAACGCTGATCGATATGCTCGACGGTTGCCAGCACCGGGGCCCGGATAGCACGGGTTTCGCGCTCTATGGCGAAGACAAGGACCAATTGCAACTACGCTTTATCGTACCCACTGAAGAAAACGCCAGGAAAAAAGCGACGGACAACATTGCGGCACTGCTGGCGCGCCATGGCGCGACGATTGAATCCGAGCAGTCGGTTGGCTGCTCTTACCAGATCGCGGTTAATTTCGAGGGCGACCTGCTCGATTTCACCAAGCATATCGAGGAACACGCCAAGCTGGTTTCGGTCGGGCATACGCTGGACATCATCAAGGATGACGGCACCGCGCACGAACTCGATGCGCTTTATCATGTTGGCGAAGTCAAGGGAACTCACGGCATTGGCCACGTGCGTCTCGCCACCGAATCCGCGGTTCGTCCCGAAGCGGCGCACCCGTTCTGGGCCACCGGTTTCGAAGATATCGCCATCGTCCACAATGGACAGATTACCAATTACTGGAAGATGCGCCGTCGTCTCGAGCGTCGCGGTTTTACCTTCCACACCGATAACGACAGCGAACTCGTAGCGGTTTACCTGGCTGACAAACTGGAACAAGGTGAGACCCTCGACAGCGTTCTCGAAACCGCGATTGCCGATCTGGATGGCACCTTCTCATTCCTGGTTTCAACGCCGAACGAAATTGGTTACGCCAAGGACAACCTGGCCGCGAAGCCGATGGTGTTGTACGAAACCGATGAAATGATTGCCATCGCCTCCGAGGAAGTCAGCCTCAACCGACTGTTTCCGGGGCAATCCATCAATTCAACCGAACCTGCACCAGGGACTTTTCAGACATGGTCACGATCGACTTAAGCCAGACTGATATTACCGACGCCAATACCCGGATTCGTGATTGCGGTCGCGATGGGCAGGATGTCGAAATCATCAACCCGGATGCGCGTCATAATATCGGTGTCGGCCTGGTTGACCCGATAACGGTTCGTGTCAGGGGCTCTGCCGGCTATTTTTGCGGCGGCCTGTCAGACAGCGCGCACTATGAGATCGAACACAACGCCGGCTGGGCGGTAGGTGACAATATTTATTCCGGCTCGGTCGTTGTTGGCGGGAACGCCGGCGCTATAGCCGGTGTCGCCATACGCGGTGCCGAAATCGTCGTGCGCGGCAACATGGGCAGCCGTGCCGGACAGGTGATGAAGGCCGGCACATTGTGCTGTGGTGGCAATGCCGCGTTCATGGCGGGTTACATGATGTACGGCGGACGAATTATCGTGCTCGGCGATGCGGCAGCCAAGGTCGGGCAGGATATGAGTGCCGGTGAAATATTCGTTGGCGGCAAGATCGAAAGTCTCGGCAACGACACCATGATTGTCGATATGGAGGCCAGCGAGCGCGATGAAATCATGGAATTCCTTGAGCGCTACAAGCTGAATTACAAGGGTGACTTCACCAAGATCATCAACGCCGGCAAAAAACTACGCTACGCCAACCAGGAGCCGCGTGCGCGCCCACAGCCGTTCTTCGTGTCTTCGAGTTCGAGTAACTACTGGAATCCCAAGGTGCAGGAAGATATCTGGATCAAGGGCGAAGTCGGGCGCTACCGTATTCGCGGCTATGGCGCCTCGAAACCGGTTCCACATTTGAACGATATCGCCTTCGTCAGGGACGTCGCGTCACATCGGTACAAGCCTGAAGAACTCAAGGATATCAATTTAAAAACCACGGTTGGTGGTCGCTACGGCGCCAAACCGATAAGCCTGTCGATGCCGGTCATGATTGCACCGATGAGCTTCGGCGCCCTGAGCCGCTCGGTTAAAATCGCGCTGGCGCGCGCATCGCGCCTGGCGGGTATCTCCGAAAACACCGGCGAAGGCGGCATGTTGGATGAGCAGCGCGCCGAAGCCGACCAGTTAATCTTTCAGTGCCTGTCGGGCAGGCTCGGCTGGAACGTCAAGGACATGCAGCGTGCCGATGCGATCGAAATCTATATTTCGCAGGGCGCCAAGCCCGGTCTCGGCGGCCAGTTGATGGCGAAAAAAGTCACCCCCGAACTTGCCGCGATACGTGGTATTCCGCAGGGTATCGATCTGCGTTCGCCCTCGCGCCACCCCGACGTGCTCGGTGCCGATGACCTGGTTATCAAGGTGCAGGAATTCCGCGAAGCCACCATGCACAAGGTGCCGCTCGGTATCAAGATGGGTGCAGGGCGCGTCAATGACGATATCAAGATCGCCTACAAGGACGGATTCGACTTCGTTGAACTCGATGGTCTTCAGGGCTCTACCGGGGCCGCCAGTACCGAGGTGCTCGAGAACGTCGGTATTCCATCCCTGTCCGCGGTGCAGGAAGCTATTGATGGTTTGCAGGAAATCGATGCGGGCGATGACATGGACCTGGTGATGATGGGTGGAATCAAGGACGGCGTCGATGTCGTCAAGATGCTCGCGCTTGGTGCGGATTGCACCTCGGTTGGCACCTCGGCGATTATTGCCGGTGGTTGTATCGCGTGCATGCAGTGTCATGTCGGTACCTGTCCAGTCGGTATCGCGACACAGGACAAGGAACACGAAGCGCGTTACGACATCGACCTGCAGTCGCAAAATATTCATCGCTACTTTGAGTCACTGCGCTGGCAGATCGCCTCGATTACGAAGGCGCTTGGTTATGACGACGTGCACAGGGTAAGCCGCGACGATCTCGTTGCGCTAACCCCGGAAGCGGCGGATATTACCGGACTGCCTTTGCTTTCCGAACATCCTGCGGTACATAAGCCCGAACTGGGTCTTGAAGTACTCGATCGCAAGGCGGGATAGTCATGGCTGTCATTGAATCCGAATTTTCGATTACCGCACGCCCCGACCTGAAGGACGATACCGCGGATATCCATTACGTGCCGGCACCGTGCCAGGTGGCCTGTCCGATCGGCACCGACGCGCCGTCTTACATCGCCTATATCTGGGAAGGGAAAAACGAGGAAGCGCTCGAAGCGATCAATGCCACCAATCCATTCAGCGCGATCTGTGGTCGCGTCTGCGACGCACCCTGCGAGCCGGCCTGCCGACGTGCCGACAGTGATGGCGCGATTGCAATTCGCAACCTGAAGCGTTACGTGCTGGAAACCCTGGGTCCGGGCTTCGCGTTACCGCCGGTTGCGGTGACGCAGGAAAAAACCATTGGCGTCGTCGGTGCAGGGCCAGCAGGAATGACGGCGGCGCATGATCTTGCCGAAGCGGGTTACGAAGTGCACCTGTACGAGGCTACCGATCAACTCGGTGGCATGATGTTCTGGGGAATTCCACGCTTTCGTCTGCCTCAAGCGGCGGTGCAGCAGGATATCGATCGCATTACCGGGCATTGCCCCGGCATCAAGATTCATTTAAACAGTGCGCTCGGTGTCCAAGTGTCCATCGACGAGCTGAAGCAGAAGCACGAAGTGGTGTTACTTGCCCTCGGTGCTTTTGTTGGCAAGCCGATGGGCGTACCGGGCGAAGCCGCGCCCTATGTCGAGGACGGCGTCAGCTTTCTCTACCGGGTCAATGCAGGCGAAAGACCGACATTGCCAGAGACCGTGCTGGTGGTCGGTGGTGGCGACGTTGCCATGGATGCCTGTCGTGTGGCCAAGCGCCTGCCCGGCATCAAAAACGTCAAGGTTATTTATCGGCGCGACTACGAAGCGATGCCGGCCCGTCGCGAAGAACTGCAGGGTGCGATCGATGAAGGCATCGAGATCATTTACAACACGCAACCGGTTGAAGTCATCGACGGCAGGGCCTTGCGCTGCGTGCGCACCGAACTGGGTGAGCCCGATGAAGATGGTCGTCGCCGACCGATTAACGTCGAAGGTTCCGAGCATGATATCGAATGCGGCATGGTGATCGCCGCGGTCGGGCAAAAAACCGAGTGTGCCGAGCTCGAAACCGCGGGCCTGATGGACTGGGATCGCGTCAGAACCAATTTTGAAGGTATGGCCACTTCCGATCCAAGAGTATTCGCGGCAGGTGACGGCGCTTTCGGCGGCTCGACGATTGTCGAAGCCATGTACCAGGGGCATCGAGCGGCCTATTACCTGAAGGCTTATCTTGAAGGTAACGACTCACCGCTGCCATACCGCACGCCATATCGAACCCGGCGGGTACCGATCTGTAACGATCCTGATTGGGAAATCAATCCACGCGTGCATCAGCAGTTCCATGGCCTCGGCCAGGTGCCGATCGAGTTTCCGGAAATCGAATCGACCTACAGCGCGGCCGAGGCAAAAGCAGAAGCCGCGCGTTGCTTCCGCTGCGACGCCGAGACCGGTTCCGCCGACTATACAGTCGGCAGCCGCGAATCCATTTTCGCGATGGCGCGCATCAATCCGAATGATCTCGACAAGCAGGCCAGTATTCTCGAGTCACGCCTCGACAATCGCGAAAATCCGTTTACCGAGGAGCATGTCGCAACCCTGGATGACCTTGTATTTCTGCCCGCAAACCTGTCACGGCTGGTTATCGACCCCTACCGTGAAGGCTGCGTTACCGCGACCCGGTTTGGCGCCATTCAGAGTCTCAAGCTCGATATACCGTTTACCGTAACCGGCCTCGACGATGCACCTTCCGAGATTCGGGAGTCGGTGGCGAAGTCGATCGTCGCACACGGCGCTGCCTATATTGGCGCGGCTCCGCTCGATGAGGAGAGCAAGTGGATCCAGGTTGTCACCGAAAAGGTCGATCCCGCGGCGCATGCCATTGTCTTTAACGCTGACCAGGCCATGGCGGCCGGAGAAGTTTCGCGGGCGTCCGCTGAGCAACCCGCGGGATTGCTGGTCAATGCCGCTAACGTGAAAGCGGCGGTTGATTTCGGGTTGGCGCAACATCTCGATTTTCTGCTGCTCGATCCCACCAACGACTTACCCGGGCTGGCCGGAGAACTCGCCGGGGCGCCCGATATATCGATTGTGCACCGAGCCGTGGCTCGGCTACGCGAACTCGACCGAGAGGAAGAAATCGACCTGGTTTATTTCGGTGGTTTGCGCACCGGTACCGATGCGGCCAAGATACTGGCGCTCGGGGCGATCGCGGTAACGGTCGGGGCCGCGATGGCACTCGCACTGGGGGCAGATATTTCTGACGGCAAACCCGTGTTCAATGCAAGCCTGGATGCGGCTGAGCGCGAAGAGCGCAGTTCCAATTTACTGCAGGCGTTTACCGCGGAATCATCGATGATGGCGCGCTGCACCGGTAAAACCAATGTTCAAAACCTTGAACCCGAGGATTTGAGAGCGATCACGCTGGTCGTGTCTCATGCCGCGGGGGTGCCAATGGCGGGAAGTTTGAATCAGCATTGATCTGTCATTAGAATTACGGGCCAAGACATAACCATAAAATCCTAAGGGGGCTAAAAGTGGCTAAAGATCTCGAAGCGATCGCGAAATCAAAAAGAATCAAGTACTTCCTGGTGAGCTGGGTCGACCTGTTCGGCGTGCTACGCGCCAAGCTGGTTCCGGCACGCGCCATCAAGGGCATGCAAAAAGACGGTGCCGGCTTTGCCGGTTTTGCCGCGTGGCTCGATATGACGCCCGCACACCCCGACCTGTTTGCGATTCCCGATCCCGATAGCTTGATACAGCTGCCCTGGAAACCGGAAATCGGCTGGGTTGCCGCCGATTTGTGGATGGGCGGCAAAGAAGTGGAAGCTTCTCCCCGTGTTGCCCTGAAACGTCAGCTCGCCAAAGCCCAACGCAAGGGCTATCGCATGAAGACCGGTGTCGAATGCGAATATCATTTAATCACCCCCGATGGTACTGAATTGGCCGATGGCGCCGATACCCAGGCCAAGCCATGTTACGACCAGCTGGCATTGATGCGCCAGTACCCGGTGGTGAGTCAGATTTGCGATGCAATGCTCAAGCTGGGTTGGAATCCGTATCAGAATGACCATGAGGATGCCAACGGCCAATTTGAAATGAACTGGGATTACGATGATGCGCTGAAGACCGCTGATAAACATGTGTTCTTTAAATACATGGTAAAAACCATCGCTGAAGAAAGCGGAATGCGCGCTACCTTCATGCCCAAACCATTTTCACATCTAACCGGTAACGGTTGTCATGCGCACGTCTCTTTGTGGGACCGGGCCGGCAAGAAAAACCTGTTTGCGACCTCGCGCAAAGATCCTCGCGGTTTGGGCTTGTCGCCATTGGCCTATAAAGCCCTCGGCGGCATCATGCATAGCGCAGCTGATTTGACCGCCATATTTAATCCCACGGTAAACAGTTACAAACGTATCAACGCACCCCGAACGCTGTCGGGTGCAACCTGGTCTCCAAACGCAGTAACCTATGGCGGAAATAATCGCACCCACATGATTCGAGTACCGGAAGACGGACGTTTTGAGTTGCGATTAATGGACGGGGCAGCCAATCCGTACCTGATGCAGGCGGGGGTGCTTGCAGCCGTACTTGATGGAATTGATAACAAACGCGATCCGGGTGATCCGATCGATCTTAATATGTACGAAGAAGGGCATAAGGTTAAGAATGCGACAAAACTGCCTTTAAACCTGCTCGATGCGCTGCGCCAACTTGATGGTAACAAGGTGATCCGCGCAGGTTTGAGCGACGAGCTGATCGATTCTTATATCAAGCTCAAGATGCAGGCCTGGAATAGCTATACAACGCATCTGAGCAGCTGGGAACGAGAAAACACACTGGATTGCTAGTCGATATTATCTAGACGCTAGTTGTCAAAAGCCTGATGTTTTCCGGTCTCAGTCTCAAAGCACGGGCTAGTCTGGCCTGCGCCTATAGTGGCGTCGCCTGGGGGCTGTTCTGGATTCCGCTGCGGGGTATGGACAGTGCCGGTGTGACCGATGCCTGGGCCACGGTCCTGTTCTATGGCATGCCGCTGGTTTTGTTTTCTCCGTGGATAATCAAGAACTGGCGCCGCATCGCCCGTTGCGGTTGGTCTCTACATTTCATCGGCATCGCGACCGGGGCTTCACTCGCGTTTTACTCCAACGCACTGCTTTATACCGAGGTCGTGCGCGGGCTGGTACTCTATTACACAACCCCGGTGTGGTCATTGCTGCTGGCTCGAATCGTGCTGGGCGAAACCATAACCACGGCTCGTATCCTGGCAATCATGTTTGGCCTCGCCGGTATGCTGGTGATGTTCGGTGTCGATGTTGGATTTCCATGGCCGAAAAATATCGGTGACTGGATGGCGTTAATCGGCGCCATGGGCTGGGCCGTCGCCGCGGTGTTGCTACGCAAGGACGATGGCAGCCGCAGCATGGAAATTTGTTCGGTCTATTTTTTTTACGGCGTCATCGCGGCAATCGTGCTGGCAATCTCACCGATGGCGGGAGAGATCGAATTTCCAGACTGGTCTGTTATTGTCGATGTTCTGCCCTGGACAATACCGGTTGCAATTATCGTGATTCCCGGCGCTTACGCTGCCTTCTGGGGTGCCCCGCATTTAAACCCCGGGGTCGTCGGGTTACTGTTCATGACTGAACTCAGCGTCGGAGGGATTACCGCTGCGATCTGGGCCAACGAGCCACTCGGGGCGCGTGAGCTCACCGGCATCGCTTTGATATCGACTGCTGGCTTGATCGAGTTTATCTATGCACCGATTCGCCGCGCCCTGTGGCGCGACGGTTAGTGGTCGATCAACATAGGAATGATGGATACAGCGAGACGTGAAGCGGTTAGTCGCGCGACGCGCCTTGCAGGCAATGGCCCGGCCCTTGTCAAAAGGAGCAACAAAACGAATGACCGCTTCACGCCTCGCCCGTAGGGAGCGCCCCAGGTGACCCGGCACAGCGTTGCAGCCCTTGAAAAGGGCATGCCATTTCCTGCAGGCTGCGCCTTGTTCCGGGTCACCAGGGGCACTCTGTATCCATCATTCCTATGTTGATCGACCACAAGCGTGCAATTACGTGTTTAATCTAAATTATGTGTCGCTTTCGCGATACTTTCCGATCTGGTCAACCCCTATGATACTGCGATTCTATACCCTGCCGACCATTGAGTTTCCGGCACTGAGGTACACCGGTGTGCAGTTGCGCACTGATCCGTTGATTTCCACAAACTGGAGACAAAAATGGCAAAAAGTGATATCGAAATTGCTCGCGAAGCAACCCTGAAACCGATTACCGAAATCGCACAAAAGCTCGATATTCCGCCTGAGTCATTCAAGCCATTCGGTCACGACAAGGCCAAACTGACCTCCGAGTTTATTAACTCGCTGAACGGTAACAAAGATGGCAAGTTGATCCTGGTTACGGCGATCTCGCCAACGCCGGCGGGTGAAGGCAAGACCACGACCACCGTTGGACTCGGTGATGGGCTCAACAGCATCGGTAAAAAAGCAGTCATGTGCCTGCGTGAGCCGAGCCTGGGTCCCTGCTTCGGTATGAAGGGTGGCGCTGCAGGCGGTGGCTATGCCCAGGTCGTGCCGATGGAAGATATCAACCTGCATTTTACCGGTGACTTCCATGCCATCGGGGCGGCACATAATCTCTTGTCTGCGTTGATCGACAACCATATTCATTGGGAAAACAAGTCCGGTCTCGACCCGCGGCGCGTGACCTGGAAACGAGTCATGGATATGAATGATCGCACCTTGCGTGACATTACCATCGGTCTGGGTGGCCCGGGTAATGGTACCCCGCGCGAGAGTGGGTTCGATATCACGGTCGCCTCTGAAATCATGGCCATTTTCTGCCTCGCTACCGACCTCGACGACCTCAGTCGACGCATTGGTAATATCGTCATTGGCTATACCCGCGATCAAAAGCCGGTACATGCGCGTGACGTTAATGCCCCGGGCGCGATGACGGTCTTGCTCAAGGACGCATTCATGCCGAACCTGGTACAAACCCTGGAAAATAACCCGGCCTTTATCCACGGTGGCCCGTTTGCCAATATCGCCCACGGCTGTAACTCGGTGATCGCGACCAAAACCGCGCTCAAACTCGCGGATTACGTCGTTACCGAAGCTGGCTTTGGTGCCGATCTGGGTGCTGAAAAATTCTTCGACATCAAGTGCCGCAAGGCGGGCCTTAGCCCCGACGCCGTGGTGCTGGTAGCAACCGTGCGCGCGCTAAAAATGCACGGCGGCGTTGCCAAGGATCAACTCGCCGGTGAAAACGTTGACGCGGTCAAAAATGGTTGTGAAAACCTCGGTCGCCATATCAGTAACTTGAGCCAGTTCGGCGTGCCGATCACGGTCGCGATGAATCGATTCTCGGCCGACACCGAGAGCGAACTGGCGGCGGTACGTGAATTCTGTGAGGGCCTGGGCGTCAAGGCGTTCGATTGCAATCACTGGGGCGAGGGCAGTAAAGGGACCCAGGAATTGTCGAAGCATATTGCCGAGGTCGCCGATTCCGGCGAGGCAGACTTTCATACCCTTTACGATGACGACATGACTTTATGGGACAAGGCAAGCCATATCGCGCGCACGCTCTACGGCGCGGAAGAAATTATGGCCGATAAAAAAGTGCGCGATCAATTTGCCAAATTTGAAGCCGAAGGATACGGCAGCTTCCCGGTTTGTATGGCGAAGACCCAGTACAGCTTCTCAACCGATCCGTCATTGATGGGAGCGCCGAGCGGACACGAAGTTCCGATTCGTGAAGTACGCTTGTCGGCCGGCGCCGAATTTATCGTCGTGGTCTGCGGCGACATCATGACCATGCCCGGTTTGCCGCGGGTGCCGTCCGCGGACAATATCCGCCTGAACGATGCGGGGCAGGTCGAAGGACTGTTCTGAGGTCTGGATGGAGACCGCTGAACAATATCAGCGTTTTATTGCATGGCAATGCCGGCTGCGCAAGATGAGTATGCGTGAGCTCGGCGGTCGCCCCACCGAGGGCATGAGCGCCGGGGTTTACTCCCTTTCAGGCGGCGACGAGCAAAGTCGCATGAACTTCCTGATAGTCAGGAAAGATTCGCAGGAACGTACCGACGAATTTCGTCACATCGTGCGCAAAACCCCCGATTCCAGCCAGTGGGTCAAGAATGGACTGCGTATTCTATCGGAACTGCATTACCATGAAGACCGGGAATTCGACGACCAGCTGACCGCCTTGTTCAGCCTCGAATCCAGCCTGGGCTACGCTCTGATCAAGGCCGGTCAGTGCCATTTGAAATTTGCCCAGGACAGTGTTGAACACGCCTTCGACTTCGATGTCGTTTCGCTAAACCAGGATGACGAATTGTTCCAGGCGACCTATTGGCACAATCGTCTCTTCAATCCTACTTTGCCGGGTAAGGTACGGGTACTCGGTTTCAATCCGCGCTTATAACCCGAATTCTATAGCATCCGCTTGAAGTTTTCGTAAAGCATGGCGCCTAAGCGGTTCATTTCAGGCATGTGCTCGCGGGCTGACTGATCGAAACTATCCAACGCGTCAGCACCGAGGCTATTTTCCAGCGCCGCCTTATACTCCGGAATACAGCCCCATTGCATCACTGTATCGCTGCGGACTTCAATGTGAAACTGTATCGCGTAGGCGTTGTTACGGTATTTAAATATCTGGTACTGGGTGCTACCTGATGATCCCAGTACAGAGATGTCCTGATTCGATTCCAGACCCTGTACCTCGTAGGAGTGCCACTGCACTGCCTTGATCGTCGCGGGGTATTCGCTGAATAGCAAATCCTGCTTCGATGCAGCCGTCATATCGATATCGAGTACTCCTATTTCAACTGGCTCGGACTGCACCACCTTGCCGCCGAGAACTTCGCCCAGTAACTGGCAGCCGAGGCAAAATCCCAGGAACGGTTTGCCCATCTCAACCACCCATTCGTGAATACGCTTTTTCTCTTCGATCAGCCACGGGTACTCGTCTTCCATCCAGGTATCCATTGGGCCACCCATGCACAGCATCGCGTCGAATCCGGACAGGTCTTCCGGTATGGTTTCGTCCTCATCGAGTTCGATCTGGGTGAGTTGCCAGCCGTCGGCTTCCATCAGGTCCTTAATGTAGCCCGGATCTTCGAGTGCGATATGTTGTAAAACCAGAATGTTTTTCATAGCTTCTCCAGGTAGATCGATAGCTCCCGGTGATGACGTTCGGGATCGTGATCGTCGATCGATGGCGTGGTGCGAATATGTTCCACGTAGTGTGGCGGGAAATCATGTTCCAGCGCGCCTCGCAGCACATGTTCCTTGTACCAGTGATACGGCTGTCGCAGATGATCGATTTCAAGCGCATAGTAGGTAAAGACGTCGATCGATACGCCGTGCAGCGCAGTCACCGTGATCTCCCTGCGCTCGTAACCGATACCCGCACCCTCGTAAACGTCAAGTTCCAGCTTTTCATCCTGCGTCACCAGGTAGACCACGCCGTAAACAATGTCATGCGGATTGTCGCTGATTGCAATATCGCACTTGCCCGATCGGTCCTGACCTTTTTTGTGCCAGCATAACCGGTGCCCGGGCAGGGTCGCGACGCAATGTTTCGACGCGCGCGGGATGCGTTCCAGCAATCGTGGGCTCGACAGATTCGAGCCGAAGGCAAAATAATTAAGTTCCATCTATGTCAGGATTAGATTGCTCCAGTTTGTGATAGAGCTGGTTTACCTCGGGTTGAATCAACCAGATCCCGATGGGAAAAATAAATAGCAGGAAAAAGGTATTGCTGAATATCATGAAGCCCGCATCTTCGTTTTCCTGCAGCGATTTCAACTGGCGCGCGGTGTACCAGATGCCATAGAAAATTCCGACCATTGAAAACATGTGCATCGGCAGCATCCACAGCGGTGGCCTGGAAGGTGCGCCGTTATTCAACAGCGGGATGTAAAGGAAGATGTACATCAGGACATAAATGATCGGTAGCGCAAGGCCTACCCCGAACGGAATCACGCTGCGGCGCCTGGATTCGGGCAAGTGCCGGTTTGACCAGGCACCGATACTGAACATCCACGCGAACAGGATGAGCAGCATGAAAAGTCCGATGCTTGACGATACCAACGGACCGAACGGGATCTTGAACATCAGGCTCATAATTGTTGGCAGCGCCAGCATCAGGAACAGTTCCCAATGGCGTAGTTTCAGAAAAAATGTCATGCACGGACTTTCAGTTATACATAGGCCGCGCAATTATAAAGGGGGGTGGTGCTTAACGAAAGCACCCGACTGCAAGATCTAAGCGGCGCTATCGCGAGAGGCGCGTTTGCGTTCGTGTTCCAGCAACAGCTTTTTACGGATACGAATGCTATGTGGCGTTACTTCAACCAGCTCGTCGTCATCGATGAATTCCAGTGCCTGTTCCAGGGTCATCTTCACCGGCTTGGTCAGGATCAGGTTCTCATCGGTCCCGGCGGCACGGATGTTGTTTAACTGCTTAGCCTTGAGCGGGTTTACCACGAGATCATTGGCGCGACTGTGAATACCGACCACCATGCCCTCGTATACGGATTCCGCGTGACCGATCATCAGGCGTCCGCGTTCCTGCAGGTTAAACAACGCGTAAGCCAGTGCCTTGCCGGTGGCGGTCGAAATCAGCACGCCGTTCTGGCGTTGGCCGATGGTACCCTCGATCCTGGGTCCGTAATGATCAAAGATATGGTAGATCAGCCCGGTTCCCGAACTCAGGGTCATGAACTCGGCCTGGAACCCGATCAGCCCACGCGATGGAATAACGTAATCGATGCGAACCCGACCGCGACTGTCCGGTACGATATCCTTTAGGTCGGCCTTGCGTTTGCCGAGTGCCTCCATGACCTGGCCCTGGTAATTTTCTTCGACATCGATGGTGAGCTGTTCGTAGGGTTCGCACTCGATGCCGTCGATTTCACGGATGATGACCTCGGGGCGTGAAACCGATAATTCGAATCCCTCGCGACGCATGTTTTCGATAAGGATGCCGAGGTGCAATTCACCGCGTCCACTGACCCGGAACTTGTCTGAGTCACCCAGCTGCTCGACCTGCAATGCCACGTTGTGCAAGCACTCGCGCTGCAGGCGTTCATCGATCTGCCTTGACGTCAGGAATTTACCATCCTTGCCGGAAAAGGGAGAGCTGTTAATGCTGAAGGTCATGCTGACAGTCGGCTCATCCACCGTTAGTGGTGGTAGTGCTTCGACATGGTTGCGATCGCACAGGGTATCCGAGATATAGAGTTCCTCGATACCGGAGAACACGATAATGTCACCGGCTTCTGCGGTTTCGGTTTCGATTCGCTGCAGGCCGTCGAAGCCAAATAATTGCATCATGCGTCCGTCGCGCAGCTTGCCGTCGGCGCCTACGATCTTGATTGCTGAATTCCGCATTACTCTGCCGCGGGTAATACGGCCGATACCGAGAACGCCCTTGTAGCTGTCGTAATCCAGGCTCGAAACCTGCAGCTGAAACGGGCCGTCGAGTTCGACAGCGGGTGGTGCAACATGTTCGATGATGGCCTCGAACAGTGGGTTCATGTTGCCGCTGCGGTCTTCGTCATTACTGCTCGCGTAGCCACCGAGCGCCGATGCGTAGATCACCGGGAAATCGAGTTGCTCATCGGTTGCGCCGAGCCGGTCAAACAGGTCGAAGACCTGGTCGATTACCCAGTCAGGCCGGGCGCCTTCGCGGTCGATCTTGTTGATGACGACGATTGGGGTAAATCCCATTGCGAATGCCTTCTGAGTAACGAAACGGGTTTGTGGCATCGGTCCCTCGACCGCATCCACCAGCAATAACACGGAATCGACCATCGACAGGATACGCTCGACCTCGCCACCGAAATCGGCATGTCCCGGGGTATCGACGATATTGATGCGATAGTCCTGATTTTGTTGCGGGTAATGCCAGTTGAGCGCTGTGTTCTTGGAAAGGATGGTAATCCCGCGCTCCTTTTCGAGGTCGTTTGAATCCATCATGCGATCGCTAACCTCGGTGCGGGCGTCAAGGGTACCCGATTGACGCAGCAACTGGTCGACCAGCGTGGTTTTGCCGTGATCGACATGCGCGATGATTGCGATATTTCGCAGATTTTCTCGTTGCGTATTCATAGGGGTAAGGTGGGAGGATTCAGGCGCGCAATTATAGAGATGTGGCACCATTTCACAAGTGACGAATTCACACTATTGTGCCAGCACCGTCATCCCCGGCGACAGCACGTCATCCCCGCGCAAGCGGGGATCTCGCAAAGTGCCACCATTGCAAGATTCCAGCTCGGGGGCCGGAATGACACCAGTGCCAGGCTACTCGTCTGGCGCGGGGATGACGAAAAGAGTTAGGCGAGGCCCTGCACCAGCTCCAGAATCATCTGGGCGTGCCCCTTGACCTTGTAGTTGACTTCGGCCAGGTTCCCCGTCTTGATTAACCGAGGTGAAATCCGGGGCGGGCTGGTTTGGTTCGAGCATGGTAGTCATCCGTTTTTAACGAGAGCTGCATGATAGGAGACTGAGGTCCGTACATCAAAGTACGACCAGTGGGGTTATTTCCGTTAGCATATCTGGAGTCGATTAGCTGAGCACGATTTTGGCCAGTTTTACCTGCCGTAGAATGTTTTTAAAACTCTGTAGGTATTTACATCGATAGTGAACACTAGCCTGTTGTCCGTCGCCTTCATTTCTTTAGACTGCAAACGCACGAACATTTTAGAGTCGTCCGTTTGTATACAAACAAACTCTCCGTTTTTTTCGTTAATCTGGCTTAATGCTTCCTGGGTTACGAGATTTTCCGCCTGCTTGTCCATTTCCGCAATCACGGCATCTATCGCGAGGCTGCATCTAAACGAAACCACTTCTTCGGACGATTCTGCGTGTAGCAGATTGGGAGTGGCAATCCCTAAAATAAACGCCAGGAGAAATCTTTGCATACTGACAATTTCCTGATGAAGTCATAACCGGTTCCGGCTAATGTTAACATGGCTGCGATCAAGATTTGGATGCTGCAGACAGGAGAAGCTCGTTAGTTGCCCGAGCCATCAACCTTTAGTATCTGTCGGTCGTGGTATCGTCCCAGTAATACCAGGGCGATGATCGCCCCAACCAGGGCGAACGCCATGTCAGATTGCGTGTCCCAGACATAACCCTGGGTTCCCAGGAAAGCCTCGGCTCCGGTACCAGAAATGACCCCCACCGCCCACTCTATGACTTCGTATAAGGCGCTGAAGGCAAGGCAAAAACAAACGATGAAAAAATTACGCCAGTTTACCGAGGCGATAACTGCGTTCCTGATTAGAACTTCGCGAGTTATCAGTGCCGGAACGAAGCCCTGCAAAAAATGACCAAGTTTGTCGAAATTATTTCTTTCGAATCCCAGTACCGGTTTCAGGTAATCAAACAGGGGCACTTCGGCATAGGTGTAGTGTCCACCTACCATCAGGACGATGCAGTGTATGAGGATAAACGTATAAACAAGGGGCGTGAGTGGAAACCTGCGATCGGTAGCGATCAGAACGACGAGACCGATGACTGCAGGCGAAACCTCGAGCGCCCAGGTTGGGTAGTCCTTCGGATTTATACCCGACCAGACAAGGACAATCATAAAGGTTGTAATCCAGGCAATTTTCATTTTGAGTTTCGATAGGCGATTGGCTGAAAACCGTTTTGTTCAGCGATAACACCAGTACTTGATGTCCTGTTGATCGAGGAATTGTTCGGCGTCTTTTCCCTGCAGCATCGCAAGTGTAGACAGAATCCCGGCCTCGGTACAGGTTGCCGCGGCAACGGTAACCGACAGTGGGGAATCGGGATTGGGCCAGCCGGTTCTGGGATTAAGAATATGTCCGTAACGAATGCCCTCGTGACGAATAAACTTGAACACGTCGCCGCTGGTTGCAAGCGCACCGTTTTTCAATTGAATCACCGCGGTCGCGTCTCCTGGCCGATGCGGATCTTCGATACCGGTCATCCAGGACGAACCGTCAGCCATCGGGCCACTGGCGTTGCAGTCGCCGCCATAATTAATCATGAAACTGTCATCGGTTTTGCGTTTAAGCAGGGTCAAAGTCGAGTCGACCGCGTATTCCTTGCCGATACCACCGAGGTCAATCTCCATGCCCATGGGCACTGTCAGGTTGGGGTTTCCCCATTTCACTTTGTCCCAACCGACGTTAGGTAGCAACAATTTGATTTCCTGTTGCGATGGAATGCTTTCATTCTGGCCAAAATTCCAGGCCCGACGCAAAATCCCCGAGGTGATGTCGAACCAGCCTTCGCTCAAACTGTAACAGTGTTGCGCAAAATCCAGTAAGCGTGCGGTCTCCGGATCAACAGTGACAGGTTCACCGCCCTGGTTTATCTGGTGAATGATATTGTCGTCGCGATAGCGACTGAATTTTTGCTCGATGCGGATTGCTTCCTGTTGCGCCAGTGTAATCAATTCTTTTGCCCGCGCGGCGTCATTGCTTTCAACCAGGACTTCACAAGGACTTGCCATGCATCGAAACTGGCCTATCCACAGTTTTCCGCGCCTGGATATCCTTAAGGTACTTTCAGTCAATTTATGATTCGTTCCTGCTTGTAAAAGGCACACAATGACTACACTACCAATCTTGACTATAGACTAGCTTTTAGCGGTGAGTTACGTTTTGATCTGGCGCATTCTAACGTGATATTAGAATGGTGATAATTGGATTAATTATCCGTTACCATTTAAATGAGTAATTAAACTGAACCATCGTGGCTTCGACATCGGGATAAAGATCCTGTTGGGCCAACTGACCAAATGCCTCGGACGGTGACGAATCCCCCGATTGAACGTATTGTTCGAGGCGTACCGACCAGATGTGCTGGTCATCAATTTGTTTGCCGAATTTCACGCCGACCGTGGTCGCGTCCATTTCTCCGAGCCTGTAATCGGCGCTGGCTTCTGCAGGCACTGGTTCGCTGTCACGTAGAAAGTAGCGGTAGAAGTCTGCTTCGGTTTGCTGGTACCAACGCAGATGCGGTTCGATAAAATAGCCTTCTTTCAGGCTGAAGCGGTAAGTAAAATCGAAAGTATTTGAATCGATACCCCAGTCGTCAGTCATGAAACGATAAGACGCGGTAAAAATATCCTTGTTGGCAAGCTGTTTCTTGTACTTGCCATACAGGCTCTGTCGGGAGCGGCTGTCGGGGCGGTTTTCGAATAACTGGCTGATCGGTTCACCGGTGGCGTCGACGACGCTGACAAATTTGTAGGGGTCGGTCAGATAGCCGTCTGATTCACTTAAGGACAGGTTTAGCTGGAACAGGCTCGTTTTATCGATTACCTGGGTAACCCCGAATAGCAGGTCAACGACGTTCCTGGTGTCCGAGCTGTCACCCTTGTCCTGCGCCAGCATGTCGGTGAGCGGTTCGGGTACCCCGCCAACCGGGTCGAAGTCGTCAAGTTCGACATTAATTCCGTAGGAATAGGTCGTATTCTTCTGGTTGGTGTCGTGCTGCCATAGTGCATTTGCGCTAATTGAGGTGAAGTCGTATTCTTTGGAAACGTTGAATCCCAGGTTGCGTCGGTTGTTGCGATCAACCGGCTTTTCCCAGTTCATGCTGTAAGCAACCCGGGTATCCTTGAAGGTGGTGTCGAGCGGTGTTTCGTTTGGGTCAACGGTGTAGGTTCCGCTGCCGGAAGGGCGGGTAAAAGTCTGCACCATGGTCGATGGCACTGCACCTGTTGCAGAGGCGCCAGTCAGGCTGTCATATACCAGTTTCATCGACAGGCTCTCCTCATCCCCAAGATCCTTCGTGGCGCTGATTACTGGTTCGACAACCTCAATTCGATCGTTGTCTTCAGTATAAAAAAGTATCGCGCTGTCAACATCCCAACCGTTATCGGCGGATTGCGCAGGACTACCGAGCAGGGTGCAGGTCGCTGCCGAAAGCAGACCAGCGACCTTCTTTTTGGTTAGTTGCATCCGCAACCCCCACCTGCAAATCCCTGGCCACCGCTGGAGGCTTCCTTACTGAAATAAATGTGCTCATCGAAGGCGAGGTCTAGTGCATCTGCGTCCATCAGCATATCTTCACGCGCCAGTATATTGCGTTCCCAGGGTTTGACCCCGAGAGATGAACAGCCGCTTGCGGCCAGCAATGCGCACAGAATCAACCTCTGAAATATGGTCTTCATAGCAATTCCTCGATTTCACGTTCGTACTTTTCGATCTGCTTGGTGTAAAAACCGATATGTTTTTTTACGACTTTGCCGCTGGCATCAATCAGGTAAGAAGTGGGCATACCCTCAATTTTGAACTGCTCGGCGATTTGTCCGCTGGGGTCGTGATAGATATCAAAATCCGCGTTAACCTTGCCGAGAAAGTGATGCATTGCTTCGGATTCGGCATCGAGGTTAATAGTAATTACGGTAAAAGCCTCGGCCGGGTACCTGGTCAGCAGGCTATTCATCCACGGGAACGATTTTTGACAGGGTTTGCACCAGGAAGCCCAGAAATCCAGGTAAACGACCTTGCCCTGGTGACTTTTCAGATCCAGTTGATCGATGTTGTATATCTCGGCCTTTACGGGAGATACGACCAGCAGCAGCAACAATAGTATCTTTCTCATATCCAGTCTCTTTACGTTATTTTCCTATTTGACACTGCTGAGATAGTAACGTTTGGATCGTTAACAAATTGTTAATCCGTGAAACCCACCCTGGCGATGATTCCACCCTGTGGATTAGGTACGAGGTCGAGCGACCAGCCCTGGTAATCGCAAATCAGCTTGGATATATATAAGCCGACCCCGTATCCCTGGCTGTTCTGACCGCGGTATCCAAAATCAAATATGTGTTGCAACTCGTCACTGTCGATGCCGATTCCGCTATCTGTGATTGACAAAACCCGACCCTCCATTTCAATCCTGATCGAACTGTCCTGACCGTGCTTGACCCCATTTTTGATCAGGTTGGTCAGCACCACGGTGAGTAGCGTCTTGTCCGCTTTGATGCGTATCTCGGGCGCCAGATTATTTACAATTTCGATCTGTTTGGCGCGAATCTCATTCTTCATTGCATCGAGAATTTCGTCAACCAGGGGTTGCAGTTGAAGGTTCTGGTCCGCGTTCCTGGTAGGTTGGTCGCGCGTCACTGCCAGCAGGGCATGGATGATGTTGGCCATGTTGGCCGAAGCGCGCTGGATTTTTTCCAGGTAGGGTTTGATCTCGGGATCGTTGTCGCGGTAGGCGATCAGATCTGCCGAAGTTTGCACGATGGTTAACGGCGAGCGAAGTTCGTGGCTTGCCATGGCTGCAAATCCGATTTGTTTCTCGACATAGTTATCCATTTTACTGGTATAGGAATCGAAGGCCTGGGCGATCCTGCCAACTTCGTCGTCCTCGAAGCGATCACTAAGGCGAATTCCTCTTTCATCCGGGTTGATACGAGACAGGTCCTGGCTCAGTTGCGCGATCGGGCGCGACAGTTTCTTGCTCAGAATCCTGGCGATGAAAAACATGACAACAATCAACACAATCCATGCGACCAGCAAGATGTTGCTGAGAAGCTCTTCGGAGCGCTCGATCTCGGTTACATCGTATTGGATATAAATGCGATCGGCGGCACTTGGTGCAACCATGATATGGTAAGCCTTGTCAGCAACCTTGATGTCGTGATGAACTCCATCCGCGAGGTCTAGGAGGTGCTCTGGGATCGGTCGTGAGTCCTGCCGGCTGGCGAGGTAAATGCTGAGGCTGGCTGAACTGGGTAGTGAGGTGTCGGGATCCTGGTTCAGCAGATTCTGAATGTTTTTAAGCTCGAAGTCGGTCTGTTTTGCGAGCAGTTCGTCCTCGAGGATTTCGTTGGAGTAATACACGACAATGGTTAACAGCGACAGGAAAAACATCGAGGCCAGCAGAATGCTGAGCATAATTTTGCGAAACAACGGCGAGCCGCCGAGCAGCGATTTCACAAATCGTCGCTCCCGAGGCGATACCCTATACCATGGACGGTATGTATCAGTTTTTGCTCGAAGGGCATATCGATTTTTTTGCGCAAGCTGTGAATATGAACCCGAAGCGGGTCGCCCTCGGGTGGGTCGTCAGTCCAGATCTGTTCGATCAGTTCGCCGCGCGGGATGACCCGGTCAGCATTTTGCATCAGGTATTCGAGGATCTTGAAGGCTTTCGGTTTCAACTTGACCGGATGGTTCGCGCGGGTGACCTGCATGGTATCCTGATTTAGTTCAAGATTATCGACTGTAATTACAGCCGAAGTTTTTTTGGCCTGACCGCGGCGCGTCAGCGCATGCACCCGCACCTCCAGTTCGAGCAATGAAAACGGCTTCACCAGGTAATCGTCGGTACCCGCTTCAAAGCCGGAAATCTTATCATCCAGGGTGTCGCGTGCAGTCAACATCAGAATCGGGGTATCTTGCCTGGCTTTCTCGCGAAATTCGCGGCATACGGTGATGCCGTCCTTGCCCGGCAGCATCAGATCGAGAATGATGAGATCGAACCGATTGCCTGTCGCAAGTTCCAGGCCATGGTTACCACTATACGCGAAATCGAGTTGGTGGCCCTTGTCCTCGAAATACTGACCGATATTCGATGCGATATCCGCGTCGTCTTCAATAACCAGGATTTTCATAATACGGGAGGTTAACCGGAACCATGTAAATTAGATGTTAACGCAGTGGCTGGCGGTTGGCGTCCTGCAACAACTCGCCAGCTTGTTTGCGGGTTTGCAGCGGGCAATGGCCAACCGGCATCGATTTCAAAGCGTCGTTTCGAGTGAATTCCATAACTTTGGCCTAATTATACCCGGGCCATCGAATATACTCGTTGAACTCGTCGCCTGGCAAATGGTCTTATGCTCTATTTCGAGGTGTAAACAATGCAAAAACTGCTGCTCGCGGCCACTGTCGCAATCCTGAGCGTGATCGTGCAACCTGCTTTTGCCGCCCGGGCAATTCTGGCGGGTGGCTGTTTCTGGTGTATGGAGTCGGATTTCGAAAAACTGCATGGCGTAAGCGATGTGATTTCGGGTTTTACCGGGGGTTCGCATCCCGATCCAACCTACCGGGGCGATCATAGCGGCCATTACGAAGCGGTCGAGATAACCTACGACCCCGAAGTTGTCGACTACCAGGGAATCCTCGATCATTTCTGGGTAAATCATGATCCGTTCGATGCGCGCGGGCAATTTTGTGATAAGGGCCCCAGCTATCTTGCCGCAATCTTTGTGGCCAATGACGAAGAGCGCGCGCTTGCGGAAAAGTCGAAACAGCAGGTTATCGAAATGTTTCCCGGTCAAACAGTGGTGACCCCGATTCTGTCACTGGCAACTTTCTTCCCGATCAAGGGTGACGAAGAATACCACCAGGATTACTATAAGAAGTCCCCGCTGCGATACAAGTACTATCGCTTCGGTTGCAGACGCGATAACCGCCTCACCGCCATCTGGGGCGACAAGGCTACCCACCAGTAACTGCTTACTCTGACATCAATTATCAAATACCGCTGAGCTACCTCGACATCTGGGTCACGTTTCTGGATTCCCGCTTACGCGGGAATGACGTATAACCCGTCATCCCGGCGCCTGCGCGGCCCGCCCGCGCCGGGATCTTGCAATGATGCCGTGATCTCGAGATTCCCGCTTGCGTGGGAATGTCTCGATAGTAAGATAGTGGCTTCGATATAATCAGGGTTCTCCGCAATGGGTTGTCAATATTTCGATCCCTGCGATCATGGCGCCGACACTTTTACGATCGCAATTCCCAAACTGACTTTCGGTCGCGGATGTCTGCGTG
>Ga0255052_10000646_pt1 | contig 27753 bp, 23 predicted proteins | sample JV7_2_21_MG_FD_188632 | JGI IMG/M metagenome (GOLD analysis project Ga0255052, IMG submission 188632) | Seawater microbial communities from Jervis Inlet, British Columbia, Canada - JV7_2_21 | ecosystem: Environmental > Aquatic > Marine > Inlet | place: Canada: British Columbia | collected...
TGATAGCCGCCAGCAGCGCACCGACGAAAATGGCAATGGCAACCGGGTGCAGGTGCTCGATGGCAAGCGTCGGTATTACAGTTTCTGGTTCCGCGAGTCCCGGCATCGTCACACTGGCAATGATGCCCAGCGTTACCGGGATCATACCCAGTGACAAGTGACCGAATCCGGCCACGTAAAACGAATTCTGAGCAGTCTTTTCGTCTTTCGCTGACATCGCCCGTTGAATCAATGTCTGCGCGGTGACATCGGCGATACCAACGATCAACCACGCTCGCATGTAATTCAGCCAGATTGATGGGGAACTCTCTACGGGAACCATACTAAAAGTGTCTTCCGGCAGATGCGGCGTAATATTTCCCCAACCGCCAGCGTCGATGAGCACAACCACCAGGAGCATGATCAAGCCAATGGCGATGACCACCATCTGCACGAAGTCGGTCACGGCGACGGCCCACATACCGCCTGCCACCGTGTAGACGAAAACCACCACCGCTCCACCCATGATGCCGATATGAATCGGCACGCCAGTCAGCGTTTCAAAGACGTAGCCGAACGCGACCAACAGTGCGCCCGTCCATCCGATTTGCGTCGAAATCGTGGCTATCGCCGCAATCGTGGCAGCAATCTTCCCGAATCGAATTTCGAAAAGATCAACTATTGTCAGCAAGCCCAGTCGTCGAAAAATGCGCGCGAAGAAAAAGCCGACCACGAACAGACAAATCGCACCACCAAACGGATCGGCGATGACCCCCAGCAGCCCGCGCTCGTAGGACGCACCGGCACTCCCCATCATCGTTCCACCGCCAAACCAGGTGGCAATGATCGTCGCACTGCCGATCCAGATTGGCATTCTCCGTCCGGCGACGATGAAGTTTTCGGTCGTATCGGATTTTTTCGATGCGCGAACGCCGATATACAGCATGACTGCAAGATAGATCGCGACGCCGATAAAAATTGTCGTCTCAGTGCTCAACAGGAGTCCCTGTATCTGTGCCACGACGGCTTTGACGGCGCCGCGGCGGACAGCCGTGAACAGTACTATACGTCGAAAATGCCAACTTCCTGCCGATCAGGCAACGAGCTGCAAAAAAAATTCGGCGGGACTGGCACGATTGCCAACGACATGCTTGAAGCGGCCGAAATATTTTCGACGGTCGAATCGTCGCTGAGCCACATCACCGCTGCTGCTCACGGCACTTTGTACACGCATCAGGCCACTAACGTCGCGATAGAGTTTTCTTGTCCTTCGCGTAGACTGATCGCGCGCGCCGCCCGACTGGGTGCATCGAATTTCGGTGAGCTTCTATTCTTGCCGTAGTGGTCGGATCTCGAGTTCCCAGTCGGCGTGATCATCCGGGCCGGCAGGGCCGATCTTCCCCTCTGCAGACTGCAGTAGCTCCGCTGGGTCGTATGCGATGCCATCTCTGAAGACAAACCTGATGTCTCGCGCTGCTTTGATGTCGTCGAGGGGATTGCCACGCACCACGTAAAGATCCGCTAGCTTGCCCGTCTCTATCGAGCCAAGACGACCATCGACGCCCAACGCCCTTGCGCCGTTGATGGTGGCTGCCTTCAACACGGCGGCGGGCGGTATTCCTGCATAGGTCATTGCGAGCAATTCGCGATGATAAGCGAAACCTGGTAACAGATTCGTGTAGACGGGTTCGTCCGTGCCAACGATCAGAAGATGCGCACCTCCGGCATCGAATAAGGATTTGAGTTCAAGCACCCTCTGCGTGAACTCCGCGTCATCAGATTCCGGCTCTGGTTCGCCGCGCTTCTCAAGCAAGGCCTGCGCGTAGGGAGTGAAGTATTTCGCTTCATCCGTCCACAGCATTTCCGAAGCATGTGCCCGAAACTCGTTGATACCACCGTACATTTGCAGATTGGCATCGTAATACACCCCATGCGCCAGCATCAGATCGATCATTTGCGGCATTTCGGCGCTGCCCGCGCCTCCGCTACCCAGGGTGAGCTGGTGTTCAACACGGTCCAGGCCCATGAGAATGGCGTCCCGCAATTCCACATCGTATTCCCAGTCGTAATTTGAGAGGTGAGCTGCCGTCGTCATGCCACGCATGTGCGCTTGCTCGATAAGTATCTTCATCTCACCCGGCGTTGCCTGCTTGATCTTGATACTGACGACACCCTGCTCGGCCCAAGCATCCACTTCCTGCCGAATTTCTTCTTCAGTAATGTCATTGGGCCACGCTACGCATTCGTCCGCCGCCGTCCCTATGTTGTATTCGCAACGGAACGCGCCGAAGTATGGGCCTGATGCGAACAACCGTGGACCAATGGACTCACCGGCATCAATACGATCACGTTGCGCGATGACACGCTCGGGATAATACTCACCGGCTGACCAGGTCGATGTAACACCGTTCGCCAGAAAGACGATGCCGTTGTAGACAACTTCTTCCACACGGCCGTTATCGACGAGGTCCAGGTTGTAGTGCGCGTGCAAGTCGATCATGCCCGACAGTATCGTGTCGGTTTCGGCTAGGTCGACTACGTTGGCTGTGCGCAAAATCTGTTGCTGGACATCGGCATCGACTTCAACAATCTTGCCGTCCTGTATGACTATGCCCGTGTTCGGTCGGCGCTCATCACTGACGCTGTCAAACAACCAACCGCCGCGAATAACCAGCTGCCCTTCCTGTCCCTCAGTCCATTGCCCCAGCGCGAACTGTGGGGCAAGCAGAACCAGTATCATTTTGCTAACCAGCTCCAGGACTCTTTTCATACTGTTACTCCTCGCGTCTATCGTCACAGATCTTACGTGTATTGTCCGCGTTCTGCGAATTGCAATGCCCGATCTCAGAAGGATTGACACAGCAACAGCTCGTGCAAGTAATCGCGCCTGTGCGGTAGCCCTGCCACCGAAAAAACTTGCCTCTGGTTTGGCGGTGCCACCTTGTATATAGAGCATGCCTCGGTGGCGATTTCGCCCTTCCTCAAATGAAATAGCCCCCCTAAAAGGGCGTCTTTTGCATTTAGTGGCCAGGGGCAATCCGCCTGCTCTGACGATATGAGCGCTGTGGGTTAGTGCGGATTGATCGCGACCGTCCTTGGTCGCGACCTTCGCTGCGCGAAGGCGCCCTTGGCGTCCAAAATCGCTCCCGGCGATTTAGGGATGCAGGCCGAAAATATACTATGCGTGGCGGTCAGTGGCCGTGCAACGTCGGCTCTTCGAAGAAGGAAACTCGAAAGTTCGTTTCAGCTTTCAAAACGCGCAAATGAAAAACGGCACGCCCAGAGCCTATGCCGCAGACGTCATCGACAAGCGCTGGGGCTGGGGCGACGAAGCCGCGGCGCAGGGCTTCTGGGACGCGCTGGGAAAGGCGGCCAAGGCCGAGAGTCTTACTGCGGCGGCGACTGGCGCAGCTTCAAGGATTGGGCCCACATACAGTTTCATCCGAATTCCGAGTTGTCAGAAGTCAGGAAACAGAGCGGCCTGGTCTGATACGGCAGCTTTCGTTACTGCTCGTGCTGCCTGAACTCGTACTTAAGGCCGACGTTCGCGGAAAATCTCTCCCCCAGGTTCTGCTGATCAATAAACTCGGACTGGTTCGAATAGATTAGCGTCACTGGCAGCGACATGCCGGTAAACTGTTTCGTCCATGTCGCGGAGGCGACTGTGCGGTTATTGCGCATCGGATCGTCGCTCAGGTCCTCGTGCTTGATCGCGAGATCGAAACGAGTATCTTTCATTGCTCCCTCGCCGTTGAAGCGCATTCCGAAAGCGGCAGACGCAACCAGTTTTCTCGTTCCGCTCTGTGAAAACATGACCATCGGATCGGTCAGGTTGACGTTGTAATCATCTATGTTGACGTACTCGACCGAAAGGGAAAACCTCGGCGCCATCATCGATATGCGGGACTGGCTGCCGATGTACTTTCCGAATGCCTCGAGGCAGGTTTCGGATCGCCAGTTGTTACAACTGCCGGAACCGTGCTTGCGATTGAAATTCCAGAGATTGGCCCCTAGCGGGAACTCGAAAGTCAGAGATGCCATTTGCTCGTCCGGTCCAACGAGTTCGTCCCGCTCTCTGGTCGTAATGTTGAACATCAACTGTGGCTGGTTGTCAACCAGATCGCGAAAATCGAGAACGCGATACTTGGCGAGCTGCTGGTTCTCAGCCGCCTGTGTTGCGAACGTAAGTCGAGCGGCCTGTTCGGTCAAGGCGATTATTTGAACTCGCACGCTCGGCAATTTCGCCTTGACCTCAGCCGACAAGCTGTCGAAATCTGCTGTCTTCGGCCAATCCTTGACCGCCAAGCTCTGCCCTGGCGGATTCACACCGTTGCCGATTTGGTTATTCACCAAATCCCGAATCGCGACAAACCTTTCAATATTACTCGGTGGGCTGACGGGGGCAGTCGCCTGGAGGTAAAGGTCTTCAAAACGCGCCCGATGTTGCCGGAACGATCGTCCGAATGTGTCCGTGACCATGTTATATGAGACGCTGAATCGCGCGTCGTCGCCAATGTTCGACTTGTTATTGAATTCCGTTTTCACTCGGTCGCGATCGGCCTCGGGGATCACGCTCAGAAGGGGATCGTAAATCTGGCGGTCCCTGGCGAAGGCGGCCTGCAATCTGATCGCATTCTCTCCGCCGGAACCGAAAAACGGCAGATTGACGTCGAAGGCGATATCTTTGTCGCTGGAGCTCGAGGAATTTGCATTCCCGCTAATATCACCACCGAAGCCTGTGAATGCGAGAAGCGGCAGAAAATTGTTGACTGTACTCGCTGTGTCGCCGCCAACAATGTTCGAACTCGTTACGAGGTCCAGGAGCTCGTTGATGACCTCTTTCTGCGCGAGACCCTGTCTCTCTTCCTTCTGCGCTGTGACTTGCTCGGTGTTCAGTGCCACATAGTTATCCGGTATGTACCGTTCCCAGCACGCTGCGATACTGTCCGTTTCCGCAGAGCATCGAGCTTGTGCGACGGCTTCCACCCCCGCAAAGCCACCAAGAATTGCGGCTGAAAGCGTAACCACCAGCAAATATGTGCGCACAACCGAGCTCCTATCCAGCTTTACTGACGAACTGCAAATTTGCACGGGCAGGATTTTCGCCGGACTTTCCTTCGACATTGTAGGCATACAGCATTTCACCGTCTGAATCGGGAAAAACCTGCCCGTTGGGATCAATTACCTGGGCATGGATCGTCGCGGGTTGGGTGTCTGAACCCTGGAACGCCACTTCGATTTCGGCTTCGAGGGACTGGTTATTCTCTACGGGCTCTTCTGCCGGTCCCGGCACCAGCTGGTCGTGACCGACCTGTCGCGGGACTAAATTCGCCGGCCCTATCGTGGCGCTCGCGAAAATGTCGCTGCCGCCGTCCTCGACCCAGAACTTGACCGTCGAGCCGTTGAGTATATTCCACCAAATTGCCAAATTGCCGCTCATTCGCCTGCCCCCGTATATTCAATTTGAAGTCGCTATGACTTTTCCAGATGCGCCCTCGCTGGGTCTTGAGAGCCCGACGGTCCGGCGCCGCCGGCATCTTGCCGAACAAGCCAGGCATTTTCTGCACCGTTACCGGGAATATTTGATCACCGGCCGACTGCATTCCAGATTCGATTGGCCGCCGGTTGGTCCTCCATCATCTGATTGACGACCTGATAGCCAAGCTCGCGGTAGGATTCCAACTGAACTTCGTCGAAGAACTGATCGGCAGTGGATTCATCCGGAAACGCGCCATGCGCCTTCCTGTATGCGTACACGTCTTCGGGCATGCCGTTGATCATCGTTGTCTTTACGAGGACGATCATGCCTTCGTGGCTCGGCCCGTATTCGATGGTTCCCAGCGCGAATCCCTGTTTCGCAATGCCATACTTCTTATCGAACGAACTCTTACCAGAGGACCCGGGCATGATCTGTCGGAGATCGTATTGGCGATCGGCAAACCTGATGTAGTAGCCGAAGTCGACACGAATGCGCTCAATCGCATTGCCGAGATCGGCCATTGAGAACCCGGGATCGGCGCCGGCATCCGACACGATGATCAGGTCGGCCTTGCGCCTTGCCAGCTCGTACAACCCCGTATTCTCGAAGTGCCCGCCATCGCTGAGCTCCATGTACCCGGCATGCGCATTGAGGCGTTGACCCAGCATCCCCTGAATGATGCCGGGATAGAGCAAATTCGGCTGCGATGCGGCTGCGAACAGCCTGTGCAGGCCGGAGGCATACGGGTTCCGCGCCCAGAAGCCCAGCCGCACGCTCAGGAAGGCCATCAGAAAGGAAATCAGCCGATTGCGAGTCGGGCCACGTCCGCCTACACCGGTGTTCGGATTGGCTGCCGCGCCAGAGATCGCCATGGCAGTGCTCAACGTCATTCGATCGTTCAGGAAATTCTTTGTGGGATACCAGTTGGTCGCGTCACTGCCGCAGAACAGCGGAGACAGCATGAAATTATCACCGCCACGGCCCCGATACTTGGCCACCTCCGAATCGACTAAAACTGCGTTACAGTTGACCAGGTGATAAGGGCCATGCTCATCTGACCCGCACATCTGACTCAGTCTCTCGCGATTGCTGCGTATCGCCAGGTTCCATTGTCCCGACTTGACCGAACTCTCGTCCGGCATAAACGTCTCCATCAGACGATCGCGATAGGTTCTGCCGATGCCGAAAAAATTGATGTTGATGAAGAATCCCAGGAGCAGCGCCGGTGTCAGGATGAACTTGACCACGGAAAGCCAGTCCCAGTCGACCAGATGCATGCCGGCGACGTAGTAGGCCAGCAACAGCAGGCCGTAAATCAACGCAAGCGCAGTCAGAAATATCCTCACACCCGAAGGCGCCTTCGCGAGAGCCGCCGGCGCCCGTTGGCGCAGAAATTCATAGAGACCGCCGCCGGCGCCGGCGGCGGTCGCTGCCGTTCCGGCGGCCAAGGTGCCGGTCGCGCCGTTCAAGGCCGCAACCGCATACGGCAGTGATGCTATCAGCGCCAGGACAAACCCTGCGGTCACGGTCCAGCCGAGTATCTTCTCGACCATTACCCTGAGCCGGTAGTCGGGAGTGGCGGATCCCTTAGCCACGAAAGTCCCGATACCGTAAATAGCCGTTACGGCGGCGAAAAACACGGCTGTGTACCTGGCCCACAGTAGCGACGTCGACGTCAGTTCAGGCGAACCGTCCGGAGTGGCAAACTGAGGAGGGCTTACGAATCCATTGCCGATCAGAAAGAAAAGTGTGACGACCAGGAACGCAAAGTAGACGCCACCCGACATCAGCATATTGCGGAGGATTGTCGCAAAGAAAGACATTGCGCTGAGATTATTTCCGGGCGTCAGATAATTCCCGTGTTGTCGAATGAAGCTCAGTACATCGGTGTCAGGTCCCGATCGCGCACCTATGCCTTTCGTACCAAACGGGAATTTCCAGTCCAAGCCGGCCTGCAAATGGTTGAACCAAGTCAGCGACGAGCCGATATAGCCGCCTCCCGACACCGTCGAAAGATAATCCAGATATTTGAGGAAGCCGTGTCGGTCGAGTCCCTGTAGCACCCCCATGCCGAACGACGCCGAACGGATACCACCACCCGAGATCGCCAACCCCACCAGCCGGTCCGTTTCATCCTGCCGGGATTTCCGTTGCGCATCGATACGCTTCTTTTCTTCGCTGAAGACCTCAGCAAATTCATGCTCGTTCCTGCGACGCTGCATAGCTGTATCCTCGATTTTGGGTCTGAGCCGGCGCCCACGCGACCAATCGTTATTGGTAAAACGGAATCATATAGAGTCTAGTCCATGACCCCGCGAATTCAAGCCCTGACTACGCGACCATCAATATTTCGGCGACTGCGCCGTGAATTTTCGTGTGGGCGCTCGTCCGAACACCTGCTGTTGATTTGTACCGAAATTTGAGCCAAAAATGGAAATTTCTTGCATCGAAAGCTGACCCGCCTGCTGCTCCCTTATCCGACCCACGCCCGCTCAACGGGACTTGGTTGGGCCCTGGCGGTTGGACCTATAGGCTCGATTATCGGACCGTTCGTACTGGGCGCTATGAGGGTTTTGGATTGGTCGATCAGCGAAATCTTCTTGATTACGGCAATTCCTGCCCTGCTCTGCTTTGGGCTGATCAGCGCATTGAGAAATTTGGCGGTGGTAAAAGATCGACTGTGAGCGCATGGCATCGCGATTGATGGGTGTCCTTACGTTCGCTCCTTGGTGCTCAGCGCGCTTGGCGAAACAGGACGGCGAAGCCGCCCGAACGAAGCGAGAGTGAGGATCGGCCAATGCCGATCCGGATCAATCGAACCACCGACACATGGATCTGCAGACCGCGATGCTGCAATAGACTCTCCCATCTTTTGCTAGAATCTCCGAAAGTCTGACTACAATAATCTATGGGGGAGCAGTCGATGTTGAAAAGCGAACGATTGCGCGCCGGCTTGGCTGTAGTGATGCTTGCGCTGGCGCCGGCTGCGGTCGTAGCGCAACAAGCCGACCGGGTGTACGTCAATAGCATCGTCTATACGGTCGACGACGTGTTCAGTAAGGCTTCCGCATTTGCGGTAAAAGATGGCGAGTTCATCTACGTGGGTGATGACGCCGGCGCACGCTCACATGCGGGCCCGGAGACCTTCGTGGTCGACCTCGAGGGCAAGACCGTCATTCCGGGTTTGCACGACGCGCACATCCATATCCGGTTCGGGGAAAGGGAACTGTATCCGCGGATCCCGGACGTCCGGCCGGCGCTCGGTGAGTGGGCAACTGTTGAGCGCATGCAGGAAGTTGTCAGGCGCTCGCTGGCAACGGGCAGAGGGATGCGACCTGGCCCCGAGCCGCGGTGGCTGGTGTTGCGCGGCTGGATGTCCGACGTCTGGGAGCCGCCGGTGTGGCGCAAGGAGCTGATCGACGCCGTCGCCCCCGATAACCCGGTGTACATCATTCGCTACACGCACGGCAGTGCCGCCAACAGCAAAGCGCTGGAACTTGCGGGAATCACGCGCGACACCCCCGACCCCGAGGGCGGGCACATCAAGAAGGACGAGAATGGCGAGCCCACCGGCGAATTTGTCGAAAGGGCGCCACCACAGCTGCTCGACCTCATACCGCCACTACCGCCGATGGCGGACTACGAGCTGAGCCGCAACCTCTTCGAGGGCACGCAACTGGCCGTGGCCAGCGGCCTCACCACGCTGCACGGCGCCAGCAGCAGGACGAGCTACGAAGACGTTGAGAGGGAACTGAAACTTTACGAAGTTGGTTTGCTCAGGGTCAGGATCAACCAGATGGTCAACGTAGATACTGCTAAGAGAATGGGTGCTACGCTGAACTACGAGAACAAGTTCTTCGTGCAATCGGTCAAGACCCTGCTGGATGGCGCACTCGGTTCCCGCGGCGCACATTTCCTCGAACCGTATGCCGACTACCCTGATTATCGCGGAGAACCCCGGTCATCCGAGGACGTAACGACTCAAACCGCGATAGAGCTGTTGGACATCGGTTTCAACATGCGGATCCATACCATCGGCGATGCGGCGAACCAGATCGCGCTCAATGCGTTCGAAGCGGCTCTGAAGCGAACTGGCAACAATGGCATGGATGTGAGGTTTGCGCTCGAACACGCCCAGGTACTCACTCCGGAAGATATATCGAGACTTGCCGAACTGGGTGTGATCGCTTCGATGCAGCCGTTGCATGCGACCGAGGACATGCACTTTGCCGAAGCCAGGCTAGGACCGAAGCGCATGGAGGGTGCGTACATTTGGAAAACACTGCTGGAACGTGGCGTGGTTGTGGCGACCGGAACGGACTACTCGGTATCGCCGTACAACCCGTTCTACACATTGCACGCCGCCGTGACCCGGCAGGACAGAGACAACAATCCTACCGGCGGCTGGTTTCCCGAAGAGGCCATGAGCAGAGAACAAGCTCTGCGAGCAGCAACGATGGCCGGCGCCTACACAATGCATGCGGAAGACATCTTAGGCTCCATCGAGGTCGGCAAGCTGGCTGACTTTGTGGTCATCCCGGTGGATTACATGACCGTGCCGGCCGAGGATATCTGGAGGATCGAGCCGGACATGACGGTCATCGGCGGAGAGGTCGTCTATTCCAGGCCGCTACGTCGCGATAGAATTTCCTCTCCCTGACCATCGCGTTAATAATGTGCGTGGCCGTATCCTTAGCGGTCACACAATCAATAGTGTAGTAGCCTAATATTTTTAATGATCATTCAGCTTTCTTCATAACCATTCAGGATTATTTATTGTCCATTGCACGGTCTTTTCGAGCGAGTCTCTGAAGGCTTTTGGCGGAGACCAGCCAATTTCTGTCATGGAGATGGGCGAGAGGGCGTAGCGCAGGTCGTGGCCCGGTCTCGAAGAGTGGAAGTCAACCATTTCATACTTCAATTCCTTGCCGAGTATATCTGCAATCATCCGGGCTAAAGCAAGGTTGTCAATCTCTTCCTGGCCAACAATATGATAGTCCTTACCGATTGTTCCGTGCCCGATCAGGTGCATGTAACCATCGGCTACGTTTCGTGCGTGGATATACATTCGTGAACCTGCTTTAGTTTTGCTTTTGTCTGAATGGATAGTTACTGTCTCACCATTAAGGATCCTGTTCATACACATTGGTACAAACTTCTCAGGATGTTGACGTTCTCCGATGATATTCATGGTTCGCGTAATGATTGCGGGAAGCCCGTAAGTATTGGTTGCGGACTTAACCAACATCTCACCGCCACTTTTTGTAGCAGAGTAGGGGTTGGAAGGATTGTGAGGGTCATTGACCGCACTAAAGCCTTTAGCTATAGAGCCAAATACTTCGTCAGTCGAGAAGTAAAAGAATTTTTTTAGATTCTTTTGTCTGCGAGCAAAGTCTATGACGTGCTGGGTTCCGAGCACGTTAGAAATGACAAACCGAACAGGGTCGGTGATAGAGTTGTCGACATGGGTTTCTGCGCCCAAGTGAAAAATATAGTCAACTTCGCCGATCTCTTGTTCGAGGTTTTCTGCTATCGGGTGTGTGAAGTCTGCGGTGAGAGTGAGAACACGCCTGCTGTCAAAAGCGTTTATGTCTCTTAGTCTATCCAGAGAGCCAGAATAGTTGAGCCTGTCAAGAACAACAACGTTCCAATCAGTGTTTTTCAAGATGTGTTCTACAAAATGATGGCCTACAAATCCTGCACCTCCCGTTATAAGTAGTTTCGTTATAAGATCTTTCATAAATTACTATAAGTATAATGCCATAAATGTGCGAAGTCGCGATCCTTACAGCGCGCATCAAAGCACTGATGAGTCGCAATTTCTCAGATCTGTTCATTTAAACAATGTCAGACTGGTTCGGGTCTGAAGCACGGCTACCTGGTTTTGCACAGCTGACGTGGACACCCTGGTTCAGGGAGATAATGCCCGCGGTCAGTATCCTCAGCGCAGGTTGGTTGCGAGTTGCTCAAGGACAAAATGCGCGAGGATCTCCTGTCCCCGATCGTTTAGATGCGGGTCGTTCTGATAATAGACAGGAAGATTCGATCGTTCGCTGTCTCGAAAGCGCGGCATGGATGACACACGGGCGAGATGGTCCGAGTGTACGTTGTGAGACGGCATGGAGTTGGGATCTGGCGCGCATGATCAAACAGTGGAGCGGCTTAGTCGATAGAATGAGTGCAGCACTACTATGCAATACGTATTCGCCATCGGGAACAAACGGTCAGGGACCAGCCTTTTGGTTCGTCTCCTCAATGCGCATCCGAGTCTTCTAATAACGCATGAATCGGATATTCTCTGGTTGCTTTACTGCTTCGAACACAATCTCCCCTTTGAAAAGCATCCTGACGATGGATTTAAGGGCGCAAGTTTTACGCTCGAACGGGCTCGTCATCTTTTTACCAGAGACCGATCCGTTCGAGAGATTTTTGAAGCAGTTCAAAGACTGTTACTTTCAACGGGAAGTCCCTGGTTGCCTCCGGAAAAATTTGACGGGATTTTCTGCCTCGGAGATAAAAAACCGGTTCAAATGACGGATGAGCGAGTGTTTCAGTACGCCTTACAAAACTTTCCGGGCTGCAAATTTATCCATGTCATGCGCGACCCTGTTGATTGGCTTGTAAGCTATCAAAACAGAGTCGAAGGGCCAAAAAAAGACATACACGAGCTGCTTGCATTCTGGCTTCGCATCGAGCAACGCGTCATGTTATTGCGGCAAAGGGCAGAGATCTGCAGTCTTACCTATGAATCACTTTGTAAGAATACCGAGGCAATCGCAAAAAACATTTTCGCGTTTCTCGGCCTCGATACCAGGCTCTCCGACCTGAAGTTTGAGCCCACGCGGCATAAAACCTATCGCCAAAGCATTCACGCTCAGTTGCCAGCTGAAGTCGAAGCCTTTTGGCAAAATCAGAAGGAAATACTGGATGCCCGGCATGGTCATCATGAATAAGGAGAGACGACGAGCTATAAGTGCGCGTAGATGTCCCGCATCTTCTTGAGCATTCTCGGCGTGTCGAAGTGTGCCATCGCAAACTGCCGCGCCCGTATTCCCATTGCCCTTGCTTCCTCTTCATTCCCTATGACTCGATGCAGCGCCGCGCCGAGCGCATCAGGATCACGGCACGGGACGAGCAGACCGGTGGAGCCCGGATCGATTGCTTCAGCGGATCCTCCAGCGTCCGTGACAATTGCCGGAATGCCCGCAGCCTGTGCCTCGATGACCGAGATGGGCAGCCCCTCCCAGCCCCAACTGGTCAGGACGAAGGCATCGGCCGCGGCATAGAATTGGGCCACATCCCTACGGAAGCCCCATAATTTGACCCGATCCGACAGGTCCAGATCCGCTAGCAGCGCCTCGATCTCGGACTGCAGCGGCCCACCGCCGACTATGAATAGCGAAGACGTGGGCGAGGCGGTGACGACGGTACGAAACGCTCGCAGTAAACTTTGAAAATCACGTGGACGGGCAAGGCGACAAACAATCAGAGCGAGGCGAGCATCCGGTGCCACACCGAGCAGCTCTCGGGCGCGTACCCTGTCTGGCATCGCCAGCTGGGTAAACGCAGCAAGATCGATGCCGTAATGCACCACGCGCACCTTGTCCCGTGGCGCGATACGCGCGGCGAGCATCGCTGTGCGCTCGGCTTCGGCGCAGGCGATTGTCACCGCCGCCCGGTGACAGACTCGTCGCATCATCGCGGCTTGCAGAAAGCGGCGTGGCTGACGATAAAACGGCGCGGCGAAGCCGTGGACGCTAACGACCAGCGGCGTGCGCGCTGATAGCCTGGCCCATCGCAAAGCCCAATAGGCCCAGAATGCAGCGCGCGCGCCATGCGCATGGATCAGCATCGGCGATTCCGCTTCGAACAGCCGGCCCAGCTCCAGAATACGGTGTATGGCGGTGGGCGATGGAGAGGACAGCGGTACGAACGACACGCCGTGACGACGGAAATCGTCGGCTTCCACGTTGCCATGATCCAGTGGCATGGCGGCCGTTACTGAATAGTCTCTCTCTGCAAGTGCAGCCGTAAGCGTCAGCATGTGCCCGGCTCCTCCTCCTCGCGAGGATGCCACTACGTGCAGGAGCCGGCTACGCACGGGCTCGGGCGGGAATATAGGACTCATCTCGGAACCCATGGTACTCGTTCAAAGCAATATTTGTGGCGCGGTAAATCCTCTCGATAGGTATGGCCGCGGAGTCGGCGACTGTCTATGATCAGTGCTTGCACACATGAGCCGCAAGCCTTTGCGCATTCTGCATATATACAAGGATTACCTCCCGGTTATCGGCGGCATCGAGAACCACGTCCGGGTAGTCGCGCGGGCGCAGGCAGTGCTGGGCCATCACGTTACAGTGGTCGTTTGTAATCCGGGTGGAGTTTTGCGCGCCGAGGAGGCTGAGGGTGTCCATGTCGTGCGGGCGCATCGTTTGTGTACCGTGCTGTCGATGCCGATCAGCCTCAGCAAACCGCTGATTGTCGCGCGCCAGAAAGCGGACATCGTCCATCTGCACGCTCCGTACCCGCAGGGTGAACTCAGTGCCTGGCTGTTTCAGCGCGAAGCGCCGCTGGTAATGACCTGGCATTCCGATGTGTTGCGCCAGAAGATTGCGCTGCGGATTTATGCGCCGTTGCTGCGCCGGGTGCTGGGTGCCGCAAGGCGGGTCATTGCGACCAGTCCCGCATACCTGAACAGCTCTCCCTGGCTTCGCAACGTCAGACAGAAATGCGATGTGATCCCGTTGGGTGTCGATGCGCAGCTGTTCCAACCCGCCGCGAAGCCGTTTGCCGGGCCGCCGACGCTGTTGTTCGTCGGTAAGTTACGCCATTACAAAGGACTGGACACACTCTTGAGAGCCATGCCTGATCTGCCCACGGTGCGGCTCGTGATTGTCGGTGACGGGCCTATGCGGACCGATTGGGAGGCCCTTGTCGGGCAGCTCGGCCTGGCCGTGCGGGTCCGGTTCCTCGGCGAGGTGGATGATTCGAAGCTGCCCGAGCTATACCGACGGGCTCATATCTTCGTTCTACCGTCGATCAACCGCGCCGAGGCATTCGGCACTGTATTGCTGGAAGCGATGGCCTCCGGCGTGCCTTGTGTTACCTCGGAACTGGGCACTGGCACCTCCTGGATCGTACAGGACGGACAGACGGGGCTGGTGGTTGCGCCGCGCAACGTCGAAGCTCTCAGTGCGGCAATACGGAAACTATTTCAGGATCCGGCAAGGACAGCCGCGATGGGCCGCGCCGCCCGGCGGCGCGTGGAAACCGAATTCACCGAAGCGACCATGATCGACCGGACCATGGCGTTGTACGCAGCCCTGCTCGATGCACACGCCAACCGGGCGAAAGCGGTGGAGACACTGGATTGACCCTCGCGCGGCGCGTCATTGAATCGGGTCTCTGGGCGACGGCCGCGAACGCCGCAGCAACATTCGTGATACTGGTCCGCTCGATCGTGCTGGCACGCTTGCTGCCGGTCGAGGTATTCGGGGTTTACGCCTTTGCCGCGGCTGTGGTCGGGCTGACTGCGGTGGCTGCCAGATTCGGCCTGGGCGGTGCGCTGCTGCATCGCGCGGATGAGACCAGGGATGAGTCACGTGCCGCCACCGTTCATTTTACGTTGACGGCATCGTTCTCGATGCTGTGGGCGGCGGGGTTGATCGCAGGTGCCTCGGTGTTCTCTGAGGGTGACTACCTGTTGGCTCTGCTGGTGCTCACCGGGGCCCAGATCGGCACGCAGCTGGCGTCGACGCCGCGAGCGCTGCTGCGGCGTCGCATCACTCACCGCCCACTCGCCTGGCTCAGGATTTCGGGCGCCGTCATCGGCACCGCGGTAGCGCTGGGTTTGGCGCGAGCAGGTCATAACCTCTGGGCGTTACTGATGATCGACGTAACTGCCGCCGCGTGGAGCCTGATCGTGCTCTATCTCTGGCGCCCGGTCTGGCGGCCCCGACTGTCGTGGGACGCTCGGGTGGTGCGATATTTTTTGAGCTTCGGCGCTCGTAACCTGCTGGGTCGCTTGCTCGAAGAAGCGCTGCGGCGGATCGACAAGCTGTGGATCGGGGTGATGATGGACCAGCGTGCGTTGGGCCTGTACTCCCGGTCGGACGCGTACAGCCGTGCCCCGGTGGAGTTTTTGTCACGGCCTTTCTCATCCATCGCGTCCGGCGCCTTTGCCGAACTCAAGGGCAACCGACTCCAGCTGTCGCGGACTGTATTGCGCATCGCCGCAGTTCTGTTTCGCGGTAGTTGTCTTTTCGCGACCATCGTCGGCCTGATAGCGCCAGAGCTGATCCTTATTCTGATTGGCGACAAGTGGCTGCCGATGATCATGTCGTTTCGTATTCTACTGATGGCATTCGTCGTCGACTCTGTCGGCAAGACGTTTTCACAACTCCTTGTGGCGATCGGATTCCCCGGATTGCTCGTCATGATTCGGGTGGTACAAGTCGCAGTACTCTGTACAGGCATTCTTGCATTCGGCCAATTCGGCTTGACCGGAATCGCCGCGAGTGTGCTCGCATCATCGCTCGTCGGATCGGTGGCATCGATATGGTCCGCCCGCGCCAGCGTGGACTTTTCACTCTGGCGGCTGTTCGCGCCACCGCTGCTCGCCGCCGCCCTGGCGCTGTTGACCGGCATATCGGTGCAGCGACTTCTGCCCGCGGATCTTGCGAGCTGGACGGCGGCAGCGATACCGGCGCTGGCCGGTACGCTGGTATATGTAGTGCTGCTGTTGATGATGGAAGCTCGCGAGCTGAAGGAAAACTTCAGACTGGTCCTGCGCCACATGAAGCGCGCTGCGCCTGCAGCGAACCAGGAGGATATCGTGGCCTGATGGTGCTCAAGTACTACGCACAGTCCGCAGACCGGGTTCACTGGAACAGGGTTTGGGCGGGACAACGACTGGACCATCTCCTAACGGTGGCCCAGCGCGACCCACTGAGCAAAATACTGGAGGCGCACCTGCCTCGTTCGGGCCGGATAATTGAAGGGGGATGTGGCCTCGGCCAGTACGTGCTGCACTTTCGGCGTCTGGGCTACGAGGTCATCGGCGGCGATTTTAGCCTGGCCGCGTTAACGGTTCACCGTGCCACAAGTCCGGGTTCCCCGCTGGTGGCCCTGGACCTGGCGCGCCTGCCCTTCGCGGACTGCAGCTTTCAGGCCCAGATATCCCTGGGCGTCGTGGAGCACGTCGAAAACGGTCCCCAGGCACTGCTGAAGGAGCTCCATCGCACACTGTGCCCTGGTGGCACCCTGCTCGTTTCAGTTCCCTGGGTGAATGGCATGCGCTCCGGACTGGCCCCGCTCATTCGACGCCGCCAGGCCCGGCGACACGCGGGCGGGGCCGCTTTCTACCAATACGCCTTCACTCGCCGCGAATTTCGCACTGTATTGACCGAGGCTGGATTCTCCGTCGCCAGGTTTTACCCGTACAGTCCCGGCAGAGGCGTCCGAAGCTTGCTGAGCCGCATTGGACGATCGGATTCCAGCGCTGCCGCGCCGGCTCCTAACGGCGCGGCGCACCCACCGGATGTCGGACTGCACCGACTCCTGCGGCGGCTGCTCTACACGCCGCCACTGCTCTGGACCTTTGCGCATATGATCCTCGCCGTAGCCCACAAACCAGGCACACACGACTAGCTGGGCCTCAGATCTTGCCCCTGCCGAACATTCTGCGCCCTAGCTGGCGGACGGTCCCGGGCAGCGCGGCGGAGATCAACGGTTGCAGAAGGTCGACGGCCTGACTCAATGGGTAGTCGCCGCGCTTGAGAGCCTCGAGCCTGGCCTTCACGGCCCAACGCATCTGAAGAGTCTCCCGCCGGGTGCCAAACTGATCCGGTCCGACCCGTCTGATCAACAGCAACTCTTCCAGATTGGCAACCTGAAAGCGTGGCGTCATACGCAACCACAAGTCATAGTCCTGCGCGAAGGGCATATCCTGCCGATAGCCGCCGGCCGCGAGAAATGCCTCCTTGCGGAACATGACGGTGGGGTGAGCGAACTGGTTGGCGCGAATCATTCGCCGGCAGATCGACGCATGATCCTCTGGCGGATGCCAGGCACCGACCTCGGCTCCCGCGTAGTCCACAATGCGTGCTGCTGTCCCGACTAAAGCCACCGCGGCGTTGCGCAGCAGGAATCGGTACTGCTTCTCCAGTCGCTCGGGCCGTGACACATCGTCGCTATCCATGCGCGCAATCAGACTCGCTCTGGCGCGGTCGACACCGCGATTCAGCGCGGTGGCTAATCCTTCGTGCGATTGCTCGAGCACCGTCAATCGCCGATCGTCCACCGCGGCGAGAACTTGGCGGCTGTGGTCGGTCGAACCGTCATCGACGACGATCAATTCAAAGTTCTCAAGCGTTTGGCGAAGGATGCTGTCCGTCGCTTCGCGCAGAAAGCGCTCGCCATTGTAAACGCTCATAACGACACTGACTGCCGGGACTGGTGATTCAAGCGCCAACGTTATCACCGAAACCCATAAAAATCGGACAAACGGGACCGGACCTGCTCCGTGACGTGGCTGATCAGCTCCTCATCCATGTAGTCGACATATCCGCCCACCTTCCCCTTGCGCGTCTTGTATGACTCCGGGTCTCCGCGGGTCCCGGGCTGCATCCGGGCACTGCCAAACCGCCCCTCGAGTTCCATTTGGTGCATATTCTCGAAGCGCGCAAATTCGACGGACCGCGCGATCAATTCATCCTCGATACCGTCGAGCTCGAGAAACTCGACAACCTTGCGAAGTTCGCGCCCGGCGTTCGCATGCATGTCCTCGTACCGAATCAGCAAGAAGTCGCCGGGGATATGACTGTTTTCCGCCCATATATTGTAGTACCTGATGATCGTTTCGAGACTGCCCACCTCGGAGTGTACGAATGTGGCGAGATCGGCAAATGCTTGCTGCTGCGTTAGTTTCCCCGTCCTCCTGGTATTCTCGAAATACAGCGACACCAGAATATCTCGGATATCGCGGAACAGGAGGATAACCTTCTTGCCCCGACAGGCAGTCTTGTCGGTCGAGAGGTCAGCGGGAGATTTCCTGTGGGGATCGTCCTCGTGGTCTACGCGGATCAACGGAACGCCTGGATTCCTGCTTGCTAACCCGCGCAGATTCAGAAGCTCGTCATAGACAGCGTCGATCTCGTGGTGAGCCGACAGTAGATGTCCGAGCATCAGGCGCAACCAGGTGCGTCCGGCCTTGGGAAACGACACGATCAACACGTCGACTGAATCCCGGAACGCGCGCTCCATCAGCTGCATGCCCCACCGTGATCTGCCCAGCGCGTCGCGGAGCCGTATCCTCACGCCGTCCGGAAGCCAGCGGGCGGTCTGTCTGACTAATTTCCTGAGGGCCATTGTTCACCTGCGAGCGGAGCTTCATGCGTATGCTACACAATGACGCCCCGGCACGGTCTGCTTTGAACGAGCACGATGCGCATCTGCATGCCCATCGAGCAGAAGCAACTCGGCGGCATGTATACTTTTTCTACAGAGGAGCAAGTAAGCTCCATGGTTCATCAGCATCATCCGCACCCGGAATACCGGTGGTGCCGCTATTTCAGGAGTACCTTTTGATCGAGCCCAGATTTCGCTGGTGCCTGGATCTGACCGGTAGCATTGCATCCTGGCTCGAGACGCTCCGGCAGCCCGATCGACCCGGTCAGGTGAAGTTCTGCCGCGAGGGAAATCTGCTCGAGCCGTCCCAGCGTGCCGGTCTCGGAGCGAGTTGTCTGGCCCTCAAAATCGCCTACCAGATCGGACACTGGGACCGGTTGGACGGCGTTGTACAGCAGACTTGGGTCGATCATGTTCGTTCATTCCAGTCCCCAACCACCGGTCTTTTTGAAGACCCGGTCTTATTATCGCTCACCGCCCGAACAACATTCCGGAATATCTGGAAACCGCTATCCAGACAGTCCAGGGTCGACATAATCCGGGCTGAAAGCCGACAAGCGGCGGCAGCCTTGCTGGCGGTCGAGAATCCACCGCTTTTTCCGTTCAACGATATTCCCGATAACCCACGGTCGGTCCGCGATTACCTCGATCAACTTCCCTGGTACCTAAACCCCTGGCACTCCGCCAGTCAAACCAGCCACCTGGTGTTCTTCTGGAAGATGAACTGCGAATTTTTCGCCGGACAGGAGCGCTTTCGTGAGCTTTTCAATTCGGTTATGAAGTATCTGGATTATTTGCAGGACCACACATCGGGAGCCTGGTTTGGAAACAGCCGATTACCGAGGGCAGTGCCTTTGAGCCAGCGCGTAAATGCTGCGATGAAGGTCCTGACCATATACCGCTTGTTGAACCAGCCCGTCCCGCGGGCGGATCGATTGATAGATCTCTGCCTGGCAGCTATCGGGAATCGAGATGCATGCCATAGTGTAGATGTGATCTTCGCCTTGCACGAGTGTTGCCGTTGGACGAATCACCGCCGGGCGGAGATCGAGTCAAAGGCTGACGCCATGCTCATGCGGATAAGAGATCACGCGCGGGCCGACGGCGCTTTCTCTTTTTCCGCCGGCAGAGCCGGTACCTCATATTACGGCGCCCGGGTTTCGCGTGGCTTACCCGAAAGCGACGTGCACGGCACGCACCTCCTCGTCTGGGCGGTCACACTGTGCGCCGACCTGCTGGGTTTCAAGACCGAACTCGGATGGAGGTTGCCGGTAACATGAATGTGGATAATGTGGCTGCAGCATCGCTCCGCATCTGTATCCCTATCGAGCACCGGCAACTCGGAGGCATGTATACGTTCCTGGAGAACTGGCGGAAATGGCTCGACCAGAACAATATTCACCACACCGCGGATCCCACGGCAGAATACAATGTGTTGTTCGTGAACTCATTCATGGTTCCATATGGTCTGATTGCTGCAGCGAAACGCGCACGTCCCGAACTCCTGATCGTACAGAGAGTGGACGGCGCCGCGCGTGATTATGGGCGCCTGGACGATGCGGATGATCGCCAGGCCCGTGTCAACATGCTGGCCGACCTGACAATTTATCAAAGCAAATATTCAAAATACAGCACGACACAGAAAATCAAGGTCATACAGCAAGACGGACCGATCATCTACAATCCAGTCGACATCGAGGCGTTTTACGCGGACTCCGCGAGATCCTTTCATGCCGATCGCCCGAAAATATGCAACGCTTCCCATAGTGAAAATCTCCGCAAAGGAACCTGGTTGATCGGAGAGATAGCTCGTGCAAATCCAGATCTGGATTTCGTTCTATGCGGCAACTATCCACCCTTACCGGACCTGCCCAATATTAGCCTCCGCGGTCGACTCGATCGGGCGGATCTGGCCAGGACAATGCGGTCCTGCGACGTTTTTCTGCATCTCGCTGAGAACGACCCTTGCCCGAACGTCGTACTGGAGGCTCTTGCCAGTGGCCTGCCTGTGCTGTACAGGGACAGCGGAGGAACTCCGGAATTGGTTGGAGAGAGTGGCCGGCCTGTGACTTTGGACAGCTTTCGGAGCGAACTCGAAAAAATCTTCCGAGACCACAAGGACTTGTCCGAAGCAGCGAGGGAACGTGCCGTGCGTTGCTTCGCCCCGGATCGTATATTTCCATCCTACCTCGACGCCATCACACGGGCGGAGCGACGACTCGCGCCTTCTGGAGGAGATTATCTGCGGGCCGCCATGAATGGCTATCCTGTTCTCGCCTATCGCCCCAGATCCCTGTACTGGCGAATCAAGCGTTCGATTCGCGGGCTGCGTGCTCTCTCGTGAAAAACCACGCACCGGTTGTTGTCAATGCGTTTGCTCATGGTGGCAGCAACATTCTGCGTAATCTTCTGCAGTCGCACCCGGAATTGTGCGTTGCCGGAGGTGAGACACAAGATGCGTTCAAGGGATCTCCAGTGTTCGACGGCCCGTTGACGAGGCGTGTCAAAAAATTGCTGTTCGACGTCCCGGTCAGACTCGCGACCGGGCAGGATGTCTTCAATCCCCGCGATCTGACGCCGCGCCCACTTCCCACAAGAACCGTTTTGGGCTTTATCGATCGCGTTCTTTTTCGGGCGAAGCGCCGAGCGCGCGACGCGCGAACGAACCTTTACAGAATACCGGACACGCGCTACACGACGGCCGAGATTGACAACTCGCGCCTGCTCTTGAAGAACACCGACGGGTTGGTGCTCACTACCGAGATCTTTCACACGATGTACCCCGACGTCACCTTTGTTGCCCTGCTCAGAGACGGACTCGCGCTCTGTGAAGGAAAGGTACGGCACCGTTGGTCGGCGGCCGACTTCGGCGCTGCCTACCGGCAGATTGTGTCGCAAATCCTCGAGGACGCGGCGCGCTACGAGCGCTATGCGATCGTGCGCTTCGAAGATTTAGTCGCTCGCCCGATCGAGGTCGTTCGCCGACTCTACCGTTTCGCCGGCCTCGCGCCCGACGAGGCAGTTCACTACCGGCTGCAGGCGAAGCTCGTCACCATGCCCTCGGGAGAACGAGTGCTGCGCGGAGGCATCCGGGTTCGTGACCTTTTCTGGTGTACGGCCGAGGACGTCCAGGGCCACCTTCTCGCCGACGTCGACGAGAGCCAAAAGCGCAAGCTGCGCGCTTCTGACCGGCGAGCGTTCCTTGCCGCTGCCGGCTCAATCACCGCCCGTGTCGAACGTATCCAGGGTACGTGAGTGGCTATTAAGACATGAATTTGCCACGTCGAACATTCATCCGACACCGGTGACGGGCGAACTCCAGGCATGTCTCTCAAAATAAACTGGTTCATTCCGGTCGCTCATCGCGATTTCAATCGAATGTCCGCCTCTATATGGATTCGCTGCCTGCAACTGATCCCGTATTTCGAGGCGAGAGGCGTGCAATGTGTCGTTAACGATCCTGGCCCGGGTGTCGACGTCAACGTCTTTGTCCGGTCGCAAGACAAGCGCGCATACGATCTGGCGAGATACTGGAAGGATAAAGGCCAAAAAATCGTGTTTGATCTGGTCGTGAACTATTTCGACGAAGCCGAAGTCCCGCATCTCGGAAAGCCGGTGACCGCCAGGCACCGAGAACAGACTTTGAAGATGCTCTCCGTCGCCGATGCCGTCACCTGTTCCTCGGATAATATTGCCGAACGTGCACGGCAGTGTCACCCGGCTGTCGAATATTTCCCCGACTCGATTGACACAAAGCACTTTTGCCATCGCAAGTCAGTCGAGGACTTTTCGGAATCGAGGCTTCGAGTCGTCTGGAGCGGCGTCGCGGTCAAGGCCAGAGAGCTGGAACCCGTCCTGCCGCTCCTGGAGCAGCGAGATATCGAACTCGTGGTCATTTCCGACCGGGCCGGGCGTCTGAGATCGCCGGGCCGCTTGTGGCGGCGAAGTTTTCCACACCGCTTTGTCCGCTGGGACTATAAGACGTTTCCGCGGCAAATGCTGGAAGGCGATCTGTGTATTGCGTATCGCTCTGTGGACAATTCCTACAACCGGGGTCACAGTTTCTTCAAAATCGGCGTGTTCATGGCCCAGGGCGTGCCGGCAATTGCATCTCCCGTCCCGTCCTACGAGGCGGTGCTCGCACCCGGGAACGCCGGCCGGATTTGTCATTCGATAGTGGAGTGGGAGGAGGTATTGGACGAGGTGCTCGAGCAGCGAAGGATCTTGGCACAATGGTCAAAAGAGGCACAAAAAGCGATGGAGCCGTATTCGACCAGTTCGATCGTCGATCGCTATCTGGCATGGTTCGGTGAGCTCGCGCGAAGAGACGGAATTCGAATCTCGTGAAGCCGGTAACCGAACATATCAAGCGTGGCTTAAAAGCAGTTTTGGATTTCGTCGTGCGCCTGTTGTCGGCAAAAGCCTTACTCCGGTTTTTCCTCTATCTCGATCAGAAACTCTACTCCCTGCAGGGGCGTCTTGCGATCGCCTATGACGGGGGAGTGCACGTCAAGCATCGACTCACCGGCTATCACGATTTCTTCGTCGGACGAGTCCGCGCCGGAGAGCAGGTCCTGGACATAGGTTGTGGGACGGGCGCCGTGGCCTTCGATCTTGCCGCCAGAGCAGAGGTCGATGTGGACGCTATCGATCTGGATGAAAACAACATCGAGGAGGCGAGACGGAGACATGCACACCCCCGAGTCCGTCACCACGTCGGTGACGTCCTCGTGAACCTCCCTCAAAAGACCTATGACGTTGTCATTTTGTCCAATGTCCTGGAACACCTTTCCGACCGTACGGCTTTCCTGCGCTCAGTTCAGCGGAAAGCCGGCGCCGCGAGGATTCTGATCAGGGTGCCGGTCTTCGAACGCGACTGGAGAGTACCGTTAAAACGCGAACTGGGTCTGGAATGGCGCCTGGACCCGACCCACAAAATCGAGTACACACTGGAAACTTTTGCAGAGGAAATGGCAGCCGCGGAACTGGATATTGTGCATCAGGAAGTGCGCTGGGGCGAGATCTGGGCGGAAACCAGGCCGGCCGGATTTCGGCGACAGTGTGCGACGGATGACAGCCGGTAAACGAGCACGAATATGTCTGAGTCCAGAACCGCGTCTCTGAACGAAGCCACGCTGACACTATTTTTCACCCGTCGGACAGGCCTCGGTGACTGGGATCGCGTAGGCAACCTGGATCGTGAGATCCAGTTGTATCACCGCCTCACCGACAAGCTCAAACGAGTGAATTTCATCACCTATGGGGGCCGGCAGGATCGGGCTTATTCGTCCCGGGTCGCACCCATTCATGTTTGTCCGATCGCGCGCCACTTGCCGGTTCCCGTCAGTCGCGAACTGCTACGCATGTCTCACCGATCTCTGCTGCGTGATTCCGACATCTTCAAGACCAATCAAATCGCCGGGGCGGAGATCGCCACCTGGCTGAAGAGAAAATTCGGCAAAAAGCTGATCACTCGCTGCGGCTACCTCTACAGCCGATTCATAGAGGAGCAATCCGAGAGCCGCTATAGAATTCGGCGAGCATTCGCAATGGAGAAGGAGGCTTTCACTGTTGCTGACGCAGTCGTCGTCACCACCGAGCGGGACCGGCTGTGGAGTATAGAATCTCACGGTCTGGATCCGGAGAAGATACACGTAATACCTAATTACGTTCTCACGGACGTTTTCAAGCCGGCCCCGGGTGTTCAGAAAACCCACGATCTTGTGTGCGTAGCGAAGGCGGGTCCGCAGAAGAATCTCGATGCTCTGCTGGAGGCCATGCAATACCTGAAGCGGGATATCGGTGACGTTTCCTGCCTGATTATCGGGTCTGCTGCTGCAGACCGGCAACTGCGTCGGCGGGCCGAACGATTCAAGCTCGACATTTCTTTCCTGGCCCGAGTCCCGAATTTAGATCTTCCCGATTATTTGAATCGTTGCAGAGTGTTCGTAATGCCGTCTTTATACGAGGGACACCCCAAGGCTCTGCTGGAGGCAATGAGTTGCGGGCTTCCCTGTATCGGGACCGATGTGGTCGGTATTCGTGAGGACCTGCAGCAGCGGTGGAATGGTTACCTATGCCAGACGGATCCCGATTCGCTTGCCGGGGCTATTAAGCAGGTGCTGGAAGATCCGGATTTACAACAGGAACTGGGCAGAAACGCCCGGCAATATGTCAAGTCCCGATATGACATCGAGACGGTGCTCGAACTGGAACTGCGGCTGATGCAGGGCCTGGCATAGACGTGGAAAGCGAATCGCTCGCTCATTGACCGGCCTCGCTCGACGAACGATTGTCGGCTAGTCGGCTCTACGTCTGGCCGCGAGTCCGATTGCCGCAAGCCCGATCGAGAACAGGAATAACACCGACGGTTCGCTGACAGCGGTCCTGGTCACAGCCGCGATAACGGATCCGGTGCTGGAGATATTATCACCCTGAAGAAACAACGTGGACACCAGGCCGGACCCGAAGAACACGTCAGTGTTGCTGATGAGAACTCCGGGCCGGATGAGGTTGAGTGAGGGATCGGTGATCTGAGTCGTAATCGTAATGGTCTGGTTTCCACCGATCTCCGTCAGCACCGAAGTGAAGCCCCAGAGGTCCGGCAAAAGCTCTCTGTCAGTACCGTCGCGTTGGAAGATCGTCGCTGCCGCCTTACTGGCGAATTGCTGGTCGCCGAAATTCAGGATGACATTCGTGCTCGAGTACACCTGGGTGAATTGATCGATCTGAGTCATCGACTGAAGCGGATCGAAACTGACCGAGAAGCCTAGAATCTCTCCGCTGGTCAGCTTGCCAGAAAAGTCAAAGGCGATCGGTGTTGCATTCGCTGCGCCAGAGTTGAATAGGAAGAGCGCTGGAACGGTGAGCGCAAGTGCTATACGTTTCTTCGCTAGCCTCCACATCTCAAATCCTTCCCGTCTGAAGACGGGTTATATTATTTATAATTAACTTATAGCTCAAAAACGGGGATTTGTCACGACATTCCGTACTGAAGAGAGGCTTATTTCGATAACATTCAGTAGCTTGCGAGACACTCGTGAAGTGCTGCGGCGACCGGGATTATGACAATACCCCTGTGAGCTTCAAAGCGCGCTAGAATTGTCCATGGTGCAACATTGCCTGCATCGTACTTGATCGCGCGCGGCTCTATGACAACAACATTAATAACCGGGGGCGCGGGTTTCATCGGCTCGCATCTGGTAGACCACTGCCTGTCGGAGGGTGGACGTATTCTGGTCATCGACGACCTGAGCACCGGTCGTCTGGATAATCTCGATCAGCATCGCGGCAACGCCAATCTCGAAATCGTCACGGAATCACTGGTCGCCAATAGCATCCTCGATGATTATGTAAAACGCTGTAATCGCGTCTTCCATCTCGCTGCTGCGGTCGGCGTCCGGCGGTTGAACGAGGCCCCCGATCGCGTTCTCTGCAGCAATCTGAACAGCACGGTTGCGGTGTTGCAAAGCTGCGCTCGTCATCAGCGCCCGGTGCTCATCGCGTCGTCTTCCGAAGTCTACGGAAAATCGCGGGCGCTGCCCCAGCAGGAGGATGCCGAGTTGATTTACGGACCGCCTACCGAAGTGCGATGGGCCTATGCGTGCTCCAAGGCTGCGGGCGAGTTCCTCGCTCAGGCCTATCATCGAAGGCAGGGATTGCCCGTCGTGACGGCGCGTTTTTTCAACACGGTCGGACCCAGGCAGAGCGGGCAATACGGAATGGTGGTCCCGCGTTTTATCAACCAGGCACTCGCGGGACAGCCCATTACTGTTTACGGTGACGGCTTGCAGACGCGGTGTTTCTGTCACGTCACGGACATCGTCCGCGCCGCCGCAAAGTTGATGGATACGTCCACGGCGTACGGGGAAATCGTTAACCTCGGCAGCGACGATCAGGTCACGATCGAATCGCTGGCTGAACTCGTTAAGGAAATGACCGGCAGCGCCTCCGAGATCGTCACGGTTCCTTTCGAACAGGCCTACGGCCCCGATCTGAAAGACATGAGGGATCGTAAACCGGACATCTCGAAGGCTCGGGCGCTGATCGATTTTCAACCTACGATGGGTCTGCGGGACATCCTCGCGGACACAATCGAATATCAACGACAGGCGCGAGAAATCGCCTGAGGAGATTCCGCTAAGCTGTGGCGACGATCTGGGATGTGTTGGCGGTGGGCGCAATCGCCTTCGTGGCGTCAGCGTTGTTGACGCCGATCGCCCGGCGGGTGGCCAAACGGCTGGCCATCCTGGATCGTCCCGGTGGCTACAAGGCGCATCCCGAGCCGACTCCTTTGCTTGGCGGTATAAGCCTCACCGCCGGCTTCCTGGGTGGCGTGTTGTGGTCCATTCATATCGCCGGGCTCCTGGAGTTGTCCGATCTGCTCGCTCTCGGCCTCGGCTCGGGCATCATTTTGGTGGCGGGGCTGGTCGATGATATCTGGGGCCTTTCTCCCCGCAACAAACTAGCCTGGCAGTTCATCGCCGCGACCTGTGCGGGGCTGGTGCTGGCAATCCTCGGTGTGCGCCTCCGGCTGTTCCTGGGTTGGGGACCGCTGCCACTCATATTGCTGACCGTGCTGTGGATCATCGCGATTACCAATGCGGTCAATTTCCTCGACAACATGAACGGGCTCTGTGCCGGGCTCGGCGCGATCGCCGCTGCCTGCCTCGCAGTCTACAACCTGCGCACCGGAGAACTCGTCGTCGCATTCACCGCCGCGTCCCTCGGCGGGGCCTGTCTCGGCTTCCTCCCATTCAACTGGCCGCGCCCCCGTATATTTCTCGGTGACGCGGGCTCGATGGTAATCGGATTCGTGCTGGCGTCGCTCTCGGTCATGGGGGTTTATACGACGGGCGCCGAGTTACCCTTGCTTGCGGTTCTCGCAC
>Ga0255052_10000647_pt1 | contig 27705 bp, 17 predicted proteins | sample JV7_2_21_MG_FD_188632 | JGI IMG/M metagenome (GOLD analysis project Ga0255052, IMG submission 188632) | Seawater microbial communities from Jervis Inlet, British Columbia, Canada - JV7_2_21 | ecosystem: Environmental > Aquatic > Marine > Inlet | place: Canada: British Columbia | collected...
CAAGGTATAGCTGCGACCGAAAATGTCGTACATGCGCGTATCGGTATTCTTGTCCCAGACCGCATCGGCCATCATCGGCGCCTCGGTATCCGTAAGGTTCGCAACAGTCAGGCGCGCTACAAGATGCTCATTGAACTCGTAAGCGACGCCGAGATCGAGGTAGTTCTTCTGCTTCACATACGGCACCGCGAGATCAGGATCCGGCCAGCCGAAATCGGCTGATTGGAGCGGTGCGCCATTGTCAGTCTTGTCGATCCAGCGCCAGCTCAGACGCGCGTTCACGTTGCCGGATGCATAACTCAGGCTGGTCGTAACACGATCCGTCGGGAACGTCATGCCGTCATCTTCCAAAGTGCATGGCCAGCCGTAGTACCCGGCGCAATCGAGCGGCGTACTGTACACCGTCGCCTTGGACGACAGCTCCCTGAGGTGTGTCCAGATCACGTTGACGGAGATGTCGGCGCCATGGTCCCCGATGGCCAGCGCCGCAGGGAGGTCGGTCGCATAACTGATCTGTGTGTCGATGCCAGTGGTCTTGAGCTGACCGCGATTGATGTTGTTCTCCCGAACCTCGCTAACGTTGAACGTGATCGAGTCCCGCCTGATCCTGTCGCAGAAGAGGTTGTTGACGTTCGCCGAATCGAAGCAGGCGCCGACCGCACCAAGCTCGCCGATCCCGCCGTCTACCTGAAGATCGAAGTAATCGACCGAAAGCTGCAGATTCGGCATTGATTCCGGAGCAATGACGATGCCCAACGTTAGCGTATCAGCGGTTTCGGGCTCGAGATCCGGATTGCCGCCCGAATAATATAAAGCCGGGAACGGGGAGGCGTCGAAAACTCCGATCTGATCGGCCGGCAGGCCTGTCGCTATGCACTTCTCGACGTTACCGGCCGCTACCGGATCGGAGGACGCCGAGCACGGATCGTCCCCCGACTGGTCGGCGAAAGAATCCTCGAAAACGCCCTGCTCCTGAAAGGCCTCCGCGAGGTTGGGTGCGCGGACACTGCGCTGGAACATGCCGCGGAAGCTAAGGCTCGATACAGGCAGCCATTCGAGACCCACCTTCCAGGTTTCCACATCGCCAGCATGCTCATAGCTGGAGAACCGGCCGCCAATCTCGAGGGCCAGGTACTCTGCGAAAGCGGCGTGATCGGCCAGCGGAATCAACATCTCGGCATAGGCTTCGTAAACGTCTTCCGTGCCGATTACGGGCGCATCTCCAAGGTAGCCCAAGGTATCTCCTGAAAAGAGGGAGTCATCGGCACGGAAGCTGCCATCGTCCCTGCGCCATTCGATGCCGAACGCGGTCTCGACTCCGCCCGCCCAGGTATCGAACAACTTGCCCCTGACGTAGGCGCTCGCGAGCATCTGTTTGCGCGATGTGACGTTTTCCATCGTGGGGATCCGCAGGAAGTCGAGGGCCTCGGGAGAAATGTTACCGAGCCCGAACATGTTGATCGGCACGCAGCCGTTGGACGGATCGAAACACTGGCGGGTCGCCGGGTCTACGAGCAGGCCCTGCTGCCACCGCGCCCGCGACCCGTCATTGAGAAGAAGCTCCGACTCGTCACCCGTCGTGTAAGTCACCCAGGCATCGAACTCCCAATCGGTCCAGATGTCGCCTGTCACGCCAGCCGTTACGCGAGTGTAGTCGGTGTTGTTTTCGATGATTCTCGGGCCCAGTTCCTCGAAGCGCCTTCTTACGAACGCCAGGACAAGATTCCCACCCAGCGGAATCATGTTGTCGGCAAAGAGCTGCTGTGTCGCCGGTGTCATGACTGGGTTGTCGGTGTTGAATTCGAGCCATCCCCCGCCCGGCACGGGCGCAAGCACTCTCCGTACTTGACTGCTCGTGTACGCAGCCTCGATATAGAGTTCCGTGCGGCTGGTCAGGTCATAGTTGAGCAAGACTCCGCCGTTATAACGCTCCAGCGGAACCTGCAGGAAATTCGACGGCGCCCAGTTGTAATAGTCTTCCGGGTCGATGAATTCGCGCGGATTGCCGTCCGCATCGAAAATCGTCCAGGCGGGTCCGTTGCCAAAATCGACTTCCGGAAACAGGATGGCGCCTTCGGGAACGCGGGAGCTTCCTGCTTGTATGAGTTCGCCCTCCCAGGTGTCCGACCAGGGAACCGAGGTTAGTTCGCGCGCGTCGGCATAAGTCTCTTCGCGGTCATAGTAGCCGCCGAACAACGTGATGTTGCCGCGGCCGCTGGAAAAATTGTGGCCGTAAGCCACGCTTGCGTCATAGATATTTGAGTCGCCAGCTTCGGTCGAATAGCCGCTAATGTCGAGGCTAACGCCTTCGAAATCGTCCCGTGTTATGAAATTCACAACCCCGGCCACTGCATCGGAGCCGTACACCGTTGTCGCGCCACCAGTGATGATCTCGACACGCTCGATCAGGGCCTGCGGCAGAGTGTTGACATTGACCGCAGACCCTATACCCGAAGGCGCCAGCCGGCGGCCGTTCAGCATCACCAGCGTGCGTCCCGCCCCCAGCCCACGCAGGTTGATCCTGGCCGTACCATCACCGGGATTGTTCGCCGTCCGGTCGAAATCCGGCATTACCTGCGGCATCTGGTTGAGTGCCGTCTCGAGCGTCGTCTGACCCGAGAAGTTCAGCGCTTCGCGATCGAGGGTGGCAATCGGACTCGGTGCACTGAAATCACGCCGCCTGAGACGGGAACCCGTAACGACGATCTCTTCGATGTAGCTTTCGTCAGCCTCGGCCTCTTCGCTTTGTGCGCGGCCCTCTGCAGATACCAGGAACAGCAAGAACACACCGTGACCGCGATAGAGCCGATCGTCGTGCGGCACAACATCGTTAGTCGCTCAAACATGGCCAGCACCCCCAAATCGAATGTTCAGGTGGTTTTTCTTCTTATGCGCGCAATAGTATCAGGAAAACGATGCTCAAATGCCGCGTCAACCCTGTTCTTCGACGTAGCTGAGCTTTCCGAGTGAAGTATGATTAACATCATATATAACAATAAGTTATGGTGATTTCTTAGACTTCATCCTATGGCAGGTAACGAACCAGCAGGGCGAACTCATCGATCGAACGGGGATCAGACTCTGCCGGGACAGGGATTCTCACGATGTGACCGGAACCAGGCGCGGCATCGGTTGGCTTGCCATCATGGTTCACCATATCGGCAAGCCGGAAAGACAGATTGCCTGATGGTGTGACCAGTTCCATCAGGTCACCGGTCTCGAAACGATTCTTGACGTCAATGCTCAGCCAGTTGTCATTGATATCCAGGACCTCACCGACAATTTGTTGGCGGTCAGACCGGGACGCACCCCGTTCATAATTCTGGTAGTCGCCGGGTGGGTGACGGCGATAGAAGCCCTCCGTGTAACCCCGGTTTGCCAGACTTTCCAGCTCGTCCATCATGCCCATGTCAAACGGTCGGCCGGCGGCCGCGTCCTCGATTGCACGGCGGTAAACCTGGGTCGTCCGCGCGGTGTAATAGGCCGACTTGGTACGGCCTTCGATCTTCAGCGAGTCGATACCAATCGATGCCAGCGTCTGGACGTGTTGAACCGCCCGCAAATCCCTGGAGTTCATGATGTAGGTTCCATGCTCGTCCTCGAACGCAGGCATCAACTCGCCAGGGCGATTTTGTTCCTCCAACAATGCGATCGGCACCACATCCCCCGTACTTGTTTCGCGGGCCTGATAGGCGTTGTATTTCCAACGGCAGGTATTGGTGCATGCACCCTGGTTGGAGTCACGATGAGCCAGATAGCCCGATAACAAACAGCGGCCGGAATAGGCAATACACAGGGCGCCGTGTACGAAGACCTCCAGTTCCATGCCCGGACATTGCTCACGGATTTGTGCAATCTCCTGCAATGACAGTTCACGCGACAGAATGATCCGGCTTAGCCCTATGGACTGCCAGAACTTCACGGCAGCGTAGTTGACGACATTGGACTGCACCGAAAGGTGTATTGGTACCTGCGGCCATCGTTCACGAACCATCATGATCAGTCCGGGATCCGACATGATCAGGGCATCCGGACCCATTTCAATGATCGGCTGAAGATCCCTGAGGTAGGTTTTCAACTTGTTGTTGTGCGCTGCGATGTTGCTGGCCAGGAAAAATAACTTGCCCGCCGCATGGGCCTCTTCGATCGCCGCCCTCAAAACCGTTTCCTTGCTGAACTCATTGTTCCGCACTCGCAGGCTGTAACGCGGCTGTCCGGCATACACGGCATCGGCACCGTATGCGAAAGCATAGCGCATATTCTTGAGGGTGCCGGCAGGTGACAGGAGTTCGGGTTTGTTCATTGGGAATCGGGGTCAGAGGACGGGCCAAGTATATACAGGTTATTCGAAGGCATACCATCGGACAGCTGTCCGTGTACAATCGTTGCACACCAACGCATGGGGGTAGCCTGGAGTTGAACTTCGCATGGCTTGGACAAAGCGGTTCTATTGACGGCGACCGGGCTCGCTCGGCAGTAGCCCAGCGGATGATGCGGACGACGACCGTGGCTTTTCATCTGCCGCAATCCAGGCAGCGAACATGAGTTTTTCCTGGTTACATTTTATTGATGCGGCTGTGGATTACGGTAGGGAGTATGAGCTTCGTTACCACACAGGCCTGATGATCATGTCCTACCTGATCGCGGCCACGGCGTCTTCCGCAGCGCTGGTAATCAGTAACTACATGAGGGGCGAGCTCAAACGTCGCTCGAGAAGATTGTGGTTGCTGGCCGGTGCGATCGCGATGGGTACGGGCGTATGGTTGATGCACTTTGTCGGCATGCTAGCCGTGGAGCTTCCTGTTCCCGTCTCCTACGACACGGCGATCACCGCGGTGTCGCTCATTCCAGCCGTGATTGCCGGACTCGTCTGTCTCCTGGTAATCAATCGCGACAAGTTTGGCGTGAGTAACATCGTCTTCGGCGGTGTCGCGATGGCGCTGGGCATCAGCACGATGCACTACATCGGCATGGCGGCGATGCGGCTAAGCGCGGACATGCGTTACGACCCTTACTTTTTTGTAATTTCTATCTTGATCGCCACTGTACTGGCAGTGTCCGCTCTGTATTTGTTGAGCTGGGCCAGAGAGCCCCGTTTTGCCGGCCGTCCCGGGATATTGGTAGTGAGCGGTGCTGTCATGGGCCTGGCAATCACGGGAATGCATCACATGGCCAAGCGGGCGGTCCATTTTTTCCCCGTAGAGTCCGCTGCTGAAGCCTTTCCGGGCATACCAACTTCACAATTGGCTGTATCCGTTTACATTATCACTCTCGCCATTGTCGGCCTGGCGGTGCCCGCAGCAGTACTGGCCAATCGTTTCATTGCGGAAAAATCGCTGCGAGATTCTCGTGACGAGCTGCAGGTGCAGGTTGCGGTGGGCGAAGCGGAACTCGAGCTGAGTCGCGCCCACCTACTGGAAGCACAGAAGGCTGCGAAGATCGGTAGTTGGAAAGTCAATATGAATACGAACGAAGTGTGGTGGTCGGATGAGACCATTCGCATGTTCGGAGATGGCCCCGAGACGTTCAAGCCCAGCGCTAAAGCCATGCTTGAAAAAATACACCCCGACAACCGGAAGATCGTGAGTCAAATGAGAAGTGTTTCGCTCAGCAGTCGCAAACCTGTCCAGACCGAGTACCGTATTGTGCAGCCAGATGGCAGTATGCGAACAATGCGCTCGCGGGGCGCGATAGAGTACGACGCAAAAGGACTACCCAGCTACTGGGCAGGCACAGTCGAAGACATCTCCGAGCAGATGGATACGGAGAAGGCTCTGGCGGAGAGTGAAGCAAAGTACCGCATGATTGCGGATGCTGCGCAGGAAGGTATCTGCGTCGAGGATGCTGATGCCAGGATTACCTACATTAATCGACGGATGGAGGAAATGCTCGGCTATTCCTCCGAGACGCTATTGGGCCGGTCGATGTTCGAGTTTTTGGGCGAGGACGCGCGCCAGGACGTGGAGGCCAGGATGGCGAAGCGTCGCACGGGCATCAGCGAGCATTATGACCTGCAAATGCTCCACAAGGATGGATCCGAAGTTTCGGTGAGCATCGCGGCGACACCTATATACGACGAAGATGGCAATTTCGATGGTGCCCTGGCCATGGTGTCGGACATCTCGTCGCGACGAAAGCTGGAGGAGCAACTACGCCAGGCGCAAAAGATGGAGGCCGTGGGTCAACTCACAGGTGGTATCGCGCATGACTTTAACAACCTGTTGACTGTCATTATTGGTAATTTGCAGTTGCTGGAAGAAGAAGTAGAGCAGAATGACCTGTTATCGTCGTCAATTAAGGACGCACTGGACGCGGGATTGCGTGGGGCGGACCTGACCCGGCGACTCCTTGCGTTTTCACGGCAACAGCTGCTGACACCAAAGGTCACAGCGGTCGACCAGCTCCTGCTAGAGATCGAACCGCTTCTCAGAAGTGCACTCGGTGAAGGTATAAGCCTCGGGATCGCATCAACCGACAACCTCTGGTTGACCAAAATCGATCTCAGCGAGCTTGAGAATGCAGTAGTTAATTTGTGCATCAACTCCCGGGACGCGATGACAGACGGTGGGCAGGTCAATATCGAGACCAGCAACCGGTGCCTGGAAGAAGGCCATACGATCAATAACCAGGAAGTTGCGCCTGGCGAGTACGTGTTGTTGACCGTCAGCGACAACGGCGAGGGTATGAATGCTGAGACACTTAAACATGTATTTGAACCTTTCTTCAGTACAAAAGAGATCGGCAAAGGCAGCGGCCTGGGACTAAGTATGGTGTACGGTTTCGTTACGCAGTCGCAGGGCCATATCGACATCGAGAGTGAGGAGGGCCACGGCACGGCGATCAGAATTTACCTGCCAAGGGCGGAAGCCGGCATCGAAAGCAAGGCGACAATTTCATATAGCAGGGCAAGTGTCCCCGAAGGGAATGAGACTGTTTTGGTGGTGGAGGATGAGGTGGCGGTCCGCCGAATTGCCGTCGAGATTCTCAGTACGCTCGGGTATCACATACTAGAAGCTGGAACCGCAGCGGAGGCGCTTGCGGTACTGGAGGACCACGACAATATCGATGTGATGTTTAGCGATGTCTTGATGCCAGGCGGCATGACCGGTATAGAGCTTGCTCGTCAAGTGCACAAGAGTTATCCAAATCTGAAAGTGCTTTTGACCACCGGTTTTGCCGATACAGCTTCCTTTGACCAAGACATACTGCAGGGTGGCGACGACATACTGAGAAAACCCTACCAGAGAGCCCAGCTGGCACAGACACTGCGCGAAGTTTTGGACCGGAAATAACGCCACGACAGCCCCACGAGGGACGCACCGACTGGATGATGCACGCAGCGATGAACCTGCCGATCCGGGCGTACGGTCATCTCATTATTGATTGGAAAAAACTTCGCAAGACTTTGGGAATTGACAATTGAGTACTGATTTCTACAGCAAACGGTCTGTTGGCGAGGCGGGCGATTACGAGGCAATGCGAGAGCCTCGCTTCGCAGAGATCGCCACCTTCATGCGAGCTCCGCTGGCAGAGTCGCTTGACGATCTCGATATCGCGATGGTTGGCGTGCCAACTGATCTTGGCGTAACCAACCGGGCCGGAGCCAGACATGGACCCCGCGAGATTCGCAACGCATCGAGCCTCATGCGCACCAGCAACCTGGCCATGGAAATCAATCCGTATGAGTTGTGTCGCATTGCTGATGTTGGCGATGTTAGGTTTTTAAATCGCTATGATCTTGAGAAGCAGGTCGAAGAAATCAAGACTTTCTATCGGCGGCTTTATGCTGCAGATGTCCTTCCTTTGACAGCCGGCGGCGATCATTCAATTACGTATCCGATTTTCAAAGCAATTGCTGCGGACTCGCCGATCGGCATGGTGCAGATCGATGCTCATACGGATACCTGGGGCGAAATTTGGGGCTCCAAATTTCATCACGGTGCGCCGTTTCGGCTTGCTGTGGAGGAGGGTCTGCTCGACCCAACGAGGACCATTCAGATCGGCATTCGTGGTGGACAAAATTTCATGGAGGGCATCGAGTTTTCGCAATCCAGTGGCATGCGGATAGTGTTTATCGAGGAGTTGGCTGAGCGCGGGGTTAACGCCATTGTAGAAGAAGCTCGTCGCGTAATCGGCGACGGACCGACGTATATTTCTTTTGATGTAGACGGACTTGATCCGGTGTACGCCCCGGGCACCGGTACCCCGGAAATCGGCGGCATCACGACACTGGAGGCGCAGCAATTGCTCCGGGGACTGCGCGGCTTGAATCTCGTCGGTGGAGATGTGGTGGAGGTTGCCCCGCCATTTGACCCAAGCGGCAACACGGCACTGGTGGGTGCGTCGATGATGTTCGAGATCTTGTGCCTGGCCGCCGACAGCCTGAGTGCTCGCAAAAAATAGTCGTTGCGCACCGTCGTGCGAATTGCTCAAACTGGAATTTGGTCTGCCAGCGGCGTTCCCTTGCTGAAGCCTCGGTTTGTACGTACTTGACAGATCGCGTCGTCGCAAATAAGTTTGCGATACAAACCAACTGACGTTTTGGCGGTGACTTATATGAAGACGGTAGACGCTTCGGGATTGGAGCAGATTGAGAAGCAGGCGTATCAGGCAATTTGGGAGGACGGTCTGATCGACATTTTTGTCGGCCTTGCACTTTTTCTTATGGGCGTCATTTGGGTTAGTCAGGATTCAGCCTATGGCTCGTTCGTCGCACCGATTCTATTGCCGTTCTGGACTGTAGCAAGAAAAAGAATCTCCGAGCCTCGAATGGGCGTGGTGAATTTCAGCGCAGAGCGGGTAGCCATGGAGAACAGGAAACTTCGTGGTCTGCTTTTGTTTGGTGTATTGACACTTGTGATCGGCGTAGTCTGGTATTTCCTCGGGCAGCGCGGCGGTTTCTTCGCGGTACCTCGGGCTACAAATATTGTTGCAGGGTTACCAGCGGCTCTTCTGGCCGTACCTGCCATCATCGTTGGTTTTGCATTCGGACTTGAGAGATTTTTCATCTATGCGGCAGTATTGTTGATATCTGTCGTGCCCGTCGTTCTTCTGGATCTACATCCAGGCTGGGCGTTTATACCGGGCGGAGTTTTGTGCATTGCCGCCGGGGGCAGACTCCTCATGCGGTTCATCCGCAAGTACCCGCTCGGTAAGTAACTGCGTACGTGGAAGTCAAAGCAATTTGTGTGCCGCTTGAGTTTGGAGCGCTAGATCGGCTAATACACGACCCTACCAGGTTGATGCTGATGAGTTACCTGTTTGTTGTGGAGAGCGCGGATTTTGTTTTCCTCAAGAACCAGACAAACCTGACGGCGGGGAATATTTCCTCGCATATGACAAAGCTTGAAGACGCCGGTTACGTCAAGGTCACGAAAAGTTTCGTGCAGAAGCGGCCGCAAACCATGTTCCGCTTAACAGCAAAAGGTCGTCGCGCATTCGAAAAGTATCGAATCGTGTTGAGCGATGCTCTGTCCGGTTTGCCGGAGTGCGAGTGAATAGTCAAAGGTGAGAACATGACAATGGACATGGCGGAAATTTGCAAGCGTATTGATTGTGACGTTGGTGGAATTATCGGCCACAATTTTCTGTCGAAAACGAGATTGACTGTTGATTACGCTGCTCAAAGTTTGTTGCTTGAGGAACCCGGAGACTCAACAAGTTTGACGCGGCAATGATCATGGAAGCGGTCGATTTTCACAACTATGTCCCGTTCTTCCTCATTCCTTTTATCGGATGGGGTGTTCGGCGGCATCTGATGGCACGAAATGACTTTTCCACACGCAAGAAAGTCACTCTTGGTATCGGAATCTCGGCCTGGTTCCTGACGGAGATGGGCCGGAGCTTTTACCGGCCTTACATCTATGCCAACGACATCAATGATTGGGGCATAGCAGACACGATTGGAAACTCTTTTGGCACAGTTACCGCAGTCTTCATACTGCTCACGATGTCCGGCCGCGGAACCCGGTGGGACTGGCGGATCGTTGGTTTGGTATTTGGCGGACTGGTCGGTTACGAGATGCTGAACCTTACCGGCAGCCATCCATTCGACGTCAATGATGTCTTGGCAACACTTGTATTCGGCGCCATTTCGGTACTGGTTTATGCCCGTATTCTTGCCAGGTATGGCAACAAAGAAAACGAGGCCGATCCGGAGGCCACGAAAACCCCGGTTCGACCCACGATTGAAGATTAACTAATTCACCGGTCGCGCGTGCGCGGATCCGCGGAAGATCGCGTTCATGAAGATTACGTTCAGGCCATCGAGATAGGCGCGAACGTTTGGATCCTGCGTGAACGCAATGACAAATCCCTGGTCTGCAGGCTGTACGACCGCGAACGGCTTGTACGCGAGTTGCTTGCGGTTCTCTTCCCAGATGTAGCCACTGGCGAGCAAATCATCGGCCGAACTGAAACGCGCGACATTGACGCCCGAGTCGAGCCGGATCGGCGTGTATATGTCCGAGCCTCTTACCAGGACGTTCAGCGACGAAGCGACACCGGCGCCCAGCCAGTGATCAGCATCGACGTCGGCGCGAATCAGAACGCCGCCCATCCAGTCGGGTTCTTTCTTTTCGGGCTTTATTGACGACTCGTATTCAGAATCGCTGGTCAGGTAGCTGCCTGCAACGGTTGCTTCCTGCTCTTCGTCGCCGCCGTTTTCACCGGACTTGTCGTTGCCGTTCTCCTCCTCTTCCCGTTCTTCGACAACGGCGTCCTCGCGGCGGATGGACGTTATGTCGATGTTCGCGTCGGCCAAATAACGATTCGCATTGCCGACGCCAATCAAGACGCCGCCCTTGCTGACCCAGTTCTTGAGGTTTTGCGTGCCGGCCTCGCCGAGTACAGGTCCGTAGCCGTCGCCGAAGGACTCGGGCAGGATCAAAACCTGGTAGCTACTGAGATCCGATGTTGCGATGCGTTGCGTGCGTATCGGAGTGACCGGCAGATCGAACTGGCGCTCTATGACAAATCGGGTATTTCCGGCGCTATACGCGCTGGTCGGACGGTCCCAGGCGATCGCGACTCTGGGCATCTTGTGGCGCACGACATTGTTACTGCCAAAGTTCGGCCCGTCAGTGACCCAGCTATCGTCGACTGCGACCGCGTCCGCGCCGGTTCTCCGGGCAATGCCTCGAACCGTTTCGTGTAATTCTGAATCGTTGTCAGCCACATCGATGATCAGCGTTCCCGATGCGTAACGATTGCCCTGATGAGTAAAGGCTCTGTCCGTACTCTTGACCGCAAGGCCCTCGCGCAACGCGTTCGCGAGGAAACGCACGGCCGGGGCGTCGCCCCAGGGGACCAGGTATGCGACGCTGGCGTCGCCGCCCGATACGCTACCTGGCTGTACGAGGTCAGAACCTGCAGGTGTCGAACTCACTGCGATGCCTCGATCGCAGGCGTCCGAGCGGACATTCATCATTAATGGTAACGACCACGCCGTTACGTCGTAGATCTCGTCCGGCAGGCCTTTGGCGCGGCGTCGCTCCTGCTCGGCAAGAAAGTCGGCTTCGATCGGGACATCCACATCCATCAGGGTGCGTACCAGCCGTTTCGCGGGCTGTGCCAGATTGATGACGTAGCTGCCCGCGGCGTAGGAGCTACCGCAAGCTCTGAACCCCTCGCTGGCGATGCCGACCTGAACGCCCTGACGGACCAGAAGACCGGCGAGTTTATCAGCGCCGGCCTGGTCAGCCTGCGTGGGCAGGATGTAGGCGCGAATGTCCTCGCGGCCACCCTCGTTGATCGCCGAGAGCTGATAGTCGAAAAACTCCTGCAGGAATTTCTGCCGATTGTTGGCCACAGTTTCGGCAGTAGCGAGTGACGTCACGAATTGATTTCGAACCGCGTAGGCGTAGCTCACTTCGTTGCCATCGTACTGGCGCACGATGAGTCCGCGCACGGATCCCTGTTCGTAGGTCATCGCGATGGTGCCGAAATACGACGGCCAGCTGGCGCCGTAGCCGGGATAAAAAGCGTCGAAAATCTCGCGCGTGAAATAGTCGATGCCGAATCGATCGAACCAGCCGGCATTGGTTTTGCCGAACAACTCGAGACTTGTGCGCTGGTCGGTCGCCAGGTGCGGATTGTAGGGAATGGCTTCAGGTGCGAAATAGTATGTACTGTCCGAGCCCATTTCATGTGCATCGACGAAAGCTACCGGAAACCACTCCTGCAGTGCATCGATGCGACCACGTGTTTCCGGCTGTGACAAAATGAACCAGTCGCGATTGAGGTCAAACAGGTAGTGATTGACGCGGCCGCGCGGCCACGGCTCATCGTGCTCGGCAGCCAGTCGGTCCGCGTCCGCAACCAGACCTTTCGACATCTCGAAGTGGTGGATGAAACGATCGCGTCCGTCCGGATTCTGCACCGGGTCGATGACCACAACCGTATTGCGCAGGATGCCGGCGACGCGATCGTCACCCTTTGAGGCGAGCAAATGGTAGGCCGTCAGCATCGCGGCCTCAGTCGACGAAGTCTCGTTGCCGTGCACGCTGTATGACAACCAGGTCACGGCTGGCTGCGATTGAATAATGCTCGCTGCTTGTGCGCTGTTTGTAGTATCCGCGTTGCGCAGTTTTTGCATGGCGCTCTTGATGTCATTGATGCGCGCCATGTTCTCAGGTGATGAGATGACCACATAGATCAGATCACGCCCTTCCCAGCTCTTTGCGTAGCGGTACACGGACACACGATCCGGCTGCGCACTTGCCAGGGCATCGAAGTAGCGCACGACGTCGCCGTGCCAGGTGATGCGATCACCGGGTGCATGGCCTAGCACTGATTCGATGGTCGGTATCACGGGGTCGTAGTCCGCGTTGGGCCAAAATACGAAATCGTCCTCGGCACTGGCGGTTGTCGCAAGCAAGGCCGCGGCAAAGAGCATCGTCAATTTCATCGGGATTCCTCTGGGTCGTGATTCTTGTTGTGGCCATACATTACGTGGTCGAACGGGAACTTTCGAGCCGATGCCCGTAATGAGTTGCCAACCAGCGCTTCCCCGACTACGATGCTGCCGGCCGGCCGCTCGATTGAGACTGTGCTGCGCTCGGCCCCGACAAACCAGATTGTCTCCAAATAAAGCCTCGCGAGGTACTGAAGATGAAGAAAGTCGTCTTGTTTGCAACTCTTGTAGTCGCTTGCAGCGTGGCACTTGCCGACGAAGGCATGTGGACTTTGGATAACTTTCCGAGCGCGGCGGTCAAGGAAAAGTACGGGGTTCAGATAACCGATGCCTGGCTGGAAACGGTCAAGAGTTCGGTTGCCCGATTGGACAGTGGCTGCAGCGCCTCGTTCGTTTCTCCCAACGGCCTGGTATTGACCAACCATCATTGCGCTCTTTCCTGCATCGCACAGAACTCGTCGGCTGACAGTGACCTGGAAGCCAATGGTTTTCTGGCTGCGAGCCCCGGGGATGAAGTGTCCTGCCCAACCGATCGGCTGTCGGTGCTGATGGAAACCGAGGAAATCACTGAGCAGGTGGCTGCAGAGACTGAGGGTAAGAGTGACCGGGAAGCCGGCGAGGCGCGGCGTCAGATGCTCAAACGGACTGTGCAGGAATGCGAAGAGACCTCGGGTCTCAAGTGCGAGTCAGTATCGCTTTACCAGGGCGGACAGCATTGGTTGTACAAATACAAACGCTACGAGGACGTGAGACTGGTTTTCGCTCCGGAGAGCGACATTGCGGCCTTTGGTGGAGATCCGGACAATTTCAATTTTCCTCGCTGGTGCCTGGACATGACGGTACTGCGGGTCTACGAGGATGGCGAGCCAGCGGCTACTCCGAACTACCTGGAATGGCGGACAAAAGGTCTTGAGCCTGGTGAGGCGATGTTCGTCGCCGGTCGGCCGGGATCGACGCAGCGGCTGCTGACGGTTTCGGATCTGAAGTTCCTGCGAGACATCTCGATTCCTCATTGGTTGCTGCGCAACGTCGAGTTGCGGGGCCGTTATATTCAGTACGCCACCACTGGCGACGAGGCTTACAGGACCACGCAGGCGCCGCTACAGAGCGTAGAGAACGGCATCAAGGTGTTCCGCAAGCGGCTCGATGCTTTGCACAACGATGAGTTGTTCGCGCGCAAGACGGCAGCCGAACAAAAGCTGCAGGCAGCGATCGCGTCAGATCCGAAGCTCGCAGCGGAGGTTGGCCCGGCCTGGGATAACATCGCGCGTGCGACCGAAACCTACCTTGGGTTTCGGGATGACTTTTACTTCATCGAGGTCGGTGTCGCATTCAATGGCAGGTTGTTCGGCTACGCTCGCTCTCTGGTCCGTGCGGCGGCCGAACGACAGAAACCTAACCAGGAGAGGCTGGAACGCTATACAGAGGCGGTGATGCCACGCACGAAACAGATCACGCTCGCCAACCGCCCGATCTATGCCGAGCTCGAAACCCTGCAACTCTCATTCTCGCTGGACAAGATGCGGGAGTTCCTCGGACCCGACTCGACTTTCGTGCACGAGATTCTGGGGAAAAGATCACCGGCGGCGCTGGCCGAGGAACTCGTTTCGGGTACCAGTCTGGCCGACCCGGCGGTACGAGCCGAGCTATGGGATGCCGACCGGGCAACGATTCAAGCCACGCAGGACCCGATGATTCAGCTGGCACTGGCGGTCGACGACAAGGCCCGGGCCCTGCGCAAGCGCTATGAAGACGAGGTCGAGGCGCCATCGGATCTGGCTTACGAGAAGATCGCCAAGGCGCTTTTCGCTATCAATGGCACCGACGATTACCCGGATGCGACGTTCACACTTCGCGTCACCTACGGAGCGCATGAGGGCTGGAACGAAAAGGGCACTGACGTGCGTCCGTGGACGACGGTTTCGGAGCTGTTTCCGCGAGTCACCGGTGAAGAACCCTTCCGTCTTCCGGCGAGCTGGAGTGATGCCAAAGACACATTGGGCAGCGGCACCAGGTTCAACTTTGTCGGCACTGCCGACATCATTGGCGGTAACTCGGGTAGCCCGGTGATCGATAAGGACGGCAAGCTGGCAGGCCTGATCTTCGACGGCAACATTCATTCGATCTCGGGCGCCTACTGGTTTGACACCGAGTTAAACCGCTCTGTCGCCGTCCATCCGGAGATCATGATCGAGTCATTGCGCTCTATCTACAAGGCCGATCATCTGCTCGAGGAGATGGGCATCAAGTAGTCGCATCTAACCATATTGAATGGCGTAGTTGAGTTCCGACAAGCCATTGCTCAATTCCTCGACACGATCCGGTGCCAGGCACGAAAGCGGCAAACGCACGTTCTGCCAGGCCGGAAGTCCAGTGTGCAATGCCAGTAATCCCTTTAGTGCAGCGGTCAGGGGATAACGTTCAAACGCCGCCCGTACTGCGCTTAATTGCGATTGGTATTGATCGGCGTCCGCCAGGTCGCGGCGATCACGAACCGTTGCTGCGAGTCTTGCGGTCAGGTTAGTCGTCGCTGAAATGCAACCGATACCGCCGGACCGAAGATAGTCCAACAAGAACATTTCGCTGCCGGCGTAGACCTTCAATGACGGGAAGCGAGCATTGAGCATCTCGGTGTGCTCGCGATCGCCGGTTGAATCCTTGATGCCCGCGATCTGATCCGGAAATTGATCGATCAATCGTCCAATCAGCTCGGGCGAAAAAGCGACCACAGCCATTTTGGGAAAGTGGTACAGATAAACTCGCAGCGCCGCATCGCCGATCTGATTGATTAACTCGGCAAACGTTGCATGGATGCCGTGCTCGCTGGCTGTCTTGTAGTAAAAGGGAGGCAACACCAGTGCTCGCTGGACACCGTGCTTGAGTGCGTGGCGTGTCAGCGACAGCGTATCCGGCAGCGCACAGCACCCGGTGCCGACCATCAATCGCTCCGCGGCTATGCCTGCGTTCAGTAACGATTCCAGCGCGGCCTGGCGTTCGGCGACTGTGAACGAGTTGGCCTCGCCCGTGGTGCCAAAAAGTACGGCTCCATCACAACCGTTGTCCAGCAGCCAGCCGACGTGATCGGCGAAACGCTCGTTGTCAATCGATTTATCGTCAGTCAGTGGTGTGAGGCTTGCTGCAAGAACCTCGCCGTTGCTTTGTGTCATATCGGAAAACTCGGTTGACCCTGGATTATTGTACGGACATTCGCGGTTGAGCCGGAGGTTTCGTTAACTTCGGCTTGAGTCCGACTATTGTGGATGACGGAATCTCGATTCAATAGTAAAGTGACAACAAAGAACGACAATTCAGCTACTGGGGATCCAAGTGAATAAGCTAATCGTCGCATCTGTGACCCTCGTCCTGTTTGCTTCGGGCTGCGGCAGAAACGCAGACAATGCAGATTCGGCGCCCTACGCGAGCCGCTATCAGGGCTTGCCCGCCAGCACCACGCTACTGACCGGGGCCACAATATTGACCGGCACGGGCGAGCGACTCGACAACTCGGATATCCTGCTTCGTGAGGGCAAAATCGTTGCGGTCGGTGAGGGTTTGAGTGCCGATGGCGCGGACCTGGTAGACGCCAGTGGCAAATGGATAACGCCGGGCATAATCGATGCCCACTCTCACCTGGGCCTGTACCCATCGCCGGGCACCGCCTCACATTCCGATGGCAATGAGGCAACGGCACCGGTGACCGCGGAAGTCTGGGCCGAACACAGCGTCTGGCCTCATGATCCTGGCTTTACGACAGCGTTGGCCGGTGGCGTCACCGCGATGCAGATACTGCCGGGATCGGCAAACCTGATTGGCGGGCGCAGTGTCACGCTAAAGAACATCCCGGGCCGTAATGTCCAGGACATGAAGTTTCCAGGTGCACCGTACGGGCTGAAGATGGCCTGCGGCGAGAATCCGAAGCGGGTCTATGGCGGGCGCGGCATGGCGCCGTCAACACGCATGGGTAACGTCGCCGGATACCGGAGCGCCTGGATTGCCGCTGCTGATTATCGCGACAAATTGGCGGCTGCCGACAGGGGCAAAGGTGAAGCGCCAATGCGTGATCTGAAACTGGAAACTCTGGTCGGTGTTCTGGACGGTGAAATTCTCGCTCACATTCATTGCTACCGTGGCGACGAGATGTCAGTCATGCTCGATCTCGCCAAGGAGTTTGACTACAAGGTGACCGCTTTTCATCACGCGGTCGAAGCTTACAAAGTGGCCGACCTGCTGGCCGAAGCTGATACCTGTGCTGCTGTGTGGGCAGATTGGTGGGGCTTCAAAATGGAGGCCTTCGACGGCATCCGCGAGAATGCGGCAATTGTAGACAGAGCTGGCGCTTGCGCAGTCATTCACTCGGATGACGAACTTGGTATTCAGCGCCTGAACCAGGAAACAGCGAAAGTCGTGGGCGCTGCGGCCAGAGCCGGCGTCGATATTCGACCTGAACACGCGATTCAGTGGATCACGAAAAACCCGGCCAGGTCACTCGGGATTGACGATGTGACAGGCACACTGGAGCCAGGAAAAATGGCCGACATCGTTATGTGGGACGGCGATCCATTCAGCGTCTACACACGAGCGCAACGGGTCTATATTGATGGCGCGTTGGCCTACGACAGAGATGATCCTGCTGTGAACCCGGTAACTGACTTCACGCTCGGCACGGCCACCGCGGCAGGAGGTGCCCAATGAACCGTTGCATGAATAGACTCATCCATGGCATTTCGCTGCTCACAGTTTTTGTATGCAGTTTCGCTGTGGCGGATACCATGGCCATTGTTGGCGGCAAAGTCCATACGGTCGGCCCTCAAGGCACCATCGAGAACGCAACGATTATTATCGTGGATGGAAGGATCGCCGAGATTGGTCGGGACATCGAAGTACCCGATGGGGCGCAGACCATCGATGCCAGCGGAAAGATCGTAACGCCTGGTCTGTTCACTCCAGTCGGTACATTAGGCCTGGTCGAGGTCAGCAGTTCTGCCGGGCCTCTGGACGCACTGCAGCGTGGTGAGCAATTTACAGCCGGCTTTGATGTTGCAGATGCCTACAATTCCCGTTCTACGTTGATTGCAATCAACCGCATCGAAGGAGTAACTCGAGCGCTCATCACCCCGATGTCCCGTGGCATGGATGACCAGGGCAACACCAGCCACGTCATTTCCGGACTCGCTGCGGTTGTAAACCTCGGTGACGGCGAGAACCAACTTGACCGACGCGGTGCTGCAATGGTCGTAAATCTGGGCGAAGAGGGTAGCCGTTACGGCGGAGGGTCACGTACAGGAGCAATGCTGGTTTTGCGTAATGCGCTCGATGAAGCCATTGACTTCAGCGAACACAGGGGCGACTTTGAACGCGGCATGCGGCGTGCATATAGACACAGCGTTGCAGATCTCGAAGCACTGCAAAGCGTGCTTGGCGGTCAAACGCCGTTGCTCGCGAACGTAAACCGTGCGAGCGACATCGAGACATTGATTCGTCTGTCCAATGAGTACGGGATTCGTGCAATTATCTCTGGAGGCGCTGAGGCCTGGATGTTGGCAGATCAAATTGCGAGTGCCGACATCGCGGTAATTCTTGCGCCGACGGACAACCTGCCAGGCAACTTCGATCGCATCAATGCTCGTCGAGGCGCCGCCACCATTCTCGCCGCCGCCGGTGTGCGTGTTGCCCTCGCCGATGCTGCAAGCCGCACACACAATGCCCGTAACATCACACAGTCAGCAGGTAATGCCGTAGCCGACGGCATGTCCTGGGACTCGGCATTGCGGGCTATTACACTGACACCGGCTGAAATCTACGGTGTTGCCGATCTGGTTGGCAGTATTGAGCCAGGCAAGCAAGCCGATATCGTCATCTGGTCAGCTGATCCGCTGGAGCTCACGAGCTATCCCGATCAGGTGCTGATCAATGGTGAAGAAATTTCAATGATCAGCCGGCAGACGCTGTTGCGAGATCGTTACCTGCAATTGGATACTGCTACACCGCCTGCTTACCGGTGAGAGCCACGGACCTAATGCGGTCGGCCTAGCGATTTCGGCGCCTGCCAGTTCGGCTGCGGCGCCGAGCCTGTGCAGTGCGAGTGGCCGGCTCTGGCGGTGGTGGCAACTCGGGCAGACTCGTCTGCTCTTTGAAACCCGCCGTGACCAATTCCCTCATTGCGGTATTGATCTGCGGGTCGGTCTCGATTGGCGTGTAGGCCGCCAGCCGTTGTTCGACTTCCTCGCAGGCGCGCGCATACAGGTCCCGGGCACCGGCCTCTTGCCAGTTCTCGCGATTTTCTCGGTCGGTGACCGGGCCGGTCAGATAAAGCTCCTGCGGCCAGAATTTCAGTGTATGGGGTGAGGTGATCAGTTGATCTTCTCGCAACAGTTCGTTGACGAGGTCATCGGCAGGCAAGTCGTCGAGAACATTGATATCACGCACGAAGTGCAGCGACTGACCGCAAACTTCGTTATCGAAAACCAGTTTTGGCAAGCTGAAGGTCAGTACGAAATCAAGCATGCCCGGACCCGAAACGGAATTGACGCCGGCGATGGCCGCAAGCAGGGCGCTGCTGAAGCTCTCGCCACCTGCCTGGGCGTCCAGGAACTTGCCGTCGCTCAACGCCATGTAAGCCTGGGTTGGCAGATCGAGGGATTTGGCGATTGCGACGTAGGCGACGTTGAGGTGCTGAGCTTCGATTGCGGCCATCGGTGCACTTGCCGCTTGCATGTGAAATGTCGCCGGTGCTCCGCCGAACAGCACGGGCGCACCGGGCCGGATGATCTGCGCCATCGTCAACCCGGTAAGGACATCGACGCAGTGAAACACCAGAGCGCCAACCAGCGTCACCGGAGCGATCAAACCCATCAAAGTCACGGGCACGATTTCAACCGGAATGCCTGCTTCAACGCAGTCGAGCAAATTCTGGCAGGAGTCCTCGCCGTAACGGAAATTACCGGTAGCCGTGATCGTGAAAATAGTCATCGGTTTGGCAACAAGATCCGCGCGATCACTACGAAACAGCTGCAACATTTGCGCCATTCGCGGCACGCCGTGCTCGCTGAAAGCGCCTGATACAATTGGTTTTCTTGAGGTCGTCAACGTCATATAAAGACGCCAGGCGTCGGAGACTTGCGACTCTATGTCCTTGTTTGTCGAAAACGCAGTCGCGAGATATGCGATGTGTTCGAGCCCGTCACACAAGCGGGCGTATTCAATATAGTCATTCGAATTCGCCAGGCGGGTCTCACCGCTCCGGTGGTCGAGAATTTTCAGGGCACTCGAACCCGGCACGAAGTTAACGTTGTTGCCGCCGATCTCGGTGTAATCATCACCGTTACGGTCAAAAAGTGTAAACGATTTGGGTGTGTCTGAGATCGCCTTATTGACCACATCCCGTGGGAACAAAATCCGCTTGCCGCTGTTGTCGGTTTTCAGGCCATGATCGAGCAGTCGTTGTTGCAATGCCGGCCCGCGGATTTCCATGCCAATCTCGGCCATGAGGCGTTTGGCATCCTCGAGAATTCTTCTTATGAGATCGTCGCTAAGAGTGTGAATTGTCGGTCGCATGTTCTATTCTGGTCGGCTTCGTTCACAGAGCGTCACAATAATGGCCTGAGGAAGTATCGTCAGGATGCACGTCGCTGTTGTACCAATTGTTTGGCGACGTCGACGGCGGTTGCCGCATCACGGCAATAAGCGTCGGCGCCAACGGCTTTGCCAAACTCTTTGTTCAGCGGCGCGCCACCGACCATGACGATGAACTCGTCACGAATTCCCTGGTCTTTCATGCTGTCGATGACTACCTTCATATATGGCATGGTCGTCGTCAGCAGCGCCGACATACCAAGAATGTCCGGCTTCTCCTTCCTGAGCGATTCGATGAAAGTGTCGGCATCCGTGTTTATCCCCAGGTCGATGACTTCGAAACCGGCGCCTTCCATCATCATGCCGACCAGGTTGAGGCCGATATCGTGCATGTCCCCTTTGACGGTGCCAAGCACCAGTTTGCCAAGCGGCTCCGCACCGGATTCGGCGAGAATGGGTTTCAGGATTGCAGCCGCAGATTTCATCGCGTTCGCGGCCAGCAACACTTCGGGTACGAACAAAATGCCATCGCGAAAGTCCTTGCCGATAGTGTTCATGCCGTTGATTAATGCCTCGTCCAGCACTTTTTTCGCCGCCCAACCGCGGTCGAGCAGAATCTGCGTACCCTCGGCAACTTCATCCGCGAGACCTTCGTAAAGATCGTCGTGCATCTGTTCGACTAGATCGTCGTTGTCCAGGTCGGCCAGAACCACTTCTGCAGGTGTGTCATTTTCCTGTGACATATTCAATTTCCATTGGCTGGTAATTTTCGGTGAGCTTATTGTTGGGGCGCCCACAACCCGATTCGGGCTTCGCCGCGACCTCCGTCGGTCGATCGAGGTCCGCAGCTGGCCACCATCAGCAGGAATATTACCGGATAGAACGATCATCGAGCCAGATGTTGTTTCATAATGTAGAACGACATAGCAGAATATGACTGTCGGATTTGGAAGACCGGGCGTTGTGTATGGCGGCCTTTCTTGAGGAGATTGCAGATGTCGATGACTTCGCGTGAACGTGTGTTGACCGCCATTAATCACGAGCAGCCGGACCGTATTCCACTGGTCATCGGGGTCAGCAATGCCACCGGGATCAAAATGATGCCCTATAAAGGCATCAAAGAAATCATCGGCGTACAGGCGCCAGATAACTACATCTACGACTGGCCAGAGCTGGGGACCGCGCATATAGACGAAGAAACCATGCGACGACTGCACAGCGATGTTCGCGGAGTGCTGGATCTGGAACCGGAATTGATTCGAAAGTCAAATCGCGAGCGTGATCAGCACAGTGACTGTATCGATTCCTGGGGTAGCGGACAGTTAGAAGTCAGCCCCGGGAACTGGTATCCCGGTGTTCATCCACTTGCGGATGCTAAAACGATGGAGGAATTGGACTCGTATGAGGGTTGGCCCGACATGACTGATCCGAGCCGCATTGCCCACGTGCGGGAAACGGCCGGACGTCTTGCTGACGAAAACCAATATGCCATCATGGCAACGCCCTGGCTCTTGTTTCCGTTTGAACGGGCTCATGCAATGCAGGGTTTTGAAGCGTTTCTGCTCAACCTGGCCATGGACCCGGATTTTGCACGCGCCTTGATGGAGAAGATTGCCGAACACTGCAAACAGCTGATGGGACTCTTCCTGGATGAACTGGGTGACAATGTAGATATCATAAAAATTGGCGATGATTTGGGAACCGAAGAGAGTCTCCTGATTTCACCTCGCATGTATCGTCAAATACTCAAACCAATTCATGCGGATTTCATCAGCTTCATCAAATCCCGGACCAATGCCAGCATATTTTTTCACTCTGACGGCGACGTGGCTCCTTTAATTGACGATTTCATTGAGATTGGTGTCGATATTTTGAATCCAATTCAAACATCGGCCGGGTCTATGGCTGATCTCCCGTCACTCAAGAAACGATTCGGTAACAACATCGTCTTTTGCGGTGGCATCGACTCGCAGCATGTTCTGCCGCACGGCAGCGTCGAGGAAGTACGCCAGGAAGTCCGGCGTGTTATGCAGATTCTTGGTCCCGGCGGGGGCTGCATGCTTGGTGCTGTGCACACGGTGATGGACGATGTCCCGCCGGAGAATGTCATTGCCATGGTCGACGCTGTAGTGGAATTTGGCCGTTATCCTGTTTGAGGCCCGGCAAAGAAAGGCCCGTGCATCCAAATCTCCTTGCTGCGCATCTAATCACAGTGACAGCCGGAAACCCGGCCACGGCGGTAGCCGAACCGCGGTTCGAGCCACGCCGGGTTATCCAAGTCGAGCTCTAAGCTATTGAAAATAAAATGAAAATCGTGCTACGGACATAGATGTTGGGAGCCTTGTGTTATGGTCATATAGTGTTATACTTCACTACAACACTAAAAACCCAATGAACACATCTCTCCGCACCAGGTATTCAAATGAACCAAAATAGAATATATGCCGCCTTCTTTTTGGCGATCCTTGCTGCAACCGCGACAGGTTGCGATGTCGGCAAAGCCAGCGTAGCGGAATCCGATGAGGCGGCAGCGTTCACGCCATTGCCTGTACTCGTAATCAGCCCTGAGACCGCCGACATCTTCGCAACCTATGAGACGACCGCAACGATCGCTTCCGACGCGGAAGCCCCGATACTGGCGCGCGTCGCGGGCGAGGTAACCGAAATCCTGGTTGAAGAGGGCGACGTCGTAAGGAAGGGTCAGGTACTTGCCCATCTGGACGGCAGGCGCCTGCGGCTCGTGATGCAAAAGGCGAAGGCAGATCTGGAAAAAACAACCCGCAAATACGAAAGGTCAATCAGTCTGCATGAACGCGGCCTGGTGAGCGCCGCATCCTTCGAGGATTTGAAATACGAGCTGGCGGCGATGCGGGCCAGCTTCGACCTCAAGACCCTGAACTACAACTACACGGCTATTCGCGCAACAATATCCGGCGTTGTCTCATCGCGTGACATCAAGGTCGGCACCAACGTCAATGTCGGCGAGCCGGTTTTCATGGTTACAAACACGTCGCGTCTCGTTGCTTACCTGACTATTCCGCAAACGGAATTGAGCAAATTCTCGTCCGGCCATACAGCGGCGGTAAAAGTAGACTCCATGCCGGACGCTGAGTTTGCCGCGACGATCGCACGCATCAGTCCGACGATCGATCCAGGTACCGGGACTTTTCGTGCGACAGCGTACCTGGATAACCAGGATAGTGACCTGGCACCGGGCATGTTCGGTCGCTTCACGATCGCCTACGAGAAACATGCAGATGCGCTACTCATTCCAGTCGCCGCCGCAGTTCAGGAAGACAACGAGATCATTGTATTCGTTGTACAGGACGGGGCAGCGGTGCGCCGACCGATTCAGGTCGGTATTCGCTCGAACGGTCTCCTCGAAGTCCTGGCCGGTCTAGAGGCAAGTGACATAATCATAACTACCGGGCAGTCGGGTCTGCGCGACGGCAGCAGAGTTCTGGCGAGCAGCGGCGAAAATACGAAACTAAGCGGCTAGTTCAAAGTGCCAACCACCGCCCGCCAATTTGGCGGCAGAGCATCAGGAGCAATAACTATGCCGAGCCGAATCTGGCCGGGTTCCCTGGCGATCTTGATTGTTGTCATGCTCGCTGCGTGTTCTCAAGACTCCGACAAAGAGGCCGAAGAAGAAAAAGACGTGCCTGCGATACCGGTTGAAGTGGCGCAAGGAACACGCGCCGACATGGTTGCGACTTATACCGGCACCGCACCGATTGAGGCATTCGAAGATGCCGAAGTCATCGCGAAAGTCGGTGGCGAGGTGCGGGAAATTTTCGTTGAAGAAGGCGATGACGTTGTTTCCAACCAGCTACTTGCCCGACTGGATGGCGACCGCCTGCGGCTTGAAGCAAGGCAGTCGGAGGCTAATCTGCAGAAGCTGAAGCGTGATTTTGAGCGAAATGTCGATCTCAAAGACCGTAATCTCATCAGCGCGGGCGATTTCGAGAAGATCCAGTATGAGATGGAGTCTCTTGAAGCAAGTCATAATTTAGCCAGGCTTGAATTGAGTTATACCGAGATTCGGGCCCCCATTGATGGCGTAGTTTCCGAGCGGTACATTAAGCTGGGCAATACGATAGACGTTAATTCCCCAGCGTTTCACGTAACCAGCCTTGAGCCGCTCGTTTCTTATTTACATGTGCCAGAGCGTGAATACCGCCGGCTGCAACCCGGACAGACAGTCGAGATTGAAATTGACGCGCTGCAAGGCGCTGTGTTTAAGGGAACTGTTGCACGCATAAGCCCGGTGGTCGATCCGGGCACCGGCACGTTCAAGATTACGATCGAGGTAACTGACACGAGCCGCAGATTGAAACCCGGCATGTTTGGCCGCATTGGTATCGTCTCGGACGTGCACACGAATGCGCTGCAGATTCCGCGCAATGCGATTATCGAGGAAGAGGGTGTATCCGCTCTTTTCATTGTCAAGGACGACAAGGTGATCAAGCGGATCATCCAGACCGGCTATTCGGCCGGCGGCATGGTAGAAGTTCTTGACGGCCTGGCCGACGACGAGACATTCGTCGTCTTAGGCCAGGCCAACCTGAAGGACGGTACGTCGATAACGGTCATCGGTGAGGAGCAATCGGAGCAGCTTGTCGACAGCGAAACCGAAACCGACACCGACACCGACACCGAAACCGAAACCGAACCAGAGCCCGAACCCACCAACTAGAAGTCCGGAACCAAGGGTAATAAGAACATGCGGCGACTGATTGAAATTGCGACAGAGAGACGCGTCACTATTGTCATGTCCACGGTCGCCATCGTGCTATTCGGCCTCGTTTCGCTTTCACGCCTTAGCGTCAACCTACTGCCGGATATTTCGTATCCGACTATCACGATTCGCACCGAATTGACCGGTGCTGCGCCGGTTGAGGTCGAAAATCTTTTGACCAAACCGATCGAAGAAACCGTCGGTGTCATTCGTAACGTACGCCTGGTGCGATCCGTATCACGTACCGGACAGTCGGACGTAACCCTCGAATTTTTGTGGGGGACGGACATGGACATTGCCGGCGTGGATGTTCGCGAGAAGATCGATCTTCTGCAATTGCCACTCGAAGCGGATCGTCCACTGTTGCTGCGATTTGATCCATCGTCTGAACCCATCATGCGACTCGGGCTTCTGCAAAAAGAGGGCGCTGACGCCACTGAATCCGTCGCCGTAGATGCCATCCTTAAATCGTTGCGCCGCCTCGCCGAAGATCGCATCAAGAATGATCTGGAAGCAGAAGAGGGAACGGCAGCGGTTAAAGTCAGCGGTGGCCTCGAAGACGAGATTGAGATCCAGGTCGATCAACAGAAATTGTCGCAGCTGGGCATCAGCATTAATGAGATCGCGCAAAGAATTCGCGCCGAGAACGTCAATTTGTCCGGCGGACGTCTGGAGGAGGGCACGCAACGTTTTCTAGTCAGAACCATCAACGAGTTTCAAACCGTAGAGGAGTTTTCGGACGCGATTGTGGCAAATGCGGCCGGCCTGCCGGTTTACTTGCGCGACGTCGCGACAGTCACGCGTGGATACAAGGAACGGGAGGCAATCACTCGCGTCAATGGAAACGAGTCCGTCGAACTTGCCGTCTACAAGGAAGGCGATGCGAACACCGTCCAGGTTGCAAAACGCGTTGAACGGCGTCTTGCCCAGATCCGGGAAGCGCTACCGGAATCTCTTGAGCTGATCAAGATTTACGATCAGTCGAAGTTCATCAGTGCCGCAATTCAGCAGGTAACCTCTGCCGCGTTATTCGGCGGGTTACTGGCGATCATGGTGTTGTACGGATTCCTCCGTGACTCGCGCGCGACGACGATCATTGCTGTAGCGATTCCCATATCCGTCATCGGCACATTTCTCCTCATGTACACGAATGAAGTGTCGTTGAACATCATGTCACTGGGCGGCATCGCGCTGGCGGTAGGTATGCTGGTCGATAACGCGATCGTCGTGCTTGAGAACATCGTTCGCAAGCGCGAGGAGGGACAGAGCGTCCTTGAGGCAGCACGCAATGGCACAGCGGAAGTTTCGACCGCCGTAATCGCCGCGACGTTGACCACGATTGCGGTGTTTTTCCCCATGGTCTTCATTACCGGTATCGCCGGACAGCTCTTTCGTGATCAGGCTCTGACCGTTACGTTCGCGCTGATATTCTCGCTGATCGTTGCGCTAACGCTAATTCCGATGCTGGCCGCTCTTGGCACCGAGTCTCGGTACGCGGCGGATGATGCGCCATCTCCGGCCGGTTGGTTTACGAGATTTGCAGCGCTGATCATCCGTGGCTTCGGTTTCATTTTCATGCTTGTCAAATGGGCATTTTGGGCAATCCTGTGGGTCCCGACCTGGCTGTTACAACGATTCCATGGCGCGGTTGCCAGGCGCTACGAGCCGGTTCTCGCGTGGTCATTACGGCACCGGGCTGTTGTTGTCACTGGTGCGATCGCCATTTTCTTCAGCACGATGACACTTGTTCCCGGACTAGGGACGGAGCTTATTCCGCAGCTGTCGCAGGGCGAATTCAACGTAGATCTTCGACTGGCTCCCGGCACACCACTGGCTGAAACCGATCGCGCGATTCACGCGGCGCAAGCAGTTGCTGCTGGAATCGATGACGTCGCAATCAGTTATTCGGTAGCGGGAACCGGTAATCGACTTGATGCAAATCCGGTTGATGCTGGAGAACACACGGGAACACTCAGCATTACATTGCGGGGCAGTGCCGGACGCGCCGAAGAAAATCAGGCCATGCACGCAATGAGGCAGGAACTATCGCGACTGCCCGGCGTACAGTATGAATTCAGTCGCCCGGCACTAATGAGTTTTGCCGCGCCGCTGCAGATTGAAATAGCCGGCTTCAACCTCGTTGGTCTGGCCAGCACCAGTCAGGCGATCATTGGCAAGATGACCGCATCGGGACGTTATACAGACATTCGGACGACTGTCGAAGATGGCAATCCCGAGATTCAGATAGTTTTCGATCAGGAACGCGCTGCCAAACTTGGCCTGGCGGTGCGTGACATCGCCGATCGTGTGGTCGCCAATGTTCGCGGTGAACTCGCGACGCGCTACACCTGGCGAGACAAGAAAATTGATGTGCTGGTGCGCAGTGTCGATACGCGTAATGCGAGTATTGAGGAAATTCGTAATCTGATAGTCAATCCGGCGGCGGAGCATCCCGTGACACTGCAGGCGGTCGCAGATGTTC
>Ga0255052_10000648_pt1 | contig 27703 bp, 25 predicted proteins | sample JV7_2_21_MG_FD_188632 | JGI IMG/M metagenome (GOLD analysis project Ga0255052, IMG submission 188632) | Seawater microbial communities from Jervis Inlet, British Columbia, Canada - JV7_2_21 | ecosystem: Environmental > Aquatic > Marine > Inlet | place: Canada: British Columbia | collected...
TGCCGGCAGTATCATCACCGGTGTCGCGGACCGGATCCCCGAACGCATTGCAGCACTTGTTTATCTCGACGCGTTCGTCCTCGAAGACGGCCAGTGCATCCATGACACCTTGCCCGAGGAGCACAGGGAGTTTCAGCTGCAGGGCGCTGCGGCCGGGGATGGCTGGAGAATTCCGCCAATCCCTGCCGAGGTATTTAACGTCAATGCCGATGACAGAGACTGGGTAGATCAGCAATGCACGCCGCAGCCAGTCGCCACGTTTCAACAGCCTATCAGGCTCAGCGGCAAGGGAGAGGCCGTGGAGAACGTGACTTATATCCTTACGACCGAGCAGCCCGGCTCACCGTTTCCGCCCTTTTTCGAGAAAGCAAAAGCGAGGGGGTGGAAGACGCTCACGATTGCGACAGGCCATGACGCCTCGATCGATGACCCCGAAGGAGTGACGAAAATTCTCCTGGATGCCATTACCTAGACTTTCTTCCCGACCCCGAATTGCAGTAAACTGGTGGGTCTGGATTATTAAACGGCCTTTCAGGCCGGCAATGGAGAAAGAGTTACATGGCCAGAATTACGGTCGAAGATTGTCTGGAGAACATCGACAATATTTTTGAAATGGTGCTGGTGGCGTCCAAGCGCGCCAGACGAATCGCTCATGGTGCCGACACCCTGGTCGAGCTTGAGAATGACAAGCCGACGGTTCTCGCCCTGCGCGAAATTGCTGAGGGTCACATTACACCGTCAATTCTCGAGGAAATTGAACAGCCGGCCACAGAGGAATTTATGCAACCGGAGGCCGCTGACGAATTAATTCCCATGCGCGGAATTTCCATCGGCGACTGAGCATCAGTCTGAAAGAAGCCTAATACTCATCGCAGCGGCTGACCCGACAACCGGGTTACACTAAGTCATGGACTACGCTGCAACAATATTATCCAAGCTCCCCGGCACGTCTTCACGGCGTGATCGGGGTCTTCGGCAGTTGTTCGAGTCCCTCGAGTCATACATGCAGACTGATCAGGTCGAACAGGTCATGCATGCCTACGAATTCGGCGCAGACGCGCACCAGGGGCAGACCCGCTTGTCGGGCGAGCCTTTTATCAACCACCCCGTGGCTGTCGCGCGGGAGCTGGCCGATATGCATATGGATGCGCAGACCATCGCCGCAGCCATCCTGCATGATGTCGTCGAGGACACGGATGTAACGCTCGACGATATCGACGAGCAGTTCGGCAAGGAGATCGCAGCCCTCGTCGACGGCGTCAGCAAACTCGATCAAATGCAGTTTACGAGCCGTGCCGAAGCGCAGGCCGAGAGTTTTCGCAAGATGATGCTCGCGATGATCGAGGACATTCGCGTCATTCTCGTCAAGCTCGCCGATCGCCTGCATAACATGCAGACACTCGACGCTATGCCGCGCGACAAACAGGCACGGATCGCCCGGGAAACGCTAGAGATTTATGCCCCGATAGCGAACCGCCTTGGCATCAACCGAATGAAAGTCGACCTCGAGGAACTCGGCTTTCGCTATCTGCATCCGTTTCGTCATCGCATACTCGAGAACACGCTAAAGAAAGCCAAGGGTAATCAGCGCCAGATCGTAAAAAAAATCTCGGAGGATCTGCAGAAGCTGCTGGAGGCGGAGGGAATCGAGGGAGAGGTTATCGGGCGCGAAAAACATCTCTTCAGCATCTACAAGAAAATGGCGGAGAAAAACCGCGTCCTGAGCGACGTGGTCGACGTCTACGGTTTTCGCATCGTCGTCAGCGACGTAAACACCTGCTACCAGGTGCTGGGCCTGGTTCACGGTCTGTACAAGCCCATGCCCGGCCGCTTCAAGGATTACATCGCCATTCCGCGTATCAACGGCTATCAGTCTTTGCATACGACATTATTCGGCCCGAAGGGATTGCCGCTCGAAGTGCAGATTCGCACCGCGGAGATGCACCGCGTCGCCGAGTCCGGGGTTGCTGCTCACTGGCAGTACAAGGCCGAAGACAAGTCCAGCGCCACGCCGCAGCGGCGAGCGCGGGAGTGGCTTGCCCATCTCGTCGAGATTCAGGAATCGGGCAGCTCGGAGGAGTTTCTCGAAAGCGTCAAAGTCGATCTCTTTCCGGACAAGATCTATGTCTTTACACCGAAGGGCGACATCATGCCGCTTCCCAAAGGAGCAACAACGGTGGACTTCGCCTACGCGGTGCATACCGATATCGGCAATCGATGCGTTGCCGCTAAAGTCGATCGCCACCTCGTGCCGCTAAGGACGCAACTACAAAACAGTCAGACGGTCGAGATCATCACCAGTCGCGGCGCAAAACCGAATCCCAACTGGGTTACCTTCGTCGTTACCGCAAAAGCCCGGTCGGCCATTCGCCATTACATGAAAAACATGCGATCGAGCGAGTCGATTGATCTCGGCAAGAGACTGCTCGATCGATCGCTCAAGGACCTGAGCTCTTCCCTTCGCAAAGTCGGCAAGGTTCGAATGCGGGAAGCGCTGGACGAGCTGGGCCTCGAGGATACAACCGAGCTTTTCGAACAACTGGGGCTCGGAAAGCGGCTTGCGCCATTGACGGCGAGATTTCTGGTCGGCGTTAACGAAGAGGGCGATACGGAGCCCGCTGCAGCGAGTCTCGTCATCGCCGGCACCGAAGGCGTCGTGGTCAGCTATGGAAAATGCTGCTACCCGATTCCCGGCGACGACGTCATGGGATATCTGACCTCGGGTAAAGGCGTCGTGATTCATCGAAATTGCTGTGGCAACCTCAGTAACTTCCGCAAGCAACCTGAAAAGTGGCTTGCCGTCAGCTGGGAAAAAGATATAGATCGTGACTTCAACAGTCAGATCCAGGTGGACTCACAGAACAAGACGGGAGTACTGGCCGAGGTCGCCGCAACGATTGCGGACTCAGATTCCAACATCGAGCAGGTCGCCGTGCTGGGCCGGCATGAAGACTGTTCAATGTTGTCGTTCCTGCTAACTGTGAAAGACCGCACGCACCTCGCGAAAATCATGCGCAATGTGCGCAACATGCAGAACGTGATTCGTGTATCCCGGGACGGTGCCTGATCAAAGAAGAGCAGAGAACAAATGTCTAAAGAAGCGATACAAAGCGACGGCGCACCGTCGGCAATCGGCACTTATTCACAGGCCGTCAGGTCGGGACAGTTCGTCTTCATGTCGGGACAGATTCCGCTGGATCCCGGCACGATGGAGCTTGTCGATGGCGACTTCGAGGCGCGTGCGCGGCAAGTATTCGATAACCTGAAAGCGGTAGCCGAGGCAGCTGGCGGCAGCCTCGATAAGATCGTCAAGCTGACGATTTACCTGACCGATCTCGATAATTTCGCAACGGTCAATACTGTCATGGCCGATTACTTCCGGGAACCGTATCCTGCGCGAGCAGCATTGGGCGTCGCCTCATTGCCCAAGGGCGCCGACGTCGAGGCCGAGGCGATTCTGGCGGTGTGACCAGCCTGGATTCTCCTCTCACGGTTCTAACGGGCGTAGGCCCCGCACTCGATAAGAAACTCGCTCGCCTGGATCTTCGTCGTGTCGAAGATCTCTTGTTCCTGCTGCCCAATCGATATGAAGACCGCACCAGCCTGATCAAAATCGGTTCCCTGCGGCCCGGCTTGCGTTGCCTCGTCAGCGGCGAGGTTCTGCTGGCCGAGGTCGTTTATCGCGGTCGCCGCAACCTGCTTGTCCGCATCAGCGACGGAACAGGGCAGCTGACGCTCCGGTTTTTTCATTTTTCAAAACAACAGCAGGCGCAATTCCAGACCGGTGTTATCGTCAGTTGTTTCGGTGACGTTCGCGCGGGCCCGGTCGGGCTCGAGATGGTGCACCCCGAATACCGGATTTTGAAGCCCGATCAGAACCCGGTCCTGAGCGACGCACTGACACCCATCTATCCGACCACCGAGGGTGTACAACAAGGCCGGCTCAGGAATCTCGCCAGCCAGGCGCTCGGCGTCGCGAAATCCTCGCCACCTGCAGAGTTATTGCCCGAAGACATTCGACGGAAGTACGACATGCCGGCGCTGGTCGATGCGCTCTTGTACCTGCACCAGCCGCCGCCGGATGCCGATCTCGCGAGCATCGATGCTGGCAGGCATCCCTGCCAGCAAAGACTCGCGTTCGAGGAACTTCTTGCGCATTACCTGAGCTTGCGCAATCTCCGGGACATTGCGCGAACGGCCGGTGCCGCCGTGCTGAACCAGGGAACCGCGCTCGCCGCACGATTTATCGACAGCCTGCCTTACAAGCTTACTGCTGCGCAGAATCGGGTCATCGATGAGATAACGAGCGACATATCGACCCCGTATCCGATGCTGCGCCTGATCCAGGGTGACGTCGGCTCCGGCAAGACCGTCGTTGCCGCGGTCGCCTGCCTCAAAGCAATAGCCAGCGATGTCCAGGTTGCGGTCATGGCGCCGACAGAGTTGCTCGCGGAGCAACATTGGCGAACGTTTACCGACTGGTTTCGGCCGCTCGGTATCGAACCGGCCTGGTTGAGCGGCAGTCAACGACAAGCTGAACGACGCGAGGCGCTCGAGGCCATCGCGAGCGGCACAGCGCCGATCGTTATCGGAACCCACGCATTGTTTCAGGAGGGTGTCACGTTCAGGCGACTCGCGCTCGTCGTGATCGACGAGCAGCACCGCTTTGGTGTGCATCAACGCATGGCGTTGCGCGAGAAAGGAGAGCAAGGCAGCGGTCATCCGCATCAACTCGTCATGACGGCAACGCCGATACCGCGAACGCTTGCTATGGCTGCCTATGCGGACCTCGATACGTCGGTGATAGACGAACTGCCGCCGGGCCGTCAGCCGGTGCAAACGGTCGCGATGCCCGAGACGCGCCGGGACGAGGTCATTCAGCGGGTGCGCTCCTCGTGTAACAGTGGCCAGCAGGCCTATTGGGTTTGCCCTCTTATCGAGGAGTCCGATGTGCTCGACTATCAGGCCGCGGAAGCCAGTTACAGGATGTTGAGTGATGCATTGCCCGATCTCCGTGTCGGCCTCGTGCACGGCCGTATGAAGTCTGCGGAGAAAGACAAGCTCATGCGCGCATTCAAGGCGGGAGAAATTCATCTTCTCGTTGCAACGACAGTGATCGAAGTCGGTGTCGATGTGCCGACGGCAACGCTCATGATTATCGAGAACGCCGAGCGCATGGGGCTATCTCAATTGCATCAGCTTCGGGGACGGGTAGGGCGCGGTGGCGCACAGAGTCACTGCCTGATGCTGTTCAAACCGCCACTCGGCAATCTCGCACGTAGTCGCCTGGCCGTGCTCCGGGACACCAATGATGGATTCCTGGTCGCCCAGAGAGACCTGGAGCTTCGCGGTCCCGGCGAGCTTCTCGGCACCAGGCAGACGGGGCTGCCGCAGTATCGAATCGCAGATCTGGCACGTGACGCCGAACTGATGCCCAAAGTCCAGGTAGCGGCCGAGTCGATTCGCAGAAATGCGAACACTCTGAGCGATGAAATCGTCAGGCGCTGGCTTGGCGATGCAGGACGATATGGCAAGGTCTGATAATCTTCGCAACATGAACCTATCTCAGTATCCCACGTGGCCGCACAGCGGCTTTGCGGAATGGGATGCAAGACGCGAGGAGCGAACTGTGGTCATTCCACCGGAGCGACGACCAACGCAGCAGACCGCCCGCAAGGCCACTGCCCATACGGGCCTCAAGGGCGAAATGCGGCTAACGGGGGTGACTGGGACAGGATCATGAAAAAGGCGCAGGCAGAAGGCAGCCTTCTCCCCGGCTTCCTGACTCAACTCACAAACTACGCACAGTTGATGCGTCTCGATAAGCCGATAGGCACATGGCTGCTCGGTTACCCGACTCTTTGGGCATTGTGGCTTGCGGGCGAAGGCCATCCGGACGGCGGCGTCTTCATCGTCTTCGTGCTCGGCATCATCGTCATGCGCTCGGCGGGTTGTGTGCTCAATGACTTTGCCGACCGGAAAATTGATCCTCATGTCCAGAGAACACAGAACCGTCCGATTGCCTCCGGCGCAGTCGCACCAATGGAGGCCCTTACACTGTTTGTCGCCCTCGCCCTGATTGCAATCGGTCTCGCCGCAATGCTCAACCGGCAGGCTCAATTGCTCGCCGTCATTGCTGCCGGCCTGACCGTCGTCTATCCGTTTATCAAGCGATTCCTCTCCATCCCGCAATTCGTGCTCGGCATGGCATTCGGTTGGGCCGTGCCAATGGCATTTGCCGCGCAGACGGGTCAGACAGTCCAACTCGCGTGGCTCGTATTCGGTACCGCGCTCGTCTGGGCAGTCATATACGATACGTTTTACGCGATGGCTGATCGTAAAGACGACCTGAAGGTCGGCGTCAAGTCGACGGCAATCCTTTTTGGCGATGCAGACCTTTTCGTTATCGGCGGTCTGCAGATCCTCATGATCGTCGCTTTGATCTTCATTGGCGACATGGCCGAACTCGGCGCCTGGTATTACACCTCGGTCTTCATCGCGGCAATCCTCATGATCTATCACCAGTGGCTCGCCAGGGACCGGGAATCTGCAAACTGTTTTGCCGCGTTCTTACACAATCAGTATATCGGCCTGATCGTTTTCATCGGTATCGTTCTCCACTACACATTCAATCCCGTTTTGCCCGGCTAGAGTTTACTGATGGCCAAATTTCGTTATACGACCGTGATCGCAGTCGTCATTGCGAACATGGTCGGCACCGGTGTTTTCACGAGCCTCGGTTTTCAACTTTTGCAAATCCGATCCGGATTCGTGTTGCTGATGTTGTGGGCGGTTGGCGGCATCGCCGCGGTGTGTGGGGCAATGACATACGCTGAACTCGGTGCAGCATTACCGCGCTCGGGCGGCGAGTACAACTTTCTGGCAAGGATCTATCATCCTGCTGCCGGCTTCGTATCCGGCTGGGTATCCGCAACGATCGGATTCGCCGGCCCGACCGCGCTTGCGGCAATTACGTTTGCGGCTTATGCGACCTCGATCATGCCCGGCGATGCATCCGATGCACTCAAGAAGACCCTGGCGACCGGCCTGGTCGTCGCGCTGACAATCGTGCATGCGAGCACGCGGCGAAACAGCGGTAGCCTCCAGGTGATTTTCACGATACTCAAGGTTGGCGTCATTGTTGGCTTCTGCGTTGCTGCACTCCTGATCACAGATGAGCCTGAGCCGCTGAGTTTTCTGCCAATCGCCGGAGATGGGGCGCTGTTAACGAGCGGCGCGTTTGCCGTTTCTCTTATATATGTCAGTTACGCTTATACGGGCTGGAATGCGGCGACCTATCTCTCCAGCGAACTCCAGGACCCGCAGCGAACACTGCCGAAAATTCTGATGACGGGCACGCTGGTCGTCATGCTCCTGTACCTCGCCTTGAATTTCGTATTCCTGCGCGTCGCTCCAATGGGCGCAATGGCCGGTCAGGTCGAGGTTGGCTATATCGCGGCGCAATCGGCGTTCGGCGATTTCGGTGGCCGGTTCACCGGGCTCGTGCTTGCTTTGTTACTGGTGTCGACGGTCAGCGCAATGACGCTTGCCGGGCCGAGGGTTCTGCAGGTCATCGGCGAAGACTTTTATGCCTTGCGTTTTCTATCCCGAACCAACTCCGACGGTATCCCTTCGACTGCAATATACCTCCAGTCGACGCTCGCCGTGATTTTCATTCTTACTTCGAGCTTCGAATCCATACTCGTGTTTGCCGGTTTTACGCTGGCATTGAACAGCTTTGCCACGGTGCTCGGTGTTTTTGTCTTGCGAAAGCAGCGGCCCGATCTTCCCCGCCCGTACCGCACGTTTGCTTACCCGTTAACGCCGCTTGTTTATCTTGCCCTGACCGGCTGGACTTTGACGTTCGTTTTACTTAACCGTCCACTGGAGGGTCTCTTCGGCCTCGGCATCATCGCTGCCGGCTTGTCATTTTACGCAATCACGGCGCCCAGAAATCGTGAACAAGAGACAGTAGTCTAGGGTGCACACGCTGCAACGCCGGCTTTTGGCGTAAGTCATCACAGGAAAACATGTGAAGTGGCGCAACGACAGCAGCGACAAATTCCGTCAAGTTGTGACAAAAAATGGCATACCGGCCGCAGGAGTTGCAGCTTTTGGACGCCGTTACGCGTAACGAAGCGTATTTAAATTCCCGTCCATACAAGCGCTTACGTAACTCACTGCGATTCTGGCACGCAAATCGCTTTATTTTATGACAGGGGTGGAAATCGCATGCCGGGAGGAACGCCCGGGCGCTTTGGTTTCAAGGAGCGGAACATGAAACGAATACAGCGGGGATTTACGCTGATCGAACTGATGATCGTGGTGGCCATCATTGGCATTCTGGCCGCGGTCGCCGTCCCCATGTACCTCGATTACACGGTTCGCAGCCAGATTGCTGAAGGCCTTAACCTGGCAGGCGGCGCCAAAACTGCCGTAACCGAGTACTACCAGGATCGTGGCGTCTTCCCTACTGACAACGCCGAGGCCGGCCTCGAAGCTGCCGCAAACATTCAGGGAAAATATGTCAGCTCGGTATCGGCTGCCGGTGCCGTTATTACCATTCAGTACGGCAATGACGCGAATGTGCAGATTATGGGCCAGACCGTTACATTGACGGCGGCCGACAATCTGGGCAGCGTGGCCTGGGCCTGTGCAAGCGGCGGCGTTATTCAGGACAAGCATTTGCCGTCCGCTTGCCGCTAGTTAGTTCTTCTTCCAGAAATCTGCGTTCCTGATCCCTAATGCTTCGGGGTCGAAGGTGTATTCCGTAACGCCGGCATTTAGTTGCTTTTCGTAGTCTTTTAGTGCTTTTAGCGCGGGCTTGCCCATCAGGAACAGAATCAGTATCGCGATAATGTTCAACCACGCCATCAGGCCAACGCCGATGTCACCGAGGCCCCACGCAAGATTTGCGGTTTTTACTGCGCCGTAAAATACGGACGACATTAGCGCCAGCTTCAAAATGACCATTTCTCCCCGGATCCTGAACGTGCGCCTGAGATAAGCGACGTTGGTTTCGGCGATGTAGTAGTAAGCCAGCAGTGTCGTAAACGCGAAAAAGAACAGTGCCACAGCCACAAATGGCTTTCCGACCCCCGGAAATACGCTTTCCACCGCGAACTGGGTAAACGCCGGACTGTTTGTCGCAAGATCTGCCGGCAGGTTCTGAATCAGAAAACCGCTGCCGCCGTCATGAACGTTGTAAGCCCCCGTGATCAGGATCATGAATGCCGTCGCCGAACAGACGAACAGCGTGTCCACGTAAACCGAGAATGCCTGCACGAGCCCTTGCTGGGCAGGATGCTGCACTTCGGCCGCGGCTGCCGCATGCGGCCCGGTCCCCTGGCCCGCTTCGTTGGAATAGACGCCCCTCTTAACGCCCCAGCCGATGGCGGCGCCGAAACCAGCCATCGGCGTAAATGCGTCCTTGAAGATCATGCCGGCGATCGCCGGCAACTCCGAGGCGTTGAGCACGATAATAACGATCGCCGTGACGATGTAAGCGAGCGCCATGAACGGGACGACGACTTGCGTGAAATGAGCAATGCGCTTCACGCCACCGAAAATTATGAATCCGAGAATCGTCACGACGCCGACCGCCGTTACGAGTTTCGTTGTGCTGATGCTGCCGAAATCCGTTTCTACCAGTTGTCCGGCTCCCAGTGCGACTTCGGCCGCGTTACCGATACTGTTCGCCTGAACGCCGGGTAACAACAGGCCGGTTGCGATGATTGTCGCGATGGCGAAGATCCACGCATACCATTTCTGACCCATCGCTTTCTCGATGTAGAAAGCCGGGCCTCCTCGCAGCTGGCCCTCATCTTCCTCCTTGTATATCTGGCCGAGGGCGGACTCAACGTAAGCGGTCGAGGCACCAAGGAACGCCACGACCCACATCCAGAATACGGCTCCCGGCCCGCCGAATCCGATCGCCGCCGCAACACCCGCGATGTTGCCGGTCCCAACACGGCCTGACAGCGATACGGACAATGCCTGGAATGAAGAAATACCCCTGTCTGAACTTTTCGACGAAAACAGCAGGCGAATCATCTCCCGGAATAGTCGAACCTGCACAAACCGCGTCAGCACCGAAAAGAAAAGTCCGGTGCCGAGGCAGAGATAGACGAGCGCATCGCTCCAGACGACTGCATTGATCTGGCTGACGAGGGATTCCATGCTCTTCCTTGTCTTATTTTGTTACTGGAAGGTCACGGGATAGTACCTGAATTTTCGGCTATGCTCGCTCGCTATGGACCGTTTCAACACCCCGTGGCGTGTCACCGCTGCTGCCATCTATACGGCGCCGTCAGACTCGCGAGTCTATGGAAGCCTCGATATCGATGTCACTGAAGCAAAGCGCTTCATGGACAAGAAGCGCCAGGCCGGCATCAAGATAACCATGGTCCATCTCACAACCGCCGTGATTGCCCGCTCGATCGCATTTGACGTTCCCGAGCTCAATTGCTTTATCAGGCGTGGCGGCGTCGTTGGCCGCAAGCGGCTGGACGTCATGGTGCCAGTGATGCTCGACAGCCAGTCTGGCGTTACTTCAGTACTTGTAAAGGATGCACACGCCCGACCGGTAAGTGAGCTCGCAAATGACATACGCGAGCTCGCGCGAAGAAGTCGCAGCGGCAGCGAGTCGAAGGCATCTAAGAACAAATATCTGCTCAACAGGATCCCGTGGCCATTGCGCCGAGCGGTATTCAAGTTCTTGAAATGGCTGACGGTCGACATAGGGATAGAACTGCGACCACTGGGTTTGTCCTCGGACAGTTTTGGTTCATTCATCGTTTCCGATATCGGCAGCTTCGGTCTGACTTCCGGCATGGCGGCGCTCTTTCCTGCAGCAAAAATTCCCGCCGTCATCATCATGGGCAAGATGGAGGAAAAGCCCGTTGTGCGGAACGGCGAAATCGTCATCCGGACGATACTTCCACTTACCGGCACTTTCGATCACCGCATCGTGGATGGCATGCAAATCGGCAAGCTGGGTAGGGCGATTCATCGAAACTTTGCGCGGCCCGAGTGGCTTGACGAGGTTCCGCAAGACGAGCTCGCGCAGTGCCTCTTCGAATCAGGGTAACGCCGCCCTCGCTATCGCCAGCACACTGACGCTGCTGCTGCCCGCCTCAAGCAGCGCCTCAGACAGGTGGCCACAAGTTTCTCCCGTCGTCATTACGTCGTCGATTATGAGCGGATGCCGGCAATGCAAGGCGCCACGAACGCGGAATGCTGCTTTCATGTTTCGGCGTCGCTCGGCTGCCTCGAGCCCTATTTGCGGCCGGGTATGCCTGATGCGGTCCACGCTCAGAATAATCGGCAAGCCGCTTGCCTTATGGAGGTAGCGGCAAAGCTCCGTCGCCTGATTGAAACCCCGTAAGGCATGTCGTCGCCGATGCAATGGCACGGGAATCAGCGCATCTGCATCGGTAAACAACGCTTCCAGAAATGGCGGCAGCAGCCCACCGAAAGCCGGCGCATATTGGAGCTGCCGCCGAAACTTCAATGCCTTGAGTGCGCTGTCTACGGGGAATGTATAAAGAAACGGTGCGAAGGCCTTGTCGAATGGTGGCGGGTGAAGCTGGCACTCGACACAATGCCTGCCAGCCGGCAATGGTTGCCCACAACGCTCACAGGCCGACCCGATCCATGGCAGGTCGGCCCTGCACGCATCGCAAAAGCCGCCGTTGTCCACACGCGTACCACAAAGCACACAACTGCGCGGCAGGAGAAAATTCGACAGAATCATGCCGGCAGGTTCTCAGGCTGCCGTGCGGAAAGCATCATCCAAATACGTCCTGTTCGCGGATAATCGATGACAAAAGACTTTATGCTTGTGGAGATATGAACTCTCAGACAGGCGCACTGGATTCCCATGCCTTGAGGCGGCGCTTCGACAGGGCGGCAGCAAACTTCGACGAAGTCGATTTTGTTCACAGACACACCGAGGCGGGGCTGATGGACCGTCTGGATCCGATTGTGATCGATGCCGAAAGCATTCTGGATCTCGGTGGAGCAACCGGTTCTGCAAGCCGTGCGCTGTCGAAACGATTCAGGCGAAGCCGTGTTGTTGTCCTCGATGCCTCTCACGCAATGCTGCGCGAGGCCAGAAGCAAGAGATCGTGGTTCTCGAGAGTATCCACTTTGCAAGGCGATGCGACGGCGTTGCCATTGCAGGCCGGCAGCGTGAGCCTGGTTTTCTCCAATCTGTTGATTCCCTGGATCGATGATTTGCAGGCCTTGTTTACGGAGGTAACGAGGGTGCTCAAGCCCGGCGGCCTGTTTGCCTTTTCGACCCTTGGGCCGGACAGCTTGTCCGAACTCAGGGATGCATGGGCGGCCGTGGATGACCGTGCGCATATCAATCCGTTTGCCGATATGCATGACGTCGGTGACGGTCTGGTCCGTGCGGGCCTCGGCGATCCCGTCCTCGACACGGACTTCCTGAAGGTAACTTACAGGGACACGGGATCCCTGTTCCGGGATCTGACCCTGCTTGGCGCGAGGAACAGCCTTTCGGGCCGCCGCAGAACACTTACGGGCAGAGGGCGCTTCAGGAATATGGAAAAACAGCTGCAGCGGCGCTCCAGCGACGGGCTGTTCGAACTCACGCTGGAGCTGGTGTACGGCCACGCCTGGGGTGCCGGGCCCCCGCAGGCGCCCGGAGAGTATCGCATTGACGCCGCCGCGATTGGCCGGAGGCCATAGGGGCGTGTCTGCCGACTTCCCTGCGCGGCCGCCGCCGGGTACGATATGCGTCCGCTAGAACGCCCAGAAAATAATACAACGAATGAGCATCAGCACCGTACAAACCGTCGCCGACTGGCGAGATTACTTTGAGCTGACCAAGCCCAAGGTCGTTGCGCTGATCGTATTCACGGCTGTGGTCGGGATGTTCCTTGCCGTGCCGGACTGGCCGGGTGCGAGCGCGCTGCTGTTCGGCACGCTCGGTATCGGGCTGGCGGCGGCCTCCGCCGCCGTCATCAATCACGTCCTCGATGCACGGATCGACGCACAGATGTCCAGGACACACGCGCGACCACTGCCTCAGGGCAAGTTATCGGCCGTTCAGGCGCTGACATTCGCCGCGATCCTGTGCGTAATCTCCATGCTCATCCTGAGCATTCTGGTCAACTCGCTCACTGCCATCCTGACTTTCGCATCGCTTATCGGCTACGCCGTGATCTACACCGTGTACCTGAAACGCTCCACACCACAGAACATAGTGATCGGTGGTGCTGCCGGAGCCGCGCCACCGGTTCTGGGCTGGGCTGCCGTGACCGGCGAGATTCATGCCGATGCGCTGCTCCTGTTTCTCATCGTCTTTGTCTGGACGCCACCGCACTTCTGGTCGCTGGCTATCGCCAAGAAGGACGACTACGCCAACGTGAGCATACCGATGCTGCCGGTCACACACGGCGTGCAATTGACGCAGCTGTTCATCCTGCTTTATACGATTCTGCTGGTGTTGATAACGATCCTGCCCTATTCGTCGGGCATGAGCGGTGTCATTTATCTCCTGACAGCGGTAGTGCTTGGCGGGATATTTCTTTCCTACGCCATTCGCCTGCGGAAGGACACGGGCACCGAGCTGCCGATGCGGGTATTTCGTTACTCCATCAACTATCTGATGATTCTTTTCGCTGCTCTGCTGGTCGACCACTATTTTCTGATTCGCGTCGATTTCTAGAACCCCGTCCTTGTGAAATAGCAAGCGGCCAATACACTCGGCCGTGAGTGTGAACCCATGGCTATTTCCGACCAAAATCGTGCGATGACCTTCGAGCGCCTGCTGCGGCCTCATCTCGAGCGGCTGTATCGTTTTGCGTTTCGCCTGACCGGCAGCAAAGCAGAGGCCGAGGATCTGTTTCAGGACGTTCTCGTCAAGCTGTTCGAGAAGCTGGATGAGCTCGTGGAGATCGAGGAGCCAGGCTCCTGGTCGGGCCGGGTCATGTACAACCACTTCGTCGATAACCGGCGGCGCTTTGCCCGGCAGCGCCTCGTCAACATAGACGAGGGCCAGCTGCCGCCAGGCGGTGTCGACTCGATGCCGGCCGCGGACAATCCCGAGCGCAACGCCGAACGACTGGATGACATAACACGGCTGGACCAGGCGCTCGCCGCACTCAGCGAGGAGCATCGCATCGTCATTCTGCTGCACGATACAGAGGGCTATAAACTCAAGGAAATTCAAGAAATTACCGGTGACCCGGTCGGCACGATCAAGTCCCGGCTACACCGGGCCAGGGCGCGCCTCAGGGATTTATTGTCAGGCGGGGGAACCTTTTCGGACCGGGATGCGTGTTAGGGGACAAGCAGGGAAAAAACGATGTCTTGCACATACATAAACGAGAAGCTCGATGACTATATTGACGGCACTTTGGATGAGGCAGAGAAGTCTATGCTCGATGAGCATGTCGATTCCTGCGATTCCTGCCGGAATACGGTCGCGGCAGAGCAGAAGCTCCGCGGACTGCTGAGAGACTATCCAGTGGCCACTCCCGATACTGCATATTTTGATCAGGCGATTGCCAGGGCAACTCATGTGAGTTCCAGCCAGCAGCGCAATCGATGGATCATGACCGGTTTCGGCGGCGCAATTGCTGCGGGCGTTCTCGCATGGATTATCGGCGGCATGCTGTTGCAGACACCGGGTGTCTCCAGACCTCCTGCAGACATACCTGGTATCACGATGGCGCTCGAAGAGCCCCGAATCGTCAACCTCGTATTTTCATCGGAGACCAAACTCGTTGATGCGGTATTGACCGTCAGTCTTCCAGCCGGAATCGAAGTCGAAGGATTTGAAGGGCTTCAGGAAATTACCTGGATGACGAGCCTGCAGGCGGGCAAGAACATTCTGCCGCTCAAGCTGATTGCAACCGGACCGAATGGTGGCGAATTGCTGGCCAGACTCGAGCATGAAGATCGCGATCGAACGTTTCGCATTCGCGTAAATGTAAGTTAAGGAGCTTCGGGCCATTGGGCAGCCTGCAAGCATCATATGGAGTAGTGAGATGAAAAACCTGAAATTACTGATGGCAAGCATGGCTCTTAGCTGCTTTGCTCTATTCCCGGCCGTGTCACTTGCTGACGAAGACCTTGAAGTGACGCTGGAAGTATACGATGACCTCGCAGAAGTCGAAGGTGCAGTGTACGAGATGGCGCTCGGTGACGGTGGCGACGATCATCCCGACGAAGACGGCGAGGATCACCCCGGTGAAGACGACGGCGATCATGACCGAGACGGCGAGGATCACCCCGGTGAAGACGACGGCGATCATGACCAAGACGGCGAGGATCACCCCGGTGAAGACGACGGCGATCATGACCGAGACGGCGAGGATCACCCCGGTGAAGACGACGGCGATCATGACCAAGACGGCGAGGATCACCGCGGTGAAGACGACGGCGATCATGACCGAGACGGCGAGGATCACCCCGGTGAAGACGACGGCGATCATGACCAAGACGGCGAGGATCATCCCGGTGAAGACGGCGGAGACGGATTCGAGCATGACGATGAAGTCGAGACCGAAGACGGCATCGACGAGGACGACGGCCATGACGAAGGCGACGAAGTCGATACCGATGAGTACGACGAGGAAGAAGAGCATGACGGCGACGGTATGGAAGATGACGTTCCCGGAGAGGACGTTGCATCCGATGACGAGGAAGGCGGCGACGCCCCCTCTGACGTCTGATCCCGGGCTGCGGCTAATACAGCCGATTGGTGGCTAAAAGGCCGCCAATCCGTCAAAAAGCCAAAATCCCCCCGATTCTGAGCGACTTGGGGGGATTTTTTTGCGCCACGTCATAGTTTTACTGTGTTCTTCATCGTTAAGCTGTGGACATCCTGGCGATTGGGCAGGCAGGAGAACCGCTATTTCGGCTTTTATCCAAAAAACGCGTCGTCTGACGGCAGCTTCCCTGGGGCTGCTGCTGGCCTGTTGCTGTCTCCTGCAGCCCGATGCGGCCCAGGCGGCGAACGCCCGCGAGATGTTTGCCGACGGAAACCGGCTCTTTCGTGACGATCTTTACTGGGCGGCATTGCTACGATACCGGCAGGCGGAGGAAGCAGGTATGGACTCGCCCCTGCTTCATTACAATGCCGGCATCGCAAACTACAGGGCACAGCAACATGTTCGCGCCCGTGAATCGTTTTTGAAGTCCGCGCGCGAGCCGAGATTGCGGGCGATCTCGCATTACAACCTTGGATTGAACGCCTACGCCAGCAACGACATCGACGACGCCTTGCACTGGTTTCGAAAAGCGCGGGATCAGCAAAGCAACAAGGATGTCAGCAAGCTTGCCAACAATGCCATCGCCCGCCTGCTGCGTGAGCGGCGAGAGGGCGATCCGGTCGCGCTAATGGCAGAAAATGGCGTGCCGGAGAGGAAGCTGTTCGACCTTGCTCTGACCGGCAGGGTCAGCTTCGGCAGCGACAGTAATGTCTATCGCTCGCCGGCCGAGCCCTATATCGATCTTGCCGACCCTAATACGCCGATTGTTGTACCTGTCGTTCAATCCGGCACCTTCATTCCCTACGATTTCGGCGCCAAATATACGGTTAACAGTTTCAGACACGAGGGCTTTTTCGGCGCCTATCGTGTCAACGGCCGTTTCTATCAGGATGAGTTGCTGAAGAACGCCAACGAATACAGGCATGAGCTCAGTTTCGGTAATGAGTATTTCCGGCGCGAGGGATCGCGACAGAGAAAAGTGTACAGCGCCTTCACGATTGCGCAGCATAACGAGACCTATTTCGATCCCGATGACGGAACACCGCGTGTATCCGGGGGACGGGATATTTCGGATCGTATGTCATACCTTCGATTTGGTCCCGAGATCTGGTTTCGACAATCGTTTTCGAAGTTCTCCTTCGGCGGCCGGGTGAAGGGACATTTGTACAACTATGAAGACGTCGCGAACGTTCCTGAATACGATCACGAGTATATCCGGCTCGGATTGAATGCCCAGTACAAGTTCACGCGCACATCTTTACTCCGCATCGTCGCCGAAGCCTATACGCGACGCTATGGCGACCGGCCCTCCTTTGAACTCGATGGCTCGCAGTTGCTGGGTAATCCCGGCATTGAATACGAGTATCTGGAAGCCGGAATGATGGCCAGGCAGCGCGTAGGCAAAGCTTTCTGGTTTGGCTTCGGCTATTTGCGGACACAGCGCGAGGACAAGTACGTCGGCTATAACAACTACGTCAGAGATACCTACGATGTCGAATTCAACTGGCGGCCCGGCAAGAAATTCAGGCTGGAGGCCAGAGCCTACTATCGGGTCTATGATTACGAAAATGCCTTTGCCTTTCATAATCCCATCGCCGGCAGAAAAACGATGGAAACCGTCAATGGCCACCTGTTCGCTACCTACCCCCTCGCCTACGATCTGACCCTGATGTTGCAATACAACTACAGGGACGTCGATTCAAATGACACGCGAATCGCGTATGATCGCAGTCAATATGTACTCGGGATCCGCTGGGATTATTAGAAGCAAGATCATCGTTGCCTGCATAATGCTGCTGGCGCTGCCGGTCGCTCACGCCCAGGAACAGGATTTCAAATTCGAACTGACGCCGTTTGCCGGATTGACGACCGGTGGCGACTTCGAGGATGCGAGCAGCGCCACCAAACTTTCTCTCGATGACAGCTCGAGTCTCGGACTGATACTGAACATTCGTGAGTCGGCCAACACCCAGTGGGAAATACTTTATTCCCGGCAGGCGACCGAGGCCGATACAACGGGCCTGCCGATCAGCAGCTCTATGCTTGATCTCGACGTCCACTACGTTCATGGCGGCGGCACTTATCTGTTCGATGGTGAGACCGCCCGCCCGTTCATGTCAGCCACCTTGGGCGCATCGCATTTCGCGCCGGGCCTGAGTGGAATTGATAGCGAAACCTTTTTTTCGTTCTCGATCGGCGCGGGGCTGCATATACGGCCAGACGAAAGATTCGGGATCAGGCTCGAAGCGAGAGGCTATGGCACGCTTCTGGGTTCGAGCTCGAGTCTGTTCTGTGAGTCGGGTCCCTCAGGCGCCATATGTGCAATTACGGTAGATGGCACGGTGCTTTGGCAGTTCCAGGGCTTTGCGGGATTCGTGTTCAGATTTTGAATAATGGGGACAGCGACCCTAATTATCCGATAGTCAATTAAGGTCGCTGTCCCCATTATTCTCCGCCCCATGGACGTTACCCCCATCCTCGAATCCCTGAACGAAGCCCAGCGGCAGGCCGTCACGTCCCCATTGGAGCCGCTCCTCGTCATAGCCGGTGCCGGTAGCGGCAAGACACGGGTCCTGACCCACCGGGCCGCATGGCTCATAGACGTGGAGGGCGTCTCACCCCAGGGGTTACTGGCCGTCACGTTCACCAACAAGGCGGCGTCCGAGATGCGGGGTCGAATCGAGTCCTTGTTGAATATGCCCGTGAACCATCTCTGGATCGGGACTTTTCACGGCCTTGCGCACAGATTGCTGCGGCGCCACTGGGCCGATGCCGGGCTGCCGCAGCATTTTCAGATCATCGACTCCGACGATCAGCTGCGGCTGATCAAGCGCTTGCTTAAAAACCTCGAGCTGGATGATGGCCGCTGGGTTCCCCGCGAAATCCAGTATTTTATCAATGCGCAAAAGGACGAAGGTCTGCGTCCTCAACATCTCGATGACGATGGCGACCCCAATCGCCGGCAATTCATCTCTCTCTATCAGGGATATCAGGAAGTCTGTGACAGGGGCGGTCTCGTGGATTTCGCAGAGCTGCTGCTCCGTGCCCATGAACTGTGGCGGGACAATCCGGAAATTCTCGCGCACTATCAAAAGCGGTTTCAGCATCTGCTTGTCGACGAATTTCAGGACACGAACGCCATTCAATACGCCTGGCTGCGTACGCTCGCGGGCAAGAGCGGCGTTCCGTTTGTCGTCGGCGACGACGATCAGTCAATCTACCGTTGGCGCGGTGCTCGCGTTGAACACATCTATCGATTCCAGAAAGACTTTCCCGGCGCATCCGTCGTCAAGCTCGAGCAAAACTATCGCTCCACGGCAACCATATTGAATGCGGCAAACGCAGTAATTGCCAACAATGAATCGCGCATGGGTAAAAACCTCTGGACAGAGGGAAGCGAAGGGGAGGCGATAAGGATTTACTCAGCCTACAACGAGCGAGACGAAGCGGAATTTGTTGTCGGGCGTCTTCGCGACTGGAGCGACCAGGGCAATCCGCGCGCTGATGCTGCCGTCCTGTACCGGTCAAATGCGCAATCACGGGTGCTCGAAGAGGCTTTAATCAACGTTGGCATGCCATACAGAGTCTACGGTGGCCTGCGATTCTTCGAGCGCGCCGAGATAAAGGACGCGCTTGCCTATCTTCGCCTGATATCAAACCGCGGCGATGACTCTTCCTTCGAGCGCATCGTCAATCGTCCGACCCGCGGGATCGGCGCTCGCACTGTCGAGGAAATTCGTTCATACGCGCGAGCCAATAGTTGCTCGATGTGGCGCGCCGCCGGCAGTATTGCGAGCGACGCCGTGAACGGCCGCATGGCTTCCTCCGTGCTTGCCTTCGTGCACCTGATAGAGAGACTAGCGAAAGAAACTAGCAGCCTCGATCTCGCAGAGCAGGTTGATCACGTCATTCACCTGAGCGGGCTCATCGATTTTTTCAACAAGGAAAAGGACGAGCGCGCGGAGACGCGAATCGAGAACCTCGACGAGCTCGTCAGCGCAGCACGAAGTTTCCAGCAGGACCCGGCCGAAGACATGTCCAGACTCGATTCTTTTTTGTCGCATGCAGCGCTCGAGGCCGGCGAAGGCCAGGCCGAAGCCTGGGAAGACTGCGTGCAGTTGATGACCATGCATTCCGCCAAAGGCCTGGAGTTTCCATTGGTGTTTCTTTGCGGAATGGAAGACGGGCTGTTTCCTCATCAACGTTCCGTTGCTGACCCGAATGGTCTTGAAGAGGAACGGCGGCTTTGTTACGTCGGCATCACCCGAGCGAAGCAATCGCTATATATTACCTATGCGGAACAGCGTCGGCTGCACGGCATGGACAGTTATCCACAACCTTCACGCTTCATCGCCGAGATTCCGGATGAATTCATTGAAGAGGTGCGGCCGAAGATTCAGGTCTCGCGGCCCGTGTCGCGCGCATCCCGAAGCGGGGGCTCGACGCGTCCCGGTGCTGAGCTTGGTATTCATCTCGGCCAACGCGTGCGCCATGGAAAGTTCGGCGACGGCGTCATTTTGAATTGCGAAGGGCAGGGCGCCCATGCCCGGGTCGAGGTCAACTTCGAATCAGCCGGCACGAAATGGCTGGTGCTCAGCTATGCGAATCTTGATCTCATGTAGAATAAGGCGCAGCATTCTCAAACGATATGCGGCCTAAAGCGCGTCAAGCACAATGAAAATACTAATTCTGGGCGCCGGCCAGGTCGGTTCGTCAGCGGCCTATCATCTCTCTCGCGAAGAAGCCAACGAAGTTACCGTCGTCGATACTCGCCCTGAGGTATTGCGTGAGCTGCAGGACCGGCTGGATATCCGCACGGTCGTCGGACACGCTGCGTACCCGGAGGTTCTCGATCGCGCCGGCGCCAATGACGCCGACATCATCGTTGCGCTCACGGATGCCGATGAAACCAATATGATCGCGTGCCAGGTTGCGTACACGCTTTACCACACGCCGACCAAGATCGCGCGCATACGTTCGGCCGAGTATATGAGCGCGAAAAAACTCTTTACTCAGGAAGCCATCCCGATCGACGTTCGCATCAGTCCGGAGCAACTGGTTTGCGAGCACGTCGAGCAATTAATTCTCTATCCCGGCGCACTGCAGGTGCTCGAGTTTGCCAACGGGCGGGTACGCCTCGTTGCCGCGCGTGCCGATCGTGACGGCCTTCTTGTCGGCCAGCGCATAGCGGCCCTCAAGGAACACATCCCGAATACGGAAGGGCGGATCGCGGCGATATACCGGGATGGAAGATCTTTGCAGCCGGATGGCGATACTGTCATTCAGGAAGGCGACGAAGTGTTTTTCATCGCCGCCAGGCAGGACATACGCGTGTTCATGAGTGAGATGCGAAAGCTCGAGGACCCCGTTCGCCGGGTCGTCATCGCAGGCGGCGGGAACATCGGCGTGCGTCTGGCGCTTGCACTTGAGCAGACCAATCAGGTCAAGATCATCGAGCGCGACCCCGGACGTGCACGCCATATCTCCGAGCAGGTTGCAAAGGCGATCGTGCTCGTAGGCGATGCGGCAGACGAGGAATTGTTACTGGAGGAAAACGTAGACAACGTCGACGTTTTTTGTGCTTTGACCAACGCAGAGGAAGCCAATATTCTTTCGGCCATGCTGGCCAAGAGACTGGGCGCTCACAAGGTCATGGCTCTGATCAACAGACCGTCGTACGCCGAGCTGGTCGAGTCCGGCAGCATCGACATCGCAATCTCTCCACAGCAGGTGACTATCGGTTCCCTGCTCGCTCATGTCAGACGCGGCGACGTTTTGAAGGTCCATTCTCTTCGCCGTGGCGCTGCCGAAGCGATTGAAGCCGTCGCCCACGGTAAGGAGGAAGAGTCGAAAGTCGTCGGCAGGAAGATCGAAGACATCAAGCTACCGCCAGGCACCAATATCGTAGCGCTGATTCGCGGCGACCAGGTCATCATTGCCCATCATGACACCGTTATCGAGACCGACGATCACGTCATTCTGTTTATGACCGACAGGAGAAAGATTGAAAGCCTGGAACAGCTGTTTCAAGTAGACGTATCTTTCGTCTGACGGGGACCTGACCAAATGAACTGGACGGTCGTTCAACGCATTCTCGGGCTGCTCCTGATGATGTTCAGTCTCACGATGCTGCCGCCGATCGCCATCAGCCTGATATTCAAGGATCAGTCGTGGATGCCATTTGTCCAGGGCTTTGGTTTGACGCTGTTCTCGGGCTTTCTGTGCTGGCTGCCGGTGCGAAAATATCACCAGGACCTGAGGCTTCGTGACGGCTTCCTCGTCGTCGCATCATTCTGGACCGTCCTGGGCACCTTCGGGGCCGCCCCATTCATATTTGCAGATGCGCCGACGCTGTCCGTGACGGATGCGATCTTTGAATCGATGTCCGGGCTGACGACGACCGGAGCCACGGTTCTGACCGGTCTCGACTATCTGCCAAAATCCATTCTCTATTACCGCCAGCAACTGCAGTGGCTGGGCGGCATGGGCATCATCGTTCTGGCCGTTGCCGTCCTGCCGATGCTCGGCGTCGGAGGAATGCAGCTCTACCGTGCGGAAACGCCGGGGCCGGTCAAGGACACAAAACTGACGCCGCGGATTACCGAGACCGCCAAGGCCCTTTGGTACGTCTATCTCGCCTTCACCAGCGCCTGCATGATCTGCTACATGCTTGTTGGCATGGGCTGGTTTGATGCGCTTTGCCACGCCTTTTCCACCGTGGCGATCGGCGGTTTTTCAACTCACGATCTGAGCATCGGCTATTTCGACAGCACGGCGATTGATCTGGTAGCAATCTTCTTCATGTTCGCGGCAGGCATAAATTTTTCCCTGCATTTCTTCGCCTGGCGTCACATTCAAATTACACACTATGGCTCCGACCCGGAGTTTCGCGCCTATGTTGTCGTGCTGTTATCCGTTTCCGCTCTCGTCATCGCCTCGCTTGCCTGGTACGGGACTTACGCAAATGCGAGTGACGGCATCATAAACGGCCTGTTCCAGGCGGTTTCGATCGCGACGACCACCGGCTTCACAACAGCCAATTATGCGGCCTGGCCCGGCGCCTTGCCCGTGTTGCTCATCATGGCGAGTTTCATCGGCGGCAGCGCAGGTTCGACGGCCGGCGGTATCAAGGTCATACGCTGGTTGCTGATTTACAAGCAGGGTGTTCGGGAGATCGTGCGGCTGGTGCATCCCAGCGCAGAGATTCCGGTCAAACTCGGCAATACTGCCGTTGGCGTTCGCGTCGTGGACGCGGTCTGGGGCTTCTTTTCCATCTATATCGTCGTCTTCGGCGTCATGCTTCTCCTGATGATGGCAATGGGCCTCGACCAGGTAACCGCATTCTCGGCGGTCGCCGCAACCTTGAATAATCTCGGTCCCGGGCTCGGCGATGTTGCGGCCGGTTTCATGACGCTCGGCAACGAAGCGAAGTGGATCGCGATTTCCGGAATGCTGCTCGGGCGCCTGGAGATTTTCACATTGCTGGTACTGATTACGCCGACTTTCTGGCGTCGCTGATGTCTTGGCGGATCGATTCTCTGCCAGCAATGCCGGGGCATGGACAGGATTCCGCCCAGTGAGTGCAAGCAATGTCCTGGACAACTTCAGCAAGGCTCTGGGCCGGGCAGTCTCCTGGCTGACTCTCTTGATGGTTCTCGTGACATTCGTCATTGTCGTCATGCGCTACGTTTTCGGCACCGGTTATATCTGGTTACAGGAATCGCTCAGCTGGATGCACGCGGTCGTGTTTATGCTTGGAGCCGCCTACACCCTGCAACAGGAAGACCACGTTCGAGTAGACATCTTCTATAGAAAGATGCCGGAAAAACAGCGTGCGTGGGTAAACCTTCTCGGTGTGCTCATTTTTGTTTTTCCGATGTGCGCATTCTTTGTCTATGCCTCGCTCGATTACGTCACTGCTGCCTGGTCCATTCGTGAAGTGTCCCGAAATTCCGGTGGTCTGCCGTATCCGTTCATCCCGGTACTGAAGTCGGTGCTGCTGATCATGCCCGTCACCGTCGCGCTTCAGGGCCTCTCCATGCTGCTCGGTTCCGTGGCAATTATTCGGCAGCGTTGACGATGGAGTGGGTCGCGTTTCTTTTGTTTCTTTCTGTCATCGTCCTGTTGCTGGCGGGGTTTCCCGTCGCTTTCTCGCTCGGCGGAACCGCGCTTCTTTTTGCTTTCTTTGGCGTAGCCGGCGGCGGTTTCGAGTCAGCCTTCCTGTCCGGATTGCCGAGCCGCGTCTTCGGCATCATGAGCAACGAGACCTTAATCGCCGTTCCCCTGTTCGTATTCATGGGTGTGACACTCGAACGGGCACGTATAGCCGAGGATCTCCTCGAAACCCTGAGTTCCCTTTTCGGGTCGCTGCGCGGCGGCCTCGGGATTTCGGTGACACTCGTCGGCATGTTGCTCGCCGCGAGCACCGGCATCGTTGGCGCCACCGTAGTCACGATGGGCCTGCTGTCCCTACCAACGATGTTGAAACGCGGTTATTCGGCCGAGGTTTCAACGGGCACCATTTGTGCGTCCGGTACGCTCGGCCAGATCATTCCGCCGTCGATCATCCTCGTCATGCTCGGCGATGTCATGTCTTCGGCCTACCAGCAGGCGCAGTTGACCCAGGGAATATTTTCGCCGAAGACCGTTTCTGTCGGTGATCTTTTCGCCGGGGCGTTGCTGCCGGGTCTTCTGCTGGTTCTGCTTTACATCATCTATCTCGTCATCCTCGCCTGGTTGCGGCCGAATACCATGCCAGCTCACGATTCGTCCGATGATGCGCCTGTTTCGGCCGGGCAGATTCTGGGCGCTTTGTTTCCCCCACTTTTCCTGATCTTCGCCGTGCTCGGCTCGATACTCGGCGGATTCGCCACGCCGACGGAGGCCGCCGGCGTGGGTGCAACAGGCGCACTGGTAATTGCGATGCAGCGCCGCGCACTGACTCTCGAACGGCTTCAGGAAACCATGCGAAGCACGCTGCGTATCAGCAGCATGGTGTTTATGATTCTGATTGGCGCTTCGCTTTTTTCGCTCGTTTTTCGCGGCTACGGCGGGGACGATGGCGTCAGAGCGATTCTCGAAGCACTGCCAGGTGGTGTGTTTGGCGCCATGCTTGTTGTCATGCTCGTGATGTTTCTGCTCGGCTTCGTGCTCGACTTCATCGAGATTACCTTCGTCGTCGTGCCGATTGTCGGCCCCGTGCTGCTGACGATGGGGCTCGATCCGGTCTGGCTCGGCATCATGATAGCGATCAACCTGCAGACCTCGTTCCTGACACCGCCATTCGGTTTCGCATTATTCTATTTGCGTGGCGTTGCCCCAGAGAGCATCACGACCGGACACATATATCGCGGCGTAATGCCGTTCGTCGGCATTCAGTTACTGGCGCTTTTGGTGCTGGCGGCATTTCCGGCTCTTGTCACCTGGTTGCCCGGCTTGATCTACGGCCAATAGCGGCCTGCTGTTTTACCCTCCGATACGCCGTGTATTCAGAAAAGCCTGTTCGCTTACGTACTGATTTTCCGCCGAGGCTTTCATAAACGTGAAGAACGACTCCTGGATTCGTGCCGACCATTCATCTTCCGCAGATAATGCCTCTACCGCTTCCATGCTCAGTTTTTGCAGTAACTCGATTACATCGTCAGGAAACGGCCGAATTTCTACATTCGGATCACTCTTTAATTGCTCGAGCGCCATTGCGTTGCCGTAGTTGTATTCGGCCTGCATATCGAGCACCACCGACTGACAGGTAATTTCGACAATTGCCTTCAGGTCGTCGGGCAGCGTGGCCCAGGCATCCGCATTGACGATCAATTCTATCATCGGGCCGGGCTCCTGCCAGCCCGGGTAGTAGTAATAGCGCGCCGCCTTGTGCAGACCTAGTGACACATCGTTGTAAGGACCAACCCATTCGGCTGCATCGATCGCGCCGGTCTGCAGCGAAGTAAATATTTCCGATGCGGGAAGCGTGATCTGCGTGACGCCGGCGCGTTGCATGACTTCTCCTCCCAGGCCCGGTATTCGCATTTTGAGCCCGGCCAGGTCCTCGACGGTGTTTATTTCCTTGTTGAACCAGCCGCCCATCTGAACACCGGTCAGACCACCCGGAAAGGGCACCAGATTGAATTGTGCGTAGTACTCCTTCCACAGATCCCAGCCGCCGCCGTAGTAGAGCCAGGCATTCATTTCGTTACCGTTCATGCCAAACGGTATTGAAGTAAAGTACTGAGCCGCCGGCACCTTGCCGCGGTGATAATACGAGGCGTCATGACCCATCTGCGCCGTGCCGCGACTGACAGCATCGAACACCTCCAGCGCCGGTACCAACTCCCCGCCTGCATATACCTTGATCTTGAGGCGGCCGTTAGAGGCCATACCGATTCTTTCGGCGATGTTATCCGCGCCAGCCCCGAGGCCCGGCAGTCGCGGCGGCCATGATGTAACGAGGTTCCATTCGAAGGTCTCCTGCGACTGCCCGGCCGCGCCGTCACATTCCGCCTTTTGTTGTCCACAAGCCGTTACGCCGGCCGCCAGGGCCAACCCACCTACGAATTCACGTCTTTTCATCATCGGTCCCGTTAGGGTCGCAAAGCGCCATAGTGTAATGGAAATTCACCGCAAGGCCATTCCCACCCTTGGCGAATATTTAGACTAAGTGATGCTTTTTTTCCCACTTGTGCTTATTTTCGTGTGAAGGGGGAATACTTGGTTTTTTACTGCCTATTTCATACAAATTAGTGGGGCGCAAAACAACAAAATTAAAAAAACCCCGGCCTTTCGGCCGGGGCCGTCCCATCCCTGGCCCGGGCATCGGGCACAGTCTCCCCGTGGCCTGCCTTCCATGGCATTATCCGCGACGAAAATATCTCCTGCTCGATTAAAGACGCTTCTCACCGCTTGCCCGGACCGACCAGACTGCCACGGCGAGGCCGTAACTGAAGCCAGCGTTATTGAATAGTAGGCTTACATTTGATGATCGCCTTAATCCAAAGAGTTGCTGAGGCCAGTGTTTCGGTCTCCGGAAGCGTTGTCGGCCAGATCGGGCGGGGCCTTCTGGTGTTCGTTGCCGTTCATCGCGATGACACCAAAGCCGATGTATCGCGACTGGCCGAAAGGGTGCTGACTTACCGCTTATTCCCTGACGGCGAGGGTCGAATGAACCGCAGCCTCCTGGACGAGAACCTGCAGCTTCTCGCGGTCCCTCAATTCACTCTCGCCGCGGACACGAAGAAGGGCACGAGGGCGAGCTTTACAGGGGCCGCAGAGCCTGCAAAAGGCAGGGAATACTTCGATGGATTCGTTGCGGCCTGTGATGCACAGCTGCCCGGCGTACAAACAGGCGAGTTTGCAGCGGATATGAAGGTCGCGCTCGTAAATGATGGTCCGGTGACCTTTTGGCTGGAGTCGTAGCCGGAGACGGACTCCTTAGACTCCGCCCCCAAATCACAGTTTTATTGCGCCCTGCGGGGTATTATCGACACAATCAGTTTATCGTTAATTAGAAGGGGCATCGCCCCGGGAGACTAAAGCATGTTTGCCAATGTGAGTATTTGGCAGTTGTTGATCGTACTGGTGATCGTTATCGCCGTTTTCGGTACGAAGCGCCTGCGCACGCTCGGTTCGGATGTGGGAAGCGCCGTCAAAGGGTTTCGATCTGCAATGAACGAGGCGGAAGCAGAGCCTCAGGATCAGATCGGCGATCAGTCCAAAGATGCGGACTTCGAAAATACGCCGGTCGATGAGCCCAACAAAGAAAATCACACCAAAGCCTGATATCCATCATGTCCGGGATCGGCTTTTGGGAGCTGATAATACTTTTTCTTATCGGGCTCATTGTCCTGGGCCCGGAACGCTTGCCGCGCGTCGCCAATCAGCTCGGAAGCTGGTTGGGCCAGGCGCGGCGAATGACCCGCGTTATGAAACGCCAGCTCGAGGAAGAGCTGGATATCGATAATCAA
>Ga0255052_10000649_pt1 | contig 27700 bp, 24 predicted proteins | sample JV7_2_21_MG_FD_188632 | JGI IMG/M metagenome (GOLD analysis project Ga0255052, IMG submission 188632) | Seawater microbial communities from Jervis Inlet, British Columbia, Canada - JV7_2_21 | ecosystem: Environmental > Aquatic > Marine > Inlet | place: Canada: British Columbia | collected...
GGGCGGCGCCACGGCCAGCCGGGAACTCCACGAAGGCTGGATGTATTCAAACAGTTCCTATGTCTGCAGTCTTTATCGTCCTGAAATATACAACGCGCTCGACCTCGGCAAACATGGTCTGAAAGTCATTCCGCTAGTCAGCAGCATGACCTTCAAGCAGGACGGCGATTACTTCGGCAGTTACAACAACCCGCAGGTTCGCCGCCACGAATTGATGCGCCACAGCCTGCGTGATGCGGACGCAGTCGTACGCTTCGATGCGGACGTCGTGCGATGGTGCAAATTGGTCCGTGGTTTTCTCCTCCGGACACCCCCGGACCCTGGTTCGTTCCGGCCGCGAGACGTGTTTGAGTTCGCCTACCTGATGAAAAAATTCTATGAACTCAGTGAATCCCAGATTTACGAGTTCATTCGGTTCTTTACGATGTCGATCGCCGAGTATCTCGAGAATTACTTCGAGAACGAAGCGATCCTCGCGCACTATTCCGGCGGCAGCATTATCGGCACTGGTCTCGGTGTGTATTCACCCGGTACCGCCTATGTATTACTGCATCATGCAATGGGTGATGTCGATGGCAACATGGGCGCCTGGGGCTTTGCCCGTGGCGGCATGGGCGCAATAGCAGACGCCCTGGCGTCGTCCTTTCAGTCCTGCGGCGGCGAGATCCGGGCAGACGCCGAGGTCGCGCGAATCAATGTCGCCGGCAACAGGACGACTGGCGTGGAACTGGCTTCCGGCGAGAAAATACCGGCGAAGATCGTCGTCTCCAACGTGGATGCAAAGCGCACGTTTCTCAAGATGATGGATGAGAATGACTTGCCACCTGATCTTGTGAAGCGTGCTGAGAATTTCAAGATTCGTGGTTCATCCGGCAAAGTGAATATTGCGCTGGACGGCATGCCTTCGTTCCCGTCGCTACCCAAGGGCTCGCCGCTAACACTGGGCCACATGCACTTCACGGACACGCTGCGGCGTCTCGAGAAGGCCTACGACGACTGGAAGGATGACCGCTGGTCGGCAGACCCATACTGCGACACACTGATTCCTTCGCAATACGATCCAAGTATTGCGCCGCCGGGCAAACACATGATGTCCGTTTTCGTACAGTACTGCCCTTTCGCGCCGGAGGGCGGTTGGACCGACGAGAAACGCGATCAGTTCGGCCAGGCCGTTATTGATCAGATTGCGGACTACAGCCCCGACTTCAAAGACCTGTTGTTGCACAGGGAGATTCGCACGCCGCGCGACATGGAAGATGATATCGGACTGACCGAGGGAAATATCTTCCAGGGCGAGCTGACCTTCGATCAGCTGGCGTTCAATCGGCCGTTTCCCGGTTACGCGCAATACCGCGGTCCGGTCAAAGGAATGTACATGTGCGGCTCCTCCACGCACCCGGGAGGTGGCGTTATGGGGGCGCCCGGCGCCAATGCCGCACGCGAGATACTCCGCGACCTGAGAAAGCCGGATACGATGCCGGACGAGTTCAGCGATGACTGAGCGTACAGACGCAATCATCATCGGCGCAGGCCACAACGGTCTGGTGTGCGCTGCTTATCTCGCTCGCGCCGGGATGAATGTCGTGTGTCTCGAGTCGGGCGATTCCGCTGGCGGGATGTCGGCACCGCGCACCATCGGCGATGACTATCACTTTCCCGGACTCGCGCATCTGGCCTATCCCCTCGCCACTGGAATTCGTCGTGACCTGAAGCTCGCGCAGTTCGGGTATCAACCCGGCAAGGCGATTGACACTGTAGCACTTGATGCAAGCGGCAAGCACCTGACTATCGGCGCCAACAGCGTCTCGGGTGACGGTCTGCCAGAGTCGGACAAGCAGGCCTATCCGAAATTCAGGGAACAGTACCTGTCCTTCGCCAAAGCTGTGCGTCCCCTGTTCGATAAGAAGCCGCCTCGACTGAAGGACATTGCGTTTGCGGACAAGACCACGCTGGCGAGACTTGGCTGGAATATTCGCTTTGGCCTTGGCCGCGAGTCGATGAATGAACTCCTGCGCGTTGCGGCGATCAATATCTACGACGTGCTGAACGAGGCTTTCGTCGATGACCGTCTCAAAGGCGCTATTGCTGTCGACGCGGTCATGGGAAGTGCCATGGGGCCACGCACGCCTGGCACCGTATTGACCTGGCTGCAACGCCTCCAGGGAGAGCTCAACGGATCTTTGTCACTGCAGTCAGGTGGGCGATCGCAACTGGTGCATGCGCTTACACAATCCGCAGAGGATGCCGGGGTGACAATACGTTTCAATGCTCGCGTCGACAAGATTCTCGTTGAGAATGGCAAAGCATTTGGCGTGGAACTGTCGAGCGGCGAAATGCTCAAGGCCGGGCTGGTTATCTCCAATGCGGATCCGCGATCTACATTTACCAAGCTTGTGGGCGCACCGCTGCTTGAAACGATGTTTGCCAATCGTGTGACACAAATTCGCGGTGCCGGCGTTGTCGCGAAGTTGCATCTCGCACTCGGCGGCAAACCAGAGTTTAGCGGACTGCCTGAGTCGCAGCTGGGCGGCCGCCTTCTTGTAGCACCATCGATGCAGTACATTGAGCGCGCGTTCAATCATTCGAAATACGATGAGTACTCGGAGCATCCGGTTCTGGACATCGCGATTCCCAGTCTGCACAACAATGCGCTGGCGCCAGAAGGTCATCACGTGATGTCTGTCAACGTTGCCTTCGTCCCCTACCGCCTCGAGGGCGGCTGGCAGGAGCAAAAAGCGGCTTTTGCCTACAAAGTAATTTCACAGCTTGGCCAATACTCGGCAAACCTGAAGTCGCTGGTCGTCGATCACGAATTATTGACGCCGCAGGATATTGAAGAACAATTCCACACAACTCAGGGCCACTGGCACCACGGCGAACTTTCCATTCATCAGTCTTTCATGATGCGGCCTCTGCACGGTGCTGCGCAGTACGACACACCGATAGAAAGGCTCTTCCTGTGTGGTGCGGGAAGCCATCCGGGTGGAGGTCTGCACGGTGTACCGGGCCGCAACGCTGCGCAACGGGTCCTCGAACTCGGGGGAGCGAAATGAAGATAGATCGAGCGCATTTCCGCCGGCCATTGTTGCGCACGCCTTTCCACGATCGCTTTGTCGAGCTATCGACAGCCGAGGAGTGGATGGCCTGGAATACCTACAAGGTTCCGCGCGTTGTCGACAAGTTATCGACCGAGTACTTCGCCGTGCGTACCGGCTGCGCGGTGATGGATCTGACGCCGATGGAGAAATATCGCATTACGGGCAAGGATGCTCGTGAGTTTCTCGATCGACTCGTCGCGCGCGATATCTCCAGGCTCCAACCCGGGCGGGTGACGTATGTTGTCTGGTGCAATGACGATGGCAAGGTCATCGATGACGGGACGCTGTTTCAGCTGGACCGGTCTGACTACCGGCTGTGCTCACAGCATCATCAACTCGACTGGCTGCTGATGTCCGCCATGGGCTTTGACGTGCATGTCGATGTGGAAACTCACGATGTTGCCGCTCTGGCGGTGCAAGGCCCGACTTCCTGCTCGGTTCTCACTGTCGCAGGCATTAACGGCCTGGATCAGCTGAAGCCATTCGACATTACGGAGCTACGCTGCGGAGATACTCCAGTAACAGTCTCACGCACGGGTTATACCGGCGACCTCGGCTACGAGCTATGGACAGAACCTGCGCATGCGCTGGAACTGTGGGACGCAATTTTCGGCGTACAGGGGCAGTACGATATACACGCAATGGGATTGTCGGCACTCGAAATGGTGCGTATAGAAGCCGGGTTCGTGATGCCCGGGTTCGATTTCAATACCGCTGAATCAACGATTCGCAATGGTTACGATCGCTCACCTTACGAGGCCGGCCTGGGCTGGCTCGTGAATCTGGACAAGGGTCACTTTGCCGGCCGCAAGGCGCTGGTGGCGGAGAAGGCGAAACCGGCAAGACGTAGACTTCTCAAGCTCGTCGTCGATGGCAACAAACCGGTTGGCGATGCGCTTATCTATAATCGTAAAGACGGTACTCAATGTGGCGAGGTCAAATGCACAACCTGGTCGCCGATTCTCAAAGCCAACCTGGCACTCGCAGATATCGAGTACGCCAATGGCCACCTGCCTTCGCAGCTGTGGGCGCGCGTCGATTATCAACGCGAGCTAAAATGGATTTCGACGTGGGCAGAGTGCCAGGTGCAAGCAAAGCCCTTTTACAGTCCCGAGCATCGATCAGCGACTCCGCCGGCGCGCTGTTAAGGTTGGCATATCAAGATGTCCGCTGCGCCCAAGACAAGAAGTCAAAAACTCCCGGTTCCGGGCGGACGTATATTTACGCCGACCGAGGAGCTACCAGATCCCGCCGTGACCTACACGATCTCGGCGCGCAACAAACCACCGACCGACCCGATCATGGCTTACCTGCGCAAGAACTACGGCAACATTCCCTTGCGCGAAATCGATAGCGTATTTGGCTTCGTCGAACGCAGCCCGCTGTATGGCGGCCGCGCCTTCTTACGGCGCGAATTGTCCCGTGGTGACGTAAGACAGCTCAATATCACCGGAATCGGCCTGCGCATACCGATGTCCAACCACTTCGCGAGCCGGGAGGAGTACGAGCGAGACAAGCCACTGCTGGCACGCTATCACCGCGAGCTGAACTCTGTCATCGTTACCAATGATGATCTTGCGATGTGGATCAGACAGGATTTCCCGAAATATCGCCTCGACGCAAGCGTCATAAAAAACCTCAAGTCCCACAAGAAGATCGAAGGTGCACTTGAATTGTATGATTCGGTCGTGCTGCCGATGCGACTGAATGAAGACCTCGACTTTCTCGAGAAAATCGAACGCAAGGACCGAATCACCCTGTTTGCCAATGCCGGCTGCGCACTGACCTGCCCATCGAAGCTTTGTTACAAGTCGATATCCAGGATTAACAAGGGGGGGGGAGACAGCAAGTTCCTGTGCTCGCAGCCACTCAAAAATCGTGACTTATACGGTATGGTGGACTTTCCATTGCAGCCTTATATTGATCTTGGTTTCCACAAGTTCAAGCTGTTGCGTCCGCGGGCCGGTGGCATGACCGGATTCTAGCCCATACCATTCATGAATAGTCCGGGCTAGCAGTCTGTCGGACTTAGGCGATTGTAGCGAGACGGGTGGGAAATCGAGGAGAGTTTTGTGATCATTTGAGGAGAATAGCGGGATTATTTGACGAAAATGATCGCGAAAATGAACCGATTTCCCGCCGTCGCAGTAGATCAGTCCTGAGTCCGACAGACTGCTAGACCGCTTCACATTCATGGCGTACCGCCGAACAAAGGAATTTGCAGCATGAGTAAAGATGGCGGCGACCAGTGCATCTCGCGCTGGCAGTAGATCTCGACCCACAGCTTGCTGCCGATGTCACGCGGCGCGCTTGAACAGCGGCAGCGTCCCCAGCCGATCCTTCATCTCCACTGGATTTCCATCGCTGTCACGCAGTTCACGTGGCGGATCGAACTTCTGTGTCAGCGGCGTTACGATCAGCATCGTCACAAGAGACGCGGCCAGGCCGATGAAGTCCGCAGGCAATTCGGGTGCGACGAAAAGCGTCAACAACCAGGCTGATATGCCCGCCGCCATCGCGGCAAGCGCCCCTGTCCGGTTCGCTTTCTTCCACCACATGCCCATGATAAACGGCACGATGATCGCGGCGAGCCCAAGTATGTTCGCGTCGACCATCAGGTCGAATACCACTTGAATCTTCAGCGCAATAGCAATCGCGACAATGCAGCATACCTGGATCGTTAGCCGTGCAACGAGCAAAGTGAGCTTCGCAGGCGGATCCCGCTTAACGAGCGGCAGGACATTCCTGGCGACCACGCTGGCGGTGGCGAGTAAGGCACTATCGGCAGAGCTCATGATCGCAGCCAGCAAGGCGCCAACAAAAATGGCAACCGCGACCGGATGCAGGTGATGAATCGCCAGCGCAGGAATAATCCCCTCCGATGATGAGATATCAGGCATAGACACGCTGCCGATAATGCCGAGCAAGACAGGGATCATGCCGAACAGCAGGTAACCGGCACCGCCGAGATAAAAGGAGTTCTGTGCGATACGCTCGGTTTTTGCGGCACCTGCTCGCTGTATCAGGGTCTGCGCGGATATGTCGACAATACCGATGATCGTCCAGGCACGAAGGTAGTTGAGCCACTGCTCAGCTGTGTTATCGAGCGGCAATAAACGAAATGTGTGCTCGGGGAGCTGTGGCGAGATCGCGCCCCACCCACCGACATCCAGCAGTACGACAACGAACAGGATGATCAGCCCGATAAAGATGATGATCATCTGCAGAAAGTCGGTCAAGGCAACAGCCCACATGCCACCAATAGCGGTATAGATCGTGACAACGAGCGCTCCACCGACAATTCCGTAGATCAGTGGAACGCCGGTAAGCGACTCGAATATCAGGCCAAAGCCAACCAGCATCGAGGCAACCCAGACAGTATTGCCGAACAGTGCTGACGCGGTAATACCCATCGAGGCCACAAGGCCAAAGCGTTGATGCATGAAATCCGCCACGGTCAATATCCGCAGGCGGCGAAACATCCTGGCGAAAAACAGGCCGATGAGAAACAGGGCCAGCGCGCCACCCAGGGGGTCTTCGATAACGCCCAGCATGCCATCGTCATAGGCCGCACCAGCGCCACCCATCATGGTGCTGCCACCGAACCAGGTCGCGATAATCGTTATCGAACACAAGGACAGCGGCAGCCCACGGCCCGCGACAATGAACTCGGTGACGGAGTGTGTCTTCTTCGACGAATAAAGCCCGACGCCGATCATGATGACCATGTAGATGGCCACGCCAATGAAAATAATTGTTTCTGCCGACATATTTTTTCTTCTTTTATTGCCGAGCGGCCAGACTACCATCGTTTGCCACAGAAGCCGCACGCCGGCGCCACTGGTCTTGCGGTATCACGTAGCGTCCTGCTTTCGCAGGAGCGCTGCTTGCCAGCGCGACAGCATCAGACCGGGAATATTCTGAGTCTCAGTGTAATTATTCCAGCAGCAGGTCAGGGAACGCGTATGCGTTCGGACTTGCCAATGCCTGAGACAATCTCCTCCGCCGGTCCCTATCAGCCCCGGCCACCCGGCGAGATCTTTTTTGATCGGAATCCTGCGATTCTTCGGTCGCAACGCGGATGAAGCGGTAAACTACAAGCACTATAGTTTGTGCAGTTGAGCTATGAGTTTAAGACCAGTCATCGGCGTGCCCACTTGCCGGAAAATAATCGACTCGCAACCTTTTCATGTCGTTGGCGAGAAATACCTGCAAGCATTGATTGCTGGCGCTGACGCGTTGCCGTTGATAATCCCGGTAATGGCTGAGCATATCGATATTGACGAGGTACTCGGTCAGGTCGATGGCGTATTCCTGACCGGCAGCGTCTCGAATGTGGAGCCGCACCACTATGATGGCGATCCGAGTGAGCAGGGGACCTTACATGATCCGCATCGCGATGCGGCAGCGTTGCCGCTGACGCGGCGCGCGCTCAAGGCGGGCGTGCCGTTGTTGGCCGTGTGTCGTGGTTTCCAGGAGCTGACCGTCGTGCTTGGCGGGTCCCTGCATCAGAAGGTCCATGAGGTCCGTGGATATCACACGCACAAGGAAGACCCGAATGCCCCCCTGGATGTGCAATACGGGCCATCGCACGAAGTCAATCTCGTCGAAGGTGGCGTGCTGCACAAGCTTGCGGGAAGCAAAAACGTCATGGTCAATTCTTTGCATTCACAAGGCGTCGAAAAACTGCCTGATGGCGTGACGGTGGAGGGCATCGCTGACGATGGGCTCATCGAGGCATTCAGCGTCGACAGTGTGCCGGGCTTCGCCATGGCCGTGCAGTGGCATCCGGAGTGGCAGGTCACACAAAATGATTTTTCGATGGCGATATTCGGGGCGTTCGGAAATGCGTGCAGAGAGTACCCAGGTCAAAGGGAGGTGTAAGGTGAGCGAGAACGATGTATTTCAACCCTGGTTGAAGGAAAGAAACATCGAGGATATCGAGGCGTTTGTGCCAGACATGGCTGGATCCGCACGCGGTAAAGTCGTTCCTGCAGACAAGTTCGGTTCTGGCTCGATGAAAATGCCGGAAGCGATCTTCTCGCAAACGATTTCCGGGGACTACATCTACGACCCGAACAACCTCGAAGACCGAGATATGATCCTCACCCCTGATCCGACGACTTTGCGCCCTGTGCCATGGGCAAAGGAGCCGACGGCGGCGGTTTTTCTCGATTGCTATCACCGTGACGGCTCGCCCGTATCAGAATCGCCGCGGGCAGTCTTGCGAAATGTATTGGCTAAGTACGAGTCTCGCGGCTGGGTGCCAATCGTTGCACCCGAAGTCGAGTTTTACCTGCTTAGCGCACACTCCGATCCCAATGCCGAAGCCGAACCGCCCGAAGGCAGACTCGGCTGGACGGAAGGTGCAAAACAGCCCTACAGCATCGACACCATGAATGATTTCGATCCATTCATTACCGATCTGTATTCCTTCTGCGAGGAACAGGGCATACGAATTGACTCCCTGTTGCAGGAACTGGGACCGGCGCAATTCGAGATCAACTTCCTGCATGGCAACGCGATCGAATTGGCTGATCAGGTGTTCTTGTTCAAGCGGACAGTTCGCGAAGCTGCCATCGCGCACGAGATGCATGCGACGTTTCTCGCCAAGCCGATGGCGAAGGATGCGGGCAGTGCATTGCACATCCACCAAAGCATTGTCGACAAGAAGGGCAACAGCATCTTCTCAAAGAAAGACGGCGATGCTAGTGAGCTGTTCTATGGGTTCCTCGGTGGGCTGCAAGCCCACATGCCTGATGCAATGCTGATTTTCGCGCCGTACGTGAACTCGTACCGGCGCTTCATGAACCCGGCGGCATCACCTGTCAATCTCGCCTGGGCGGCCGACAATCGCACGGTGGGTCTGCGTGTGCCGGATTCCGGTCCCGAAAACCGGCGTATCGAGAATCGCCTGGCCGGGTCCGACGTGAATCCTTACCTTGCCCTTGCGGCAACATTAGCCTGTGGGTACCTTGGCATGGTCGAAGGCCTGAAGCCATCCGATCCGATAGAGGGCAGCGCGTACGGCACGGAGTTCGGACTTCACCGCCACATCTATGCGGCGATAGACGCAATGCAGGCCTCAGATGCCATGCGCGGCATGTTGGGTGATAGTTTCGTCGACCTGTACTGCGCGCTCAAGAAAGATGAGTACATGGTGTTCCAGGAGAACATCACGCCATGGGAGCGTGAAATTCTGATGTTTAACGTCTAACAACAGAGGCACAAATGGTAGCGATCGAGGAAATGAGCGGCCCGGAATTGCAGGAGCTTGACAAAGAGCACCACCTGCATCCGTTTACGGACCACAAGGAACTGCACGAGAAGAAATCGCGTATTATTACGCGTGCCGATGGCGTCTACATCTATGATGCCGATGGCAACAAGTATCTCGATGGCATGTCCGGCCTCTGGTGTGTTAATGCCGGCTACGGACGTGATGACCTTGTCGATGCGGCAACGAAACAGATGCGCGAATTGCCGTACTACAACAGTTTCTTCCAGTGCGCCAATCCACCGTCTATCAAGCTCGCAGCGATGCTCAGTGACATCAGTCAGCCGCAGTTCAACCACGCGTTCTTCTCAAGCTCCGGGTCAGAGGCCAACGACACGATCGTGCGCATGGTGCGACGTTACTGGGACCTGATGGGACAGCCTGAGCGGCACACGATCATCAGCCGCAAGAATGCTTATCACGGCTCGACGGTAGCTGCGGCCAGCCTCGGTGGCATGAAGCCGATGCATGAGCAAAGTGGCTTGCCGATCCCGGGCATCGTGCATGTCGAGCAGCCGTACTGGTTCGGCAGTGATCGCAGCCGGTCCCCCGATGAACTCGGTATTCAGGCGGCACGTTCGATTGAGAACAAGATCAACGAACTCGGTGTGGACAAGGTTGCCGCATTCATTGGCGAGCCCGTGCAGGGTGCCGGTGGCGTCATCATTCCGCCCGATTCCTATTGGCCGGAAGTGCAGCGCATCTGTGATGAATACGGCATCTTGCTGATCTCCGATGAGGTGATCACCGGTTTCGGCCGCATGGGCGAATGGTTTGGCGCGGACTACTACGGGACGCGGCCGGATTTCATGCCGTTTGCCAAAGGAGTGACCTCGGGGTACCTGCCGCTCGGTGGTGTGATGGTTGGTGACCGTGTCGCCGATGTGCTTATCGAGAAAGGCGGCGAGTTCTACCACGGCTACACATACTCGGGTCATCCCGCGGCGTGTGCCGTGGCGATAGCCAACCTGCGGATCCTGCAGGATGATGGTCTGATCGACAGAGTCAGGAACGACATCGGACCCTATCTCAGGATGGCGTGGTCGAAACTGGCGGGCCATCCGCTCGTCGGTGAGGTGCGTTCGGTCGGACTGCTTTGTGCGTTGGAACTCGTCAAGAGCAAGGACCCCATTGAACTCTTTGACGAGAAACAGGGCGTTGGCGCTATCTGCCGCGACATCCTTGTCAACGACGGCCTGATCATGCGCGCCGTTGGCGATACGATTGTCGCAGCACCACCGTTTGTGCTGTCACACTCCGAGGCAGACGAGCTGATTGAAAAAGCCTGGACCTGTCTCGACCTGACGCAACAGGCGATCGATGGATAGAAAAGGCAACGACACTATCACCGAGGAACTACCAACCAGAATTCGGAAGAACACCAATGCTGGCAGTGTCATTGGCGCTCATCGATTCAGGGGGCAGATTGAAAGAATGTTGGGCCGTGCCCACCGGTAAAACGCGGTAGACCAAAGAAGAAAACCTGAAAAATCGGTTCAACCCCTTTACTAACAGGTACTATTGGCCGGTACTGGTCAACGTTCCGGGGGGTGCATGCCTTTCGTCAGGCTGTGGGTACTACCGATTCTGTTGCTGGCTACGAGCGCGACCGCGCAAGTGCCCGGTGCCGATTGGGAGTTCGATGATCCATACCGTGACCAGATGCTATACCTGCATGCACTGGTCAACTATTCCTATGATCTGAAATGGCAATTCGACTGGGAGCGTCGCCAGTTTGCCGACAGTGCCCTGCGCGTCAACACGGGTAGCGTCAGGTCGACGAAGCTGCTGACCGACATTGATCTCAACATCAACGAGGCACTGAACGACAATTGGCGTTTCCAGGCAAGCTTCCGCCGCGACGGACAGCAGCAGCGGCCGGACCGCGAAGACAAGTTGATGCTGGGCCTCGAACGATCAATTTTCAAATCCTCGGCCGTCTACCTGACCGTGAACCCGGAGTTCAACAAGGAGTTCATCGATGTCGCGGCCGGGTACACATTCTATCGCGATGACCGGCAGCAGTATGTTCGCCTTGGCGTGTTGCTCGAGGATGTGACCTACGACACCAAGAACGATCTCGGCGGAAAGACAGAACAGGAACAGATCGCGTTGCAGTGGGCGGTCCGACTTGCGTTGGCCAACGACTGGTTCTTGTATAGCGAAGGCGGAGTGGGCAGCGGATTCGAGCGGGTGTTCCAGGACGCGAGCCTGTCCCCGGACGTGTCGCGCCACAAGCGTCGCGCGAACACGGCCCAACTGCGCGTGTCGCGGGCAAGGGAAGATGGAACGGCGTGGTCTGCCTGGGTTGACTGGTACGACTTCAACGAGGTCATGCAGTTCAGGCAGCCTGGTTTCGACTACGACTACAGGAACACGCAGCTGAATATTGCCGCAGAGCACACGCGGGTGGTGCGCGACCGCCATCGACTGCGCTTGCTCGTACATTACGTAGACCAGGAAGCCGGGTCGCGTGGCTTCAATGAGCACGACTATGACCGGACGGACGTGCTGGGCGGCGCATTCTATGAATACCTTTGGCCCAACAGTGGCGCGACACTGGCCTACGTTTTTGGCCAGCCGGATATTGCTCTCCGGGCACCGGATCCCACTGCGAACTACAACCTTGACGATTATCGGGATAAGGTCAGCGTCGGCTGGCGATACAACTTCTCGGAAGACGCACAGATGCACATGTCAGTCAGTCACGAGGTCAGCGCCAGGGGCTTCGGCGGCGGCGCCGTACGGTTCCAGATGTTCTTCTAATCAGAAGTTCTTCGCCACGACTTCCGGCCCATGCCGACCGAACCACGTTCCGAGATACGCATCATCTCACCGGCTGAGCTTGCCTTCGGGTGATTGAGCGCCGGAGCAGGGCGCAGATTCTGCCAGATCGGTGCAAATTGATCTTCAGGGGCGGGGTTAATTCTTTTACAATCTACCAAAGGTCATTTCGTATTAATCTGTCGCACCGGTTTTGATTGTGTTTCTCGATTGGATGAAAAAGTCCGCCGATCGAACTCGATTTAGCCGTACACTGTTGGCCAGTTCTAGCTGTCATGCATCACAGCTTCGTGCATTCGAATCTGTCGGCGCAATGACGCATTCAGGGAAACGCTTTATGAAAAATTTGTTACTGATCTTTCTCGCCTCGACGCTTGTGGTTGCTTGCAGCCAGGAAACACCGTCAAAGTCTTTTGAATTCGATTATCCGCACAGCGCAACCGTCGATCATGTCGATAGTTACCACGGTAAGGAGGTGGCCGATCCTTATCGCTGGCTCGAGAACGATGTTCGTGAGGATGCCGATGTCAGCAGTTGGGTCAGTGCGCAAAACGAAGTGACCTTCGCGTACCTGGCGACAATTCCCGAGCGCGAACTCATCGAAAAACGCATGAAGGAGTTGTGGGATTACGAACGTTTTGGCTTGCCAAGGAAAAAGGGCGGTCGATATTTCTACACTTACAACGATGGACTGCAGAATCAGGACGTAATTCACACGCAGTCGAGTCTTGATGCCGAACCGGAGCTGCTGATTGATCCGAATACCTGGTCGGATGATGGCACGGTCGCACTGGCCAGTTATGCCCCAGGTCCCGATGGTGCTTACATCGCCTACCTGGTCCAGGACGGCGGGTCTGACTGGCGGGAAGCGCGGATTCTCAATGTCGAATCAGGGGAAGTACTGGACGATCACCTGGAATGGCTCAAATTTACCTGGCTTTCCTGGGCCGGCGACGGATCAGGGTTTTACTATAGCCGCTACCCGGCCACCTCGCTCGAAGAGAAATTCCAGTCGCTGAACAAGAATATGGTCGTGTATTTTCACGAGCTGGGTACGTCACAGGACATGGATACAGTCGTTTATGCCCGGCCAGATCATCCCGATTGGGGTCCTCGCGCAGAGGTTACCGACGATGGAGAACACCTGATCATTACGATATCCGTTGGCACTGACGACCGATATTCCATCGTGCACCAGGACCTGACCGACCCGGATGCAGATCCCGTCATGATCATCGAGGGCTTCGACCACGACTACTCGTTGATCGGCAATATTGGGAATGACCTGTATTTCCGCACAAACGACGGCGCACCAAAGAATCGACTGATTGTAATTGATTCAGAAAATACCGAACCGGAAAACTGGCGTGAAATTGTTGCCGAGACAGAGGATGTTCTCGACGGTGTTGATCTTGTCGGCGGACGTATTATTGCCGAATACATGCAGGATGCCTGGTCAGTCGTCAAGATCTTCGATCTCGACGGCCGCGAAGTCGGTGCCGTGGATCTTCCAGGTATTGGTACGGCCTCCGGATTCGGCGGCACGGCAGATGATCCGGAAACATTTTTTAGCTATTCGAGCTTCAACACGCCGAGGACAATCAACCGGCTTGATGTGATCAGCGGTGAAGTCCGGGCTTTCAGAAAACCTGAGGTGGCCTTCGACCCGGACGACTACATTGTGGAACAGGTGTTTTATGAATCAAAGGACGGAACGCGTGTGCCTATGTTCATCTCTCATCTGAAGAACATCACACCGGACGGAAGCCTCCCAACGATGTTGTATGCTTATGGCGGATTCAACATCTCGTTGCAACCTTCGTTTTCCACAACCCGACTCGCGTGGATGGAAATGGGCGGCGTATACGCAGTCGCCAATCTGCGCGGCGGCGGCGAGTACGGCGCCGAGTGGCATAAGGCGGGCACAAAACTGCAGAAACAAAACGTATTCGACGATTTCATCGCCGCCGGTGAGTATCTGATCAAGAAGGGATATACCAACTCTGACAAGCTCTCGATATTTGGTGGCAGCAATGGTGGATTACTGGTTGGCGCAGTAACGAATCAACGGCCAGAGCTGTTCGGTGCCGCACTGCCCGCGGTCGGTGTGATGGACATGTTGCGCTTCCACAAATTTACGGCAGGCCGCTTCTGGACGGATGACTATGGTTCTTCCGACGACCCCGAAGAGTTCGAGGCCTTGCTGGCTTATTCGCCTTATCACAATATCCGGGAAGGAACTGAGTATCCGGCAATCTTGGTTACGACGGCTGATACAGACGATCGCGTTGTCCCGGGGCACAGCTTTAAATATGCGGCAGCGATACAACAGGCACAGGCCGGCGATGCGCCGGTGTTGATCCGAATCGAAACACGTGCCGGGCACGGTGCCGGCGTTCCGACCGAAAAAGTGATCGAAGATTATGCCGATCGCTGGGCGTTCCTGGTCCGAAATCTAGGCATGCGATTGCCAGAGGGCTACGGGGAGTAGAATCTAGAAACGGATGTTTTCACAAACGACGAAACCATGCTGTCGGGCGAGCCATTTTCCAATGGCCCGCCCCGTTCACATGCGCGTGGTTATTCCACCCGAATTGATCCTGATCCCGTTTCGATAGTGAGCAACTGGCCACCGCCGCGCACCTGCCCACGCAAGTGGTGTTTCGAGATCTTGCCCTGCACTGTCAACGGATGTTTGATGTGTATGCCGCCTGACCCGGACTCGGCGTCCAGTTCAAACGCAGCGTCTTCAGGCAGGCTGATGCGTACGGAGCCTGATCCCGTATCGAGATTCCATGCTCCTTCTTGTTGACCGTCAACGATGATGCGACCGCTGCCCGCCCTGACGCGCAAAGCACCCACTACGCCGTGCAGATCACTGCTGCCAGAACCCGTGGTTACGACAACGTTTCCCGGTGCTACCTGGGTCAGGTGAACACTGCCGCTGCCAGAATGGGCCTCAAATGAACCGGCAATTCCGTCTGCGGTAGTCGAGCCGCTGCCGGTACGGGCTGAAACTGCTCCGCCGATATCAATTAGCGTCAGAGACCCCGATCCGGTGCCGACCTCAACGGGCCCGGCTACGCCGGAAATCTCCTGGGATCCGGATCCTGTGTGCGACTTAACCTCAGTATTGACAGGGATGACAATTTCATAACTGATCGATACGTTGCGTCCGAATCGCTGGTCTTTTACGTGTCCAATCTGTAATCGACCATCGGCGAGAATCACAGGAGGCTCGCTCTCGAATCGTTCAACAAATGCCAGCATCTCTTCGCTACTTGTCTTGAACAGGCCGAGGAACGAACCGCGGCGAATTTTGATGTGGCCAGTGATTTCAGCCTGTCCGGGATCGCCTGCGCGAATACTGACAGTGCCGCTGCCTGTTGATACGTCCAGGAGAACGGGTTCGTCGATCGAAATCGTTTGCTGAAACGATCCGGTGGCCGCGGCATTGGCTTCCGCGGCCCAAAACCCGGCCAGGAGCGCCCCGCACAACAGCAATGACTTGAATTTCGATGTCGCACTCATTTGTTTATCTCCAGGGGCACGCACGGCCCTTTATTGACTAACTCTTTCGAAAAAGATGCCTGCCATCCGGGTTTGGATGCATGGCATCCGCCGGCTATCACCGGATCACTCGCCCGGATGATACTTCCTTTCCAGATTTGCCTCTATTTCCCTGAGAGTGAACCATGCGGGCTTGTATTGGAGTGACCCCATGAGATTGGATCGAATTGCAAGGTCGAACTGGAAGTGAGACCCGCCATTGACAGGCCGTCAGGCAAGTCGAAAACGATGTTCAACGCTTTTGCAAATTGCGGCGTCTGAAATGAGTGCAGCAGTTCAACGGCGGATTCTCGATGTTTATCACGACGATATTGCCGCACTTGAACGATGGCGAACGCGACGGCAATAACGACGGCGACAGATTCCACCATCTGAAAAAACTTGAATTGACATATCAGACCGTCACCGGCGCAGCTGCGAAATAATTAATCAGAGGCTCCTTAGACTATATGATGCTGCCAAGGCCACTTCCTCCTACACTCGAATCATGGCCTGAAAGGGTCATATGGACCGGGGTAAGTCCACATAGCGGACATCGAATGAGCGGATGACAGACACAAAATCCCGGCGCCTCCGCGCTGGACAATCGCAATAAGGAATTGCGGATCAAAACAAGAGAGAGAATACGCATGGGTCAGTTAGTCGACGGAAAATGGGAAGATGTCTGGTACGAAACGAAATCGACCGGTGGAAAGTTCGTCCGGGCGAACTCAGCGTTCCGAAACTGGGTCACAGCCAGTGGCGAACCAGGCCCGAGTGGCGAGGGCGGGTTCAAGGCCGAACCTGGTCGTTATCATCTCTATGTGTCGCTGGCTTGCCCGTGGGCACATCGGACGCTGATCTTCCGTAAGCTAAAAGGTCTTGAGCACTCGATTTCGTTATCGGTGGTCAATGCATACATGGGAGCGGAAGGGTGGACGTTCGAACCAGCAGACCGCGTCTTCGCTGACTCGATTAACAGTGTTTCTCGTTTGCACGAAATATATACACTGGCTCAACCCGACTATACGGGTCGTGTGACGGTTCCCGTTCTTTGGGACAAACAAAAGAAAACAATTGTTTCCAACGAGTCGTCAGACATTATTCGGATGTTCAACTCGGTGTTCGATGACCTGGGCGCACTTCCCGGTGACTACTATCCCGTGGAACTGAGGGGCGAAATCGATGCAATCAACGAGACGATTTACTCAACGGTGAATAACGGCGTTTACAAGGCCGGATTTGCAACGACTCAGGCCGCATACGAAGAGGCCGTTACTGCTTTGTTTGCAAGTTTGGACAGGTTGGAAGTGAGCCTGTCCAGGCAGCGGTATCTCGTCGGATCCCAGGTCACGGAAGCCGATTGGCGATTGTTTACGACTCTGGTTAGATTCGATCCAGTTTATGTGGGTCACTTCAAGTGCAACCGTCGGCGACTGATCGACTATCCGAACATATGGGAATACGTCTGCGATCTGTATCAGGTGCCGGGCGTGTCCGAGACCGTGAATCTCGATCATATCAAGAGGCACTATTATGAAAGTCATACCACCATAAATCCGACTGGCATCGTCCCGATCGGGCCGGAAACCGACTATTCCCTGTCGCACGATCGTACGCGATTCGCATCGTGAGGCTTACAGGAGAAGGGTAGATCCATGTGGGATGAGCGCTGCACCGAAAAGAGAGGCAGGCATGAGCTTCTTTGAACGATATTTAACCGTCTGGGTGCTGCTGTGCATATTCGCCGGAATTGCACTCGGCAATGTGGCACCCGGCATTGCTGAATCACTCGGTGGCATGGCGATTTTCGTAAACGGTGCGCCTGTAGTTTCGATACCGATCGCGTTGTGTCTGTTTTTCATGATGTATCCGATCATGGTGAAGATTGATTTTCACGAAGTTGTCCGGGCGGGCAAGGCAGTCAAGCCGGTCGGTCTGACGCTGTTCATCAACTGGGCGGTCAAGCCGTTCACGATGTTCGCCATTGCGAGTTTTTTCCTGGGAACGTTGTTCCTGGATTTCATTGGCCCGGACGCGGTCGATCTTGTAAAGATGCCGTTCGGTCTGGATATGACCGTCGGAGAAACCTACGGCGCGGGCCAGGTGGTATTGGTCGACGGAGTCAAAATGCTCGAGGTGCCGTTGTGGCGCAGTTACCTGGCAGGCTGCATCCTGCTGGGCATCGCACCTTGCACGGCGATGGTGCTGGTGTGGGGAAGTCTCTCCAAAGGCAACGACGGCCACACGCTCGTCATGGTGGCGATCAATTCGCTCGCGATGCTGCTGCTTTTTGGTTTCCTGGGCGGCTATCTGTTGGGAGTCGGCAAGTTGCCCGTACCATGGGAAGCCCTGTTGCTATCAATCGGTATTTACGTTGCATTGCCACTTGTGGCCGGATACGCCTCCCGCAAATGGATTATTTCGAGCAAGGGCGAGGAGTGGTTTCGGGAGAAGTTCCTGCACTTCCTGACTCCGGTGACCATCACGGCGTTGCTGGTGACACTGGTACTGCTGTTCTCCTTCAAAGGGGAGACCATTGTTCAGAATCCGTTGACGATCCTATGGATCGCAATTCCGCTGTTCGTGCAGACGGTGTTCGTTTTTGCGCTGGGATACGGCTTGTCGAAGATGCTGGGGCTTACTTACGAGAATGCCGCACCGACTGCCATGATCGGCGCCTCAAATCACTTTGAGGTTGCGATCGCTACGGCCGCGATGTTGTATGGTCTGTCGTCCGGTGCTGCGCTGGCTACCGTTGTCGGTGTACTTATCGAGGTACCGCTGATGTTGATGCTGGTCAGGTTCTGCCTGTCGACGCAGGGCTGGTTCCGGCATGAGGCGCGTGTGTAGCAGGCCCAGCGGGGCGAGCCCAACGAGACGGTATTTCTTGTTGATGGCAGTACACCGACGATGGGCGGATAATTCCCAGGGACGCGTTGTTCTTCCCGGTTCGCAGAACTTCATAAAATAAAGTGACTGGCCTGAGGCGAGGTCGAATAACCCTTGACACGGGGTTATTCGAGGCCCGATACTTTGCAAAAGGAAGTTAAACAGGCCGTGAACCTTCACTTCGACGAAATGATCAGCTCCCCCTCCCGCCTCGCTATCCTGGCCGCCCTTGTGCCAGGTGCTCCGGTCTGTTTCACGGAGATGAAAGCCGCAACTGGAATGACCGACGGCAACCTTCACGTCCAGACCAACAAGCTGGCCAAAGCCGGTTATCTCGAAATCCGTAAAGCCCGTCACGGTAAGCGTTCGGTGACCGAGTTTCATCTCACTGAGCCGGGGCTGGAGCGCTTCCAACTTCATGTTCGAAAGTTGCAGCAGGTCCTGGACGTGGGAAAAGGCGTGACCAAACCGCTGCGACGCTCCGAACGAGTCGATGACTCGGCGGTCTGGTCATGAGTCATCGCCTGATGAGAATCGCGCTCGGTGCCGACCACGGCGGCTTTGAGCTTAAGGCCAGTCTGGCAGGTCATTTGCGCCAGGCCGGGCACCAGGTCGAGGACGTCGGCACTTCATCTCGTAAAGCTGTCGACTATCCCGTCTTTGCACGAGCGGTCGCCGAAGCGGTGTCCCAGGGGAGGGCCGATGTCGGCATCATCATTGACGGCGCCGGGATCGGCTCGTGCATGGTCGCAAACAAGGTCCCGAATGTGCGAGCGGCGCTCGCGTACGATCTGTCGAGCGCCCGCAATAGTCGCGAGCACAACGATGCCAATGTGCTGACGCTCGGGGCTGGTCTAATCGGCGCCGGTTTGGCGGAGCAGATCGTCGACGTCTGGTTGGCGACTGAATGCACGGAGCCGCGCCACCTGAAACGGGTCGCGATGTTTGCTGATTCGGGTGTACGTTCCGGCACCCAGCCGAGCTCCCCGCCTAGCCCCGAGGAGAAATCTGAATTGCATTTGTCCGATCAGGACCTTGACCGGGTAGTGTCCCGGCTGCATCAGATCCTGGGTCCGCTGGCCAGCGCCGAACCGGCTGGTCCCTGCGTTGGTGACAATCCCGAGGCGGCCCGGGAATTCGTGCGGCTCGGTGCCACGGGGCTGACCAGCGTCGCCCCGGCTGAGCGGCCGGGAAGCATCCCCGGTGACCTCGCGCGCTACATCGACCACACGTTGCTCAAACCCAGTTCGACCGAGGAGCAGGTTCGGACCTTGTGCGCCGAGGCGCTCGAATACAACTTCCGTTCGGTGTGCGTGAACCCGACCTGGGCGGCGCTGGCGGCCCAGCTACTGCAGGGCAGTGAAGTGCTGACCTGCACCGTCGTCGGTTTCCCGCTGGGCGCCAACGAACCCGAAATCAAGGCCATGGAAGCGCGCCGTGCCATTCGCAACGGTGCCCGCGAGATCGACATGGTGATCAACATCGGTGCGCTCAAGAGCGGTGAAGACGAGCTCGTACTGCGTGATATCCGGGCCGTGGTAGAGGTCTGTGTCGACGGCAACGCTGTGTGCAAGGTAATTCTGGAGACCGCGCTCCTGACCGACGCCGAAAAGCGGCGCGCCTCGGAGCTCGCGCGAACAGCCCGCGCCCACTTTGTCAAGACATCGACCGGCTTCTCGACCGGTGGCGCCACTGTAAGCGATGTGGCGCTAATGGCCGAGGTCGTTCGCGGCGCCGGCATGGAGGTCAAAGCCTCCGGCGGCATCAGTTCGTACAGCGATGCCAGGGCGATGATCGAGGCGGGAGCCACACGTTTGGGAGCAAGCGCCAGTATTGGCATTGTCCGAGAAGCACAATCGACGAGTATAAGTACCTGAGGAGTTGAATCGATGGTCGATCTGAGAGCCTACGTTTTTCTTGATTCATTGCAGCCCCAATTCGCCTCCTTTCAGGCGACGATATCGAAGGGTTATCTCCCCAAGGTGGGTCAGGCGAGTCTTTTTGTAGAGATTGCCCCCGGCATGGCAATCAACCACATTACGGACGTCGCCCTGAAGTCGACGGACGTCACTCCGGGCATGCAGATCGTCGAGCGGCACTTCGGCATGCTTGAAGTGCACTCCGACAGCCAGGCCGATGTCCGGCAGGCCGGGCAGGCAATTCTCGACGCTCTCGGCCTGCAGGAAGAGGATCGCCACAAGCCGCGGGTTGTTTCCAACGAGGTGGTCCGTCACCTCGAGGACACCCAGACCATGCTGATCAATCGTATGCGTCACGGCAATATGATCGTCTCCGGGCAGACCCTCTTCGTACTCGAAGTCGAGCCGGCGGCCTATGCAGCGCTGGCGGCAAACGAGGCCGAGAAGGCAGCAGATATCAATATCCTCGAAGTGCGGGCAGTTGGCAGTTTCGGCCGCGTCTACATCGGCGGGGAGGAAAAGGACGTGGTGGTCGCCCACGAAGCAGCAACGCTGGCGATCAAGGCCGTCACAGGCAAAACCAAGAAGAAGTAGTTGAACCAACAAACCCGGGCTCTAAGGCCCGATTCGCGAGGAGCAAGGCGATGTCAGATGCATTAGGAATGATCGAATGCCGGGGTTTTCCGGCCATGGTGGAGGCGGCCGACGCAATGGTAAAGGCGGCCCGAGTAGAGCTCGTGAGCTACGAAAAAACCGGCGGCGGATACACCACGGCCGTCGTGCGGGGCGACGTTGCGGCCGTCAGGGCGGCCTGTGATGCCGGGCGAACAGCCGGCGCCCGAGTGGGCGATGTGGTAGCCGTGCACGTGATCGCACGGCCGCACAATAGCGTCGACATGGTGATCCCCCTGGGTCGCAGCACCGAACCGGCCAAGTAGCAGTGGCCGGGAAAACGGAACGACCGTGAAACTCGCGAAAGTCCTCGGCACCGTCGTCGCCACCCAGAAGGACGCCAAGCTCCAGGGACTGAGGTTCCTGATGTTGGGTCTCTGGGGCGCCGACGACAAGCCGACCGGCGGATCAGTAGTGGCAGTGGACGCCGTCGGTGCCGGTGTTGGAGAAATGGTGCTCTTTGCCAGTGGTTCGTCCGCCCGACAAACAGCGGCCACCGACCAGAAACCGGTTGACGCAGTAGTCATGGCGATCGTCGATAGTTGGGAGATCGAGGGCGACGAGAAATACCGCAAGGGCAGGGCCAGTGGTCCGGCAGGTTAACATTGAAGAGTTCAGAGCAAGCCAGATGATTCAAGACAAGGCGCAGTCCGCAGGGAATGGCAGGGTCCTTTTCAAGGGATGCAACGCTGTATTGGATCATCTGGCCTGCTCCCTTCGGGCGAGCCGTGAAGCAGTCGTCCGCGGTGTTACGCCTCTTGGCAAGGACGCGCCATTGCCGGCAAGACGTGCCTTGCGGCCAACTGCTTCACGACTCGCTGAATCCGTCAATGTTAACTTGCTGGACCACTCAGCATGAGCCAGCCGGGAGGAAGCGTGGATCTCCTTACCGACCAGCAGGTGGACCTCATAGCCACGCGCCTCGCCGAGCGCCTTGCGGCCTCACAGGCGGGTGCGACGCTGGTCCCTGCGGTTAAGAGGAAGCCGGATATCGCTCCTCGAGTCGAGCTTGGCGAGGGCGTTTTCGCCACGGTGGACGACGCTGTCGAGGCGGCGAACGTCGCCTTCCGCGAGTTTGACGGCATGTCGCTCGAAGGGCGGCACAAGATCATTGCCGCCATTAGAGAGTCGATGCTGGAGAACGCCGAGGAGCTTGCCCGCCACGCCCAGCGCGAGACCGGGCTCGGCCGGGTGGAGCACAAGGTGATCAAGAACCAGTTGGTCACGCGCAAGACCTCCGGTCCGGAGGTGCTCACACCTCATGCCGTCACCGGGGACCATGGTCTGACGCTGACCGAGTACGCTCCCTACGGCGTGATTGGCGCCATCACACCGACGACCAACCCGACCTCCACCATTATCTGCAACACCATCGCCATGCTTTCGGCGGGCAATAGCATTGTCTTCAACGTGCACCCGGGCGCCAGCGACTGCTCCATGGCCAATGTCCGACTCTTACACCGTGCGATCGTTCGTGGCGGCGGCCCTGCCAACCTGGTCAGTGCCGTTGCCGAGCCGACGATCGAATCAGCGCAGGCGCTCATGAGTCACGACGGTGTGCGCATCCTCGCTGTGACCGGAGGCAGCGGTGTGGTGCGTCAGGCGATGACGAGCGGCAAGCGCGCTATTTGTGCCGGACCGGGCAACCCACCGGTGGTGGTTGACGCAACCGCCGACCTCGAGCTCGCCGGCCGAAGCATCGTTGCCGGTGCTTCCTTTGATAACAACATCGTGTGCGTAGACGAAAAGGAAGTCATCGCTGTCGAGAGCATTGTCGAGGAACTGTTGCGCCAAATGGGTCGGCACGGAGCCTACTTGCTGAACGACGGCGAACTCCACCGAGTGGAACGGGTGATCTTCAGCGAGCAGCGCGGGCCACGCCGGCGCGCCGTGGTCGAGAAGGATCTCATCGGCAAGAACGCGAGCGAGATCCTCGCTCGGGCTGGTATTTCTTCTCATGACGACCCACCACTTTTGGTTGCGCGAGTCCCGAACGATCACCCCCTTATCTGGACCGAGCAAATGATGCCGGTGCTACCGGTAACCTCGGTACCCGACGTCAATCGGGGCATCGAACTGGCCAAGGAAGCCGAACACGGCTTCGGCCACTCGGCCGGCATGTACTCGCGCGACATCGATGCGCTGAGCCGCATGGCGCGGACCATCAACACCAGCATCTTCACCAAGAACGGGCCGTTCTATGCCGGCCTGGGAGAAGGTGGTGAGGGTCACACGAGCTTCACAATCGCCAGCCCTACCGGCGAAGGACTCACCGGCCCGGTCGCCTTCAGCCGGCTCCGACGCTGTGTCCTCGTCGATCACTTCCGCATTGTTTAGACCCCTATGGTGCAGAAGAAAAAACGATACGGGGCCCTCGCGCTTCTGGAATTCGAAACCGTCGCCGCCGGCGTCCTGGCGAGCGACACCATGGTCAAGCGGGCGCCCATCGCGTTGCTTCGCTGTGGAACGATTCACCCCGGGCGATTCCTGATTCTGGTCGGCGGGAGCGTCGCCAGCACGGAGGAGGCTTTCATGGTCGGAGTGCAGCGGGGCGAGGCCGAGCGCACCCTGAGGGGTAGCGTATTCCTAGGCGACGTTCACCCGACCCTCCATGACGCAGTCCTGGGCGCACGGCTGGACCTGACCGGCGATGCGCTTGCGGTAGTCGAAACCCGTTCTTCGCCTGCCCTTCTGGCCGCCGTGGATGCTGCTGTCAAAAGCACGCCTGTTGTCCTCGCTGAGGTGCGTCTGGGCGATGACCTGGGTGGCCACGCGCTGGCGCTGATGAGCGGCAATCTGACCGACGCACAGACCGCGCTAGGGATCTGCACCGACCGGGCCGGGGATCAGCTTTTCGCTCAGACACTTCTGCCGCGGCTCGACCCGAACCTGTGCCGGCTACTCGACCTGGGCACTCGTTTCAGTCTCTGCCCCGCTTTCGAGCCGGCCAGCGCCGAACATCCCGAGGAGATCGCATGCTCCTGGGACGTGTAATCGGAACCGTGGTCCCCGCGGCGCTGGTGGACGAGCTGTCCGCCACCCCATTGCTTTGGGTCCAGCCACTCGATCGTGACGGCAAACCAGACGGTGAGCCCCTTGTCTGCGCCGACGGCACGCGTATGGCTGGGCCTGGTCAGGTGATCTACTGGGTGGCCAGCCGCGAAGCTGCGCTGGCCCTCGATCCGTCCTTCGTCCCGGTCGACGACGCCATCGTCGGCCTCGTCGATGACGTACGGCTCTATCCTTCGAAGGACCTGGCCTGATGATCCTCGGTCGCATCACCGGTAGCGTCGTGTCGACCATTCATCATCCGGTCGTCGAGGGCCGCAAGCTGCTCTTAGCCGAGAGGCTCGACCAGAACGGAAGCCCTGCGGGCGGCTATCTCATAGCCTTCGATGCCATCGGAGCTGGTCAGGGTGAAACCGTATTGATTCTCGACGAGGGCAACGGCGCCCGCCAGATCCTCGATGACGCTGACGCACCGGTGCGTTCGATCGTCGTTGGCATCGTCGACGCAGTCGAGATCGAGACGAACCGAGGGTGAGCACCGCAGGCGCGAATCAGTCCAGCCCTCTCACCTTACAAGTAGCTATTTGCCGGTTGTTCTCGCGGCACAGGCCCGCCTGATTTTCTGACTGGCTGCGGACTCACAATCACGTGGACAGTTCTTCAAGAAAAGCACGTCGCCATTGTTCTGTGCGCTTCACCTGATTGAAGCAGTAAATATGATGCCCGGCAATATTGAGCCGCGGGTCGGCGAGGTAGGGAGCCAGGCTGATCAACAGATCGTTTGGCTGATAATGTTTTGACGCAAGCATGCGAGCAGCCAGCTTGCCCTGCTTTTTCAAAAACCGCAGCGAGTCTCCAACGCCGATGCGCAGTGAAGTCTTGATCAGTGCGCCGCGCTCGGATGCCCCGGGCATTCCTATCCAGGCGGGAAGCGTAATTCCGCAGTCTCGAATCTCACCGAGCCAGCGGCTCAAAACATCCGCGTCGAAACACATCTGCGTCACGAAATAGGTAGCGAATTCCTGCTTTTTCAGCAGTTGCTGCAGGAGAATCTCGTCGCTAAGGAAAGGATGTCCTTCGGGATGAGCTGCGACTCCAATTTCGGTGAACTTGTGATCAATCTCTGCAATGTCCCGGAGCAGTTCCAGCGCGCTGGAATAGTTGCCGGCAGGTTTGTCCGCATCTCCGCCGGGCACGAACAGGCTGACGATCGGTGTGTCATCGAGTCTTTTGATAATTTCTATAAGATGCGATTTGTCCCTGACCGCGCGTGCAGAAACGTGTGGCACGATTTTGAATCCTAGATGCGCAAGACGTTCCGCCATGTCAAGCGTTTCACCGACGCCTTTCGTGGGAGAGCAGGTCACGGCGATGTATGACGATGGCTCCAGCACATCAAGCTTTGACTCAATTGTCGTCGTCGGAAATATCTCCATGTAGGATTCTCGAACGGCATTGGCGAGAGCCTTATGTTGTGCTTCGGATTCGATCCTTGTCATCAATGTATTCCATGATATTCGTGATCGCGATTCTCGCACACCCGAAACTGTGACGCTAAGACACTTTGAGCGGGCATTTGCAGATGCTTTGAGGGCGGCCTCCCACTTCGAGCACGATTGCCGGGCAGTTCGAGGTCACGTACGATCACAGCGCCGACTTGGTGACCCACCCAGGCAGGAAACGTACGCAGGAATAACGGAATGAACCAAACGACATCACCGCCACAAATCGCGATTGGTCCTCGTGTCCGCAAGTCACCTTTCTTTGCAGCGACACTTCGCTACGGAGCGAATGCGTTCACGATCTACAATCACACGTACTTGCCTACTTCATATGGCGACGATGTTGCGGATTACTGGAGCCTCGTTAACGACGTAACACTTTGGGATGTTGCCTGTCAGCGTCAGGTCGAGGTTTCCGGACCGGATGCGTTTGAGTTCATTCAGTTCCTCACACCTCGGGACATGTCCAAGTGCGAGGTTGGCCAGTGCCAATACCTGGTATTGACCAACCAGGATGGTGGCATTGTGAATGATGCTGTGTTGCTGCGCGTGGAGGAGCAGTTGTTCTGGTTGTCGCCCGGGGACGGCGACGTGCTCTGGTGGGCCATGGGTGTGGCAGTTAACAGCGGCATGGATGTCAAAGTGACAGAGCCGGATGTGTCTCCACTGCAACTACAAGGCCCGAAGTCGCCGTTAGTCGCGCGCGACTTGTTTGGTAGATGGGCCGTCGAGCTTGAGTACTACCGGCTCAAGGAAACAACGCTGGACGGAATACCGCTCGTCGTTTCGAGAACCGGTTGGAGCGGAGAACTTGGTTATGAGTTGTTCTTGCGGGACGGCCAGTATGGCGATCAACTGTGGGAGCAAGTCATGGCGGCAGCCAAGCCCTACAACATTGCCGCAACTGCGCCGTCAACGATTCGTAGTATTGAAGGCGGTTTGCTTTCCTGCGGGTCAGACATGACGGTCGAAGACAGTCCCTGTGTCATCGGCATGGATCGATTCGTTGACTTTGAGCAACCCGGCGATTTCATCGGTAAAGAAGCACTCAAAAGAATCAGCGTGGAGGGGCCGACACGGCGACTGGTTGGTATCGAGATTCACGGTGATGCGTTGCAAGCGCCTAATGAGGAATTCTGGGAGGTCACCGACGGCAACAACATGGTCGGCCACGTCACGCGCTGTGCGTACTCGCCGAGACTGGAGAAAAATATTGGCTGGGCCAACGTAGCTGCCGAATTCGTCGAGACGGGTACCGGGTTAGTCGTGGTCGCACCGCAGGGCGATCTGTTTGCGACCGTTTGCGAGGCGCCGTGGTTCAGGCCGCAGATCAGGATTCCTGGGGAGATGAAGCGCTAAGCTCTGCCTCGGTGAAATAAACAATCATGGCTTCCGCAGATCCTGTACATCGAACCCCCGAAGATTGTTGTGGCGATCGCTGATGTATCTGACAAGTGCCTTGTAACTCATCGGGCTCGTCAGTTTCGCAGTGGCATGCCGTGCTCAAGCATGAACTGAATTCGGTCCCTGTTCTGATCGGTCTGGCCGAGGGTCGTGAATGCCCTGGCGAAACATGGCCGGCGCTCCCGAGACCCATAGTGCCGGCACCAATGACGGCGGCACGGTTGATTGCGTACATTGTTCGTCTCTAGCCTGGACTATTCATGAACAGTCCGGGCTAGGTCACGGGGTTATTCGAAAAGATGAATGCCTTCAGCAGGGTGCGGCACCGGTTCGGAACTTCTATCGGCAACATGTGGCTGCTCTCCCGAATAAGCGTGACATCGGGATTGCTCAGGTGCGCGATTAATTCTGTCGTGGCTTTTCTGGGTGCCATACGGTCCTTGCCGGCAACAATTACCTGGGTCGGAGCAGTGAGTTTTCTTGCCGCCACCATGCCATTCTTGTAGTCATTGCAGGCTTTGAGGTCAGTCGCCAGCGCATGCGGGGCGTTGCCGCGCATGACTTTTCGCCCACCGGCAATCATCGAATTCCCCG
>Ga0255052_10000650_pt1 | contig 27673 bp, 30 predicted proteins | sample JV7_2_21_MG_FD_188632 | JGI IMG/M metagenome (GOLD analysis project Ga0255052, IMG submission 188632) | Seawater microbial communities from Jervis Inlet, British Columbia, Canada - JV7_2_21 | ecosystem: Environmental > Aquatic > Marine > Inlet | place: Canada: British Columbia | collected...
CACGTCGACCTGTACCTCAGAGAAAATAGCAAAGGCGGCCGCAGTCATAGTCTCAAAGTAGGTGAGGTCCGGATACTCATCAAAATGTTCAATCGCCGATGCGAGCACCATCTCGTCAACCGGGGCACCGTTCAGTTGCACACGCTCCTCGACCCGTACGAGGTGGGGTGACGTGAAGAGGCCCGTACTGAGGCCATGGGTGCGGAGCAAGGCGTCGAGCATCGCTGATGTCGAGCCTTTGCCATTGGTGCCGACAACCAGGATCGAGGGGAAGTCGAGCTGCGGGTTGCCGCGTTCCGCGAGCACCCGCCGTAGCTCGTCCAGCCGGGGCCGGATCCGGCCTGCGGGCCGATCACTGAGCCTCACCGCAACATCGACAGGCATCGCGCGACGGTGTCCTTGAGCTCGGGTCGCGGGACTACCATATCCAACATGCCGTGCTCGACGAGAAACTCGGAGCGCTGGAAACCCTCGGGCAACGTCTGGCGGATGGTCTGTTCGATCACCCGCGGACCGGCGAACCCGATCAGGGCACCTGGTTCGGCAATGTTGAGGTCGCCGAGCATCGCGTAACTCGCAGTCACTCCGCCAGTGGTCGGATCTGTGAGTACCGAAATAAATGGGAGATGCTTGTCTCGCATTCGCGCAAGCGCCGCCGACACCTTCCCCAGCTGCATTAACGACAGGATCCCCTCCTGCATGCGCGCGCCGCCCGAGCAGGAGACGATGATCAACGGCAGCTTGCGATCGAGGCAGCGTTCGATGGCTCGGGTCAGCTTCTCTCCGACCGCAGAGCCCATTGATCCGCCCATGAATCCATACTCCATGGCCGCAATGACCGTCGGAATCTTGTTGATTTCACCCTGGGCGACCACCACGGCGTCCGTACCATTGAACTTCTTGTTGTAAACCTTGAGCCGGTCCGAGTAGGGTTTGGAGTCGACAAAGCCGAGCGGATCGGACGAGCGGATCTTGCCAAAAAGACGCTTGTACTTTCCGTTGTCGAAAAACATATTGAGGCGCTGATCAGCTGAGATCCTGAAGTGGTAACCGCAGCGCGGGCAGACGTGGTGGTTGCCGGTCACTTCCCGGTGATAGAGGATCTCCCCGCAATCGGAACACTTGATCCACAGACCCTGAGACCTGCTCTTGTTATTGGCCATTGCTAGCTCCGTCTCTTCGCGGTCGCGTTCGACCCGACTGGGATTGCGGCGTCGGGTAATCGGCCCTCAATAAGTCAACCCCGGCATCGCTGATGCTTGGCTCCGCGATGACAAGGCATTTAACCTGCATATCTTGCCGGTCGCAGCAGGAAGCTGGTGAGATATTCAGGTTAACTTCCCGACTCGTCACTCTCGAGGTCGTTGGGGATCCCGAGCCGCTGGCAGGCGGCATCGTACATTTGCCTGGCGGCCTTCTGCGCGTTTTGCAGCTCGGCAATCTTCTCTTTGACCTTCCCGAGTTCAATCTGGATCTGACCCTCGAGGTCCTGAATTTCTATCCTCGTCTGTTCGAGCGCATCTTCGTAGAATTTCTTCTGGGCATCTGTCAAGCCGGACATGTTTTCCCCCATGGTCTATTCGAGTCGGAAGGGCACCCGGATCGTCACCCACACCCGGACTTTGACCCCACCCTTGGTCGCTGGTTTGTAGCGCCACTTGTAGATCGCTTCTTCGGTGGCCTTTTCGAAGCCGAAATTTCGGCCTTCGATTTTGGTTATTCGAACCTCCTCCACCACACCGTTGATTCCGATCAGCGCTTCGGCTGCCACCACTCCGGAAGCGCCCATTCTCTCCGCAGCCGGTGGGTACCTCGGCGGTTCCCGGAAAATCATCACCGGTGGATCGACGCCCGGGCCCGGGACAACAATGTCACCCTCGCGGACCGACGGGGTCGGAGTTGGCGGAATTGGGGTGGCCGTCGGCGGCGGTGAGGTCGGCGTCGGCGTCGACGTCGGGGTATCGGTCGGAAGGGGCGTCGGGGTGTTGGTCGGCGTCGGCGTCGGTGGAATCGGCGTCGGCGTCGGGAACTCCTCCTCGAGGCGTTTGCGGAGCTCCTCCTCCTGCTTGGTGATCTCCGCAGCCGCCACCTCACGAGCTCTCTCGATCAACTCCTGGTCAGACATCAAACCCACGGTCGGTGCCGGGGTTGGAGTTTCGGTTGCCGCTATTGTGATTGGAACAGCCCTCACACTCGGAGATGATTCGTGCCCTCTGCGACCGAAGGTAAACCAACCCCCAGCCGCAGCCAGCACCACCGCCAACGCGCCGAGCGCCATCCACAACCGCTTCTTATCACCGCCGGCAGCGGCGCTCTTGATCCTGAACCCGGAATCATCAATCCCTGGTCTCGTACTTTTTGAAGTCGGCGGTGTCACCGAGAGGACCCCATCGAGGTCATCATCCGCCGCAAGCAATACTTCAGGCTTCTCCTCTGGCAGAGACCCGGGAGAGGTTTCGAGGGGCGGCCCGACAGGAGGGGTTGGCGGTGGGGGCTCCGATGGTGGCGCCGGCCGTGCCGGTGTCGCGGGCGCGTCGTCGGCACCCGGCTGAACCTTGCGCCCTGAATCGAGACTTTCAAGGAAGGCCACCAGGGTCGAACGATCGGCAGACCACCCTTTTTTGCGCATGACCTTCTCAAGGTCACGTTTTAGATCTTCAGCTGACTGATACCGCTCGTCGCGTTCGGCATTGAGCGCGAGGAATATGATTCGATCGACCTCGGAGTCGACGTCAGCGTTCTTCATCGATGGCGCGGTGATGATCGGATCTCGCACCTGCTCGAGCACCGATAGCTCGGATGTGCCGGAGAAGACCTTTTCAATGGTCAGCATTTCGAAAAGCACCAAACCGAGTGAAAAGATGTCCGACCTGTGGTCGATATCCTTGCCCCACGCCTGCTCCGGTGACATGTACTGGAGCTTGCCCTTTAACGCGCCGGCGCGGGTCTGCGACGCCTTGGAGGCTGCTTTTGCAATGCCAAAATCGCAGAGCTTGATGTCGCCATCGAACGAGATCAGAACGTTCTGCGGCGACACGTCCCGGTGAACCAGGCCGAGTGCTCGATTGTCGAAATCGTGCTTCTTGTGTGCGTAGTCGAGAGCCGACGCCAGCAGAATCGTAATGTGGAGCGCGAGTCCGATCGGCATTTTCACATCGCGCTGGCGACACTTCTCGAGGATCGACCGAAGATCGTGCCCCTCGATGTACTCCATCGCGATGTAGTGTGAACGATCGACCTTGCCGAGGTCGTAGATATGGATGATGTTGTTGTGATTGAGTTGAGCGGCGAGCTTGGCCTCGTCGATGAACATGCGGACAAACTCGTCGCTGTCAGTGAGGTTGCCAAGAATGCGCTTGATGGCAACTGTCTTCTGAAACCCTTCCATGCCCATCATGCGCGCCTTGTAGACGTCAGCCATGCCGCCGGTGGCGATATGTTCCTCGATGACGTATTGGCCGAATTCAGAGCCCGAAGGCGCGGGGCTTTCAGACCCTGCCGGTTGCGCGACCTCAGCCGGAGGCTCGGCCGGTGGCGGTGTCACCGGCGCCGCTTTCTCCTCGGCAACCGGCTCATGAATCGGCGGTGCCGGCTCCGGGGGTTCAGCTGGGGCCTGCGGAGGGGCAGGCTTCTCGGTTGCCGGTGGTGGTGAGGAAGGGGTGGCAGGTTGGGCAGGAGGTTCGTCCCCGATCTGCCTTTTCTTGAGCGCAGCAATATCGAGCCCAGATAACGTGTCCGAAAGCAGCTTGTCCACTTCCTCGTCGGTCGATGAGGTCGCACGCGGCTTTGGTGCTTGGTCGGTCCCGAGGATGTCGGCAAGTGCCGCGTCGACCGAAGAGTCCTCGGCGGATTTTTCGGCCGGCGGTGGTGTCGTGATGTCGGGTGGCGCCTGCACCGGCTTTTGTTCGCCCCCCTCCATGTCCGAAAGAATCTCCCCGAATAAGTCGTCGGAGGTCACGGGAGCCTCTCTGCCGGACAGGCCGGCGCTGCGGCGAAGCGTCTCGAGCATCTCCTGCGGGATGGCCTGGGTCGCCGCCGGGTTGGGTGCGACCCGAATCAGCTCCTCGACACGCTCGCGAAGAGCATCCGCTCCGAAGGGACGCTCGAGGATGTCCTGGGCGCCGTATCGGACCGCGTCCTCTTTTGGTGTTTCTCCACGATAACCGGACATCAGGATCAGAAACGGCGTCACGCGCAGGCCTGCGCGAGCACGAAGCTGGGTGATGGCGTCTTCGATTTTGAGGTTGGGAAGAACGGAGGTGATGATGACGACGGCGGGTTCAAAGTTCGCGCAACGATTGACCCCGTCATCCATATTGCCGGCGATTTCGAGATGAAAATTCGGGCCAGCGAGCGCTTTGCGCACATGTTCCACATAACGTGGTTCGTATTCGATAATTAAGATGCTCGCGCTCATTGAATCGCCCTCTATCTCTTCGTTGATCGAAGAGTCCAGTACTTCATTATCGGTGACGGGTGTGCAAAGTCAACCGAGGCCGGCACCTCGTCGTCGGGTGTTCGAACGCCCCTTCCGATCAAGGGGATGATGCGGGACGCCAGCCCGTATATCTCACCAGCTATAATGCGCCCACCTCCTCGGGGCTGCAGCCGGCCGCCCCTGGGAGGCACGAGGAGGCCTCATGTCAGGTCACAGCAAGTGGAGCACGATCAAGCACAAGAAGGGGCGGGCCGACGCCAAGCGCGGCAAGCTCTTTACCAAGATCATCCGTGAGATCACCGTCGCGGCTCGCGAGGCGGGCGGCGACCCGGACAGCAATCCCCGGCTACGTGCCGCGGTGGCCGCGGCCAAGGCGGCCAACATGCCTGCCGACAACATCAAACGTGCCATCGATCGCGGCACCGGAGCGCTCGACGGAGTGTCTTACGAGGAGATCAGCTTTGAAGGCTATGGCCCCGGCGGGGTCGCAGTGATGTTGGAGTTGCTCACCGACAATCGCAATCGGACAACTCCGGAGATCCGCCACCTCTTCACGAGGTACGGAGGAAATCTAGGGGAAAACGGCTGTGTGTCGTGGCTCTTTACACGCAAGGGCATGATTCTGGTCCCGCGCTCGGAAGAAGCTGACGAAGACGAGATCATGGAGCTCGCCCTCGAGTCCGGAGCCGAAGATCTCGACACGGACGACACCGACTATTTCCGCGTCTACACCTCACCCGACGAGCTGCACGCCGTCAAAGACCAGCTCGAGGCATCGGGTCTGGTGGTCGAGGCGGCACAGATGGAAATGGAACCGTCGAGCACCACTCGCCTGGAAGGCAAGGCCGCACAACGGATGATTCATCTGATGGAGGCATTCGACGACCACGACGACGTGCAGAATGTGTGGGCCAACTTCGACATCGACGACGAAATCCTGGCCGAAGGCTGATCCGGGAACCACATGGGCGTCCGTGTCCTCGGCATTGATCCCGGTTCCAGGGCCACCGGTTGGGCGTTGGTGATCACCGAGGGAAATCGTTATCGACTCGAGAGCGCAGGCGTTGTCCGGCCACGCGGCGACCACCGGCACGGACGGCTGGCCGATCTTCAGCGCCGCCTCAAAACCGTTGTCGGGGAGTTGGCACCCGATTGTGCCGCGGTAGAGTCCTCGTTTTCAGGCCTCAACCCAAAGACGGGCCTCGCGCTCGCCGAGAGTCGCGGCGTGATTCTGGCGGTGCTCGGCGGACTCGATCTCGAGGTCTCATCGTACAGCCCCGCCGAGGTCAAATCCGCGATCGTCGGTCACGGACGGGCTGAAAAACAACAGATCAACTATATGGTCGTGCGGCTTTTGGCCCTCAAAAACAAACCGCCCAGTGACGCTGCGGACGCCATGGCGGTGGCCCTCACCCACATCCACCTCGGAGCGTGGAAAAAAGCTCGTTGACGCCCCCAGGGGCTCGTGCTACGATGCCCTGCCTTTCATTCTCGAATGGGGCACGACATACCGAATTGGCGCGGAGTTATCGGCCGTCTGGCCGTGCGCCCCGAACCAATACGCAACGGAACCCGGATGGGTCTGGAACTCATCCCCGCCTGAGGACTCTAACCAGGAGGAGGCATAGCCGTGACTGGACAGGTAGCAGAGTATTTTCGCCAGGGTGGGATCTTCATGTACCCGCTTCTTTTCTTCTCGGTTCTGGCTGCGACCGTGGCTATCGAGCGTTTCATCGTCTTTTCGAAGGCGAAGCTCAACGTCAGCGATTTCTTGACTAAGATCCGCAAGGCATTGCTGGTCAATCGGAATGTCAAGGAAGCGATCAAGATCTGCGAGCAGAGCAAGGGCCCCGTCGCCTCGGTGATGAAGGCTGGCTTGCTGCGCTACGGCCATGCCCGCGAGGACGTCGAGAAGACGATCGAGAACGCAGCGCTGTATGAGCTTGATCGGCTCGAGAAGCGTCTCGGTGTGTTGGCGACCACTGCCAACGTGGCACCGATGCTTGGCTTCCTCGGCACCGTCGCCGGCATGATCAAGTCCTTCGCGACGCTCGCCGAGCAGGGCCTCACCAACCCCGCAGCGGTCGCCGTCGGCATTTCGGAGGCGTTGATTACCACCGCCACCGGTCTCATCATCGCGATTCCCGCTCAGCTGGTCTACAACTGGTACACCACCAAGATCACCCGCTTTGTGCGCGACATCGAGACCGCCTCGAACATGCTGGTCGAGACCTTCACCGAGATGGACAGCCAGCGTTACGGTCAGGGAGGCGAGGGCCAGGCCTAGAAGGGAGCCCGCAGATGGCACTCATCCGCGGTAGAGAACGCAAAGCTGCAGGACAGATCTTCACGGCCTCGATGGCGGACATCGTGTTCTTGTTGTTGGTCTTCTTCATCCTCACCTACAAGGTCGAGGTGGACCGGACGAAGATGGATCTCCCGGACACCTGGATTCGGAGCAAGGTTCCCGAAAAGGCAGCCGTTATCTCGATCGCTCCGCCGGACGACATCACCGCGCCGTTGACGGTGCGGGTTTCTACGGGCAAAGAAATGTCGCTGCCGGTCAGCACAACGGAGGAGGTCGTCACATTCGCCTCCACCGAGGTGGCGCGGGACCCGAACAAAGAGTTCATCATCAAGGCAGATGAACAGGTGCCGTACCAGCACGTCGATGCGGTGCTCGACGCACTGAAACAGTCCAAGGTCAAAAACATCTACCTTCTGTCCGAACAGAAGACCGTGAAAGACTAGGCGGGGGCGACCATGAGGATCAAAAAGAAAGAAGTCCAGTCCGAGATCTTCACCGGGTCGATGGCCGACATCTCCTTTTTGTTGATCATCTACTTCATGATCACGTCGGCATTCTCGGCTGATCGAGGTCTCGACTTCGCCCTCCCCGAGGACACCGACACGCCCGAGATCAAACAGGAGGATTCGATCGACGTCCACGTCCTGCGCGGCGGTGCGATCGAGGTCGACACCAGGGGCCTGCCTCTCGAAGGACTGCTTCCCTATGTTCTCGAAAAGCTCAAACAGAATCCCGAAAAACCGGTGATTCTGCGCACCGAACCCGATGCGACCTATGGCGACATGATCAGGGTCTTCGACACGCTGCGTACGGCCAGGAATGAGTGGACGGACGCCGACGGCCAGCCGCTGTACAAGGACGTCAACGGAAAGCCGCTGATGGAGATTCAGACGATCTCAATCCCGACCCGGCGTGAGATTGAGAACTTGTGGTCGATGCTCGGGATCCAGTGAAGGGGGAAGCCATGAGCGATTCTCCAAAAACCGCGGCTAAGAAACAGACGGACGACAAGCAGACGATGACCACAGCCGAGATGCTGGCCCTCGAGGCGGGGCAGGACAAAAAGATTGCGCGGTGGTCGCTGGGTATCGCTGTCATATTCCACGTCATCATCTTTGCCATGCATTGGCCATCGTTTGCCGGCGGCCTTTCCGATGCCAGGGAGAAGAAGAGCAAGATCTACGTGGTCAAGCAGGTCAAGTTCAAACAGCCGCCACGGCGAGAGATGCAGCAGATCCCGAAACCCAAGACCCAGAAGGTCCCGATTCCCGATCCTACGCCCGACGAACCGGAGCCGGTTCGGGACCAGGATCCCGATGAGGACGTCGATTTCATCCCGGATGACAACTTGGTTCTCGGAGTTCCTGATGCTCCGCCTCCGCCCGAGCCTGAGGGTCCGGTCCGCTTTGTCGTGGGTGGGAACATCACCGAACCGAAGAAGATTAGTGGGCCCAATCCGGTCTATCCCGAGGCCGCTCGCAGAGCGCGCATCCAGGGTGTGGTGGTGCTCGAATGCGTGATAGGCAAGAGCGGGAGTGTTCAGAGTGTCAAAGTCCTGCGGGGGCTCCCCCTTGGACTAACCGAAACCGCGGTGGATGCTGTCAACAAATGGAAGTTCGAGCCGTCGACCCTCAACGGAAAGCCGGTGGAGGTTCTCTACATCCTGACGGTGCGGTTCAACCTCCAGTAACCCTCCACCATGTCGCTGCAAGGATCTTTGAGCGAGCTTCCGCTGCCGGACGTCATTCAACTCGTGAGTGTCTCAGGCAAGACGGGTGCGTTCGAAATCCAAGGCGATGAAGCAGAGGGAAAGATCTTCCTCCGCGACGGCCAAATAGTCGACGCCCTGGTCGGGCGACTCCGCGGCGACAGCGCAGTGTTCGAGATGGCCGTCTGGTCCCAGGGCACCTTCTCGTTCAACCCCGGCGAGGAATCGGACCAGGTCACCATCCACATGTCCAACGCCAGCCTCATGATGGAGGCAGCCCGCCGTCTCGATGAATGGCGCGTGCTGTCGCGGAAGATCCCCTCATTGGATCTCGTGCCCTACTTCACTTCGCGGGAGCAGGGAGCCGACCAGGTGACCCTCAGCCCGCAAGAGTGGATACTTGTCACTCGTATCGACGGTGAACTGACCATCGAAGAAATCGCCAACGAGCTCAAATGGGCACCGTTTGACGTATCGAAGCTTCTCTTTGGAATGATCACCACAGGGCTGGTGGCACTCGGTAGTCCAGGAGATGCCGGCGACGGCATCCAACGGTGGCAGGCCGGACCAAACCCGGTGACGTTGCTCGGTCTGGCAGAGAAAATCCGCTCGGTAGCACTCGACGTTGTCGGTTCGGGGGGTGAACGGACGATCGAAAAGCAGTACACTTCAGCGCGGACCCTGATTGAACGCGGTGAGGGTTTCAATGCTCTCCGAGAAATGGTGGAGCAAAATACCAAGGCAATTTCGCTGCTCAAGGGTTCTGACACGGCGGCGATGTTCGATGAACAGGTCAGACCGTTGCTCGGTGAAGTGCAACAAACGTAGGTCAGATTGCGTTAAAACAACTGGAGGCACAGAAAATGAAATCGAGGGTCAGCCGTGCGACGATCGCAGGAGCAGCAGCACTGTTGTTGCTGGTGGCGGCGCTGCCGGCGCACGCGGAGTGGAACAAAGGCCTCGAGGCCTACAAGAAGAAGGACTGGGCGAACGCCGTCAAGGAGTTCGAGGAGGTCACCAAGACCAACCCGGATTATGCGGGCGCCTACTACATGCTGGGTGTTTCACAACGTGCTCTCGGCCAGTTGAGCCCGGCCATTGCCAGCCTCCGCAAGTCGGTGGAGCTCGACGGCAGCCAGGCATCGTACAAGATCGCTCTCGGCCAGGCGCTGCTGCAGGCAGATCAATACCAGAATGCCTATGAGCTCTTGAAACCTCTCAGCATGAGTTCGATGGAGGCATCACATCGGTCGAGCTACGCCCTCCTCTTTACCCAGGCCGCGACCAAGACAAATCGGCCGGGCGAGGCCATCGGCGTCCTGGCGACGCAGGTACGCGCAGACTCGAGGAACTACCGTCTGCAACAGGCCCTCGGCTCCGCATACACCGCAAACGGCGACGAGGCCAAGGCGTTCGAGGCGTATAAGAAGGCTTTCGACCTCAACCCCAAGGATGCCGCCAGCGCCCGCAACGCGGTCAAGGCGGCGATTTCAGTCGCCCGGCGCTCGAGTTCGAGCTCGAGCAAAAGCAACTATTACAACCAGGCCGGTCAGGTCGCGGACCGGTTGGCCAACGGCTCCCCGACCTTCGAGCACCAGCTTCTTGCAGGTGAGGCATGGCTTGGCGCCAAGCAGTATCAGAAGGCAGAGGGCTGGCTTGACAAGGCCAGGGCTCAGCAGTCCAGCAACGCCCTCGTCTACTACTACCTGGCCCAGTGCAAAACACAGAGGAACCAGCTCAATCCGGCGCTTGCAGATCTCCAACAGGCTTTGAAGATCGGCGCCTCTGGAAAGCTTCGCACCCAGGTCTACAACCAGGGTGGCTTCATCTACGACAAGAAAAAGGATTACAACAACGCCATCAGCTGGTATCAGGAGGCGGGCAACCAGAGCATGGTTCGCCAGATGGAGGACAAGAAGGGCAAGGCGGCCCAAAACGTCGCGGCAGAAAGAGAATGCGCCGAATTCAAGAGGAAGATCGACGCCCTGCGACTCCAAGTCGATGAGCTCCAGAAGATCGGCGACAACGACAGCGCGCAGCAGTTATTGGAGCAGCTGCCCGCACTCGAAAAGGACCACGCCGAACGCTGTCGTTGACGCTCATTCGTCCACAATATTTGTTCACAGCGCAGCCCCTCGGCTGCGCTTTCTATTTTGAAACCTCATGAATAGTTCGGGTTAGCTCTCGGTGGCGTCAGCGGCGTGCCGCGCGAGAGTGATCACGGCCGCAAGCAGGGGCAGGAAAACAGCGGTCGCAAGCTGCAGAACGAGGACACTCGGGGGAATAGACATCGCCGACAGGCCGAGGGCCGAGGCGAGTTTCGAAAGGCCCGATACCGTCGCGAGAGAGCCCACCACCGAGAGAACCCCGGCCACAACTCCGGGAATCGCGACCGCGACCAGGAATGGACCGCGAATCGTGCCCTCGGTGGCACCGACGAGACGCATGATGATCACCTCGTCGGCATGTCGATAGAGCTCCAGATGGACCCACACCGCAGCCAGCAAAACTGCACCCGCCAACAGTACGAAGCTGACGACACCCACAATCAGGGCCAGACGACGCGCAACCTGGCCGAGGGTCTGCTGGATCGAGGAACGAGGACCGATGGCGAGAACTTCCGCCCGATCCTCAAGCTCGGTCACCGAGTCGGGATTGTCGGTCAGAATCTCGACAAGCGGAGGCAATGTGGCGTCGCCGGAATCTATCAGGTCCTCGAGGTAGGGAAACCAACGTTGCAGGCGCTCGGCAAGGTCACTGCTCGACACCTCCGAGACGGTCCACTCCGGATGGTCAGTCGCAAGTTCAGCGATCCATCGTCGCCGCTCGCCCGACTCCATCTGTGGATGCAGCAATACCGCCACGGAGCTCTTCTGGCCAGAGAGGCCTGCAACCGGACCCAACCACTGGTGGAGTGTCAACCCAACCCCGGCAAGAGCGATCGGTACCCCAAGGGCGAGCGCCAGGATCACACTGACCGCTGCGCGCTCACGCAATACCACGAGGCCTTCGGCGATGGCGTGCCGAATCACGGCGGCCACATCCCGTCGTAGTGAATCTGACCCTGATGGAGGACCAGGGTCCGGGCGGGGATCGATTCGATGATGGCGTGATCATGGGTGGCCACCAGGACCGTCGCCCCCTGATAATTGATATCGCACAGCAGGCTCAAAAGCTCGGAGGCGAGATCGGCGTCGAGGTTGCCGGTGGGTTCATCGGCGAGAATCAACCGTGGCTGGTAGGCAAGGGCGCGGGCGATCGCGACACGTTGCTGCTCTCCTCCCGAGAGAGCGTCCGGGAAAGCCGCCTGCCGATGTTGCAGACCGAGGCGCCGGAGCACTTTCATAGCCCGGCGATGGGCTTCGCGAGGCGCGACACCATGGATGCGCAGGACGAAGGTGATGTTCTCGAGTACGGTCTTGCGCCGCAGAAGCTTGAAATCCTGAAAGATCACGCCGATCTTGCGGCGCAGTAACGGCAACTGAGCTCGCGCCATCTCGTCGATCCGTCGACCCGCAACCCACACCTCGCCCTCGGTCGGGTGTTCGGCGGCGTAGAGCAGGCGCAGCAGGGTCGTCTTGCCGGCGCCCGATGGTCCGGTCAGAAAAACGAACTCACCGGCGTCGACCTGGAGGTCGAGGGCATCGAGAATGGTGCTCCGCTCGTATTCCTTGGACACGGAACGGAGGCGAATCACGAGCTAGAAAGCGCTCGCTTCAACGCTTTTCTGGCTGGCTCGCGCCGCTCACAATGATCCCTCAACACACCCCCCGAGGGCCTGAATTGTATCATTGGGCCATGGACCAGCCGGACAATCTGACGAGGATCGCCGACGACCGTGCCCTGGACTTCAGGTCGGGCGGTGTGCGAATGTCTTTTGCCTTTGGCCCGGCGAGACCCGCAGGATCGCCGGAAGATCGGCTGCGTCGGTTGATGGCAGACCCCGAGGCTCAGGTCGGTGCCGTTCGTTGGGGTGAACAGGTTCACGGTCGGGTCATCGCATCGCTGGCAGCAGAGCCCGGTCGTCCTTTCGAGAACGCCATCTGCGTGGGGCGTTGCGACGCATTGATGACCGCCGATGCCGGGGTCGGACTGGTGGTATGGACAGCCGATTGTGTGCCGATTCTCATCAACGGTGACGGTGTCGTCGCCGCCGTACATTCCGGGTGGCGGGGTTCTGTCGCCGATATTGCAGGGTCGGTTGTCCGTCGTTTCGCCGTCGAGTACGGCGTTCCACCGCAAAACCTGCGAGCCATGCTCGGACCTGCCATCTCGGGGCCGCAGTACGAGGTCAGCCGGGAGGTCATTGACGGTCTCCGCGAACTCGGTCTTGATGAGGCGCGGTGGAAAAAGGGGAACCAGGTCGATCTGCGCGGCTTCCTCGCCGCCCGGCTCGAAGATCTCGGCCTCGAGTCTACGATGATCGACATCGCAGGACCCTGCACGGCCTTGACACCGGAGCTGGCCTCCTACCGTCGGGACGGGGTCGGTGCGGGCCGGCAGTGGTCGATGATCTATCGCAGGGACTGACGTTGTCGAAGCTGGCCACACGCGGCTGCGACGTCCTCACCTTTTGACCAGCGTACCGTCACCGTCAACCCAGCGTCCCGCAGGCCGGCGGCAAAACGATCGACCACCGCGGCGGCCGGTCGCCGAAGGTCCGGGAAGTGCTCTCGATCTTCATTGAGTGGAATCACATTGACTTTGGCGGGAATGCCGCGGATGAGACGAGCCGTGGACCGGGCATCGTTCTCAGCGTCGTTGAAACCATCGATCAGCACATACTCGAAGGTGATCCTCCGACCACGTTCCAGGGGAAACTCTCTCAAGGCCTTCATCAGGTCGACCAGGGGGTAGCGGTGGGCAATCGGCATGATGTGGGCCCGGCGGTCCTGGTCTGGAGCGTTCAACGAGACGGCCAGCTTTGGCCGCTTCTCGAGCCCGGCAAGCCAGCGAACCCCGGGAAGGATGCCGGCAGTGGAGACGGTAATCCGTTTCAAACTCACGCGCTCGGACAGGACAGCGAGAGCTGGACCGAGATTTCCGGTGTTGAGCAGGGGCTCTCCCATGCCCATGAAGACGATATTGACGCGCTCAACCTCGGCATCGAGATGACGCAGCATCGCCCGGTATTGGCCGACGATTTCTTCCGGCCGCAGGTTTCGGCCGGCGCCGATGGCGCCGGTGACACAGAAAGTGCAGCCGACAGCACACCCCGCCTGTGACGACAGACAGAAGGTCGCCTTGGTCCCTTCGCGCATCGAAACGCTCTCGACGCCGAGATGGTCCGAGAGGCCGAAGAGGTATTTACTGGAACCATCGGAGCTTTCGACCACCTGCTGTACTTCAGGCTCCTCGATGCTGAAGTAGGTGTCGAGGTTTCGGCGCAGGGCGAGCGGCAGATTGGTCATATCGCCAAAGCTTGAAGCATTGCGATCGATAATCCACTGTGCGACCTGCCGACCGCGGAAGTCACGGTCGACATGAGGCGCGATCAACTCAGTGATCTCGACTGATCTCCTGCCCACCAGATTCGTTCTTTTGTCCATGATTGGAGCAGCGGCTCACGTCTTCGAATCGCTGTCCGATTCGGACTGCGGACGCGGCAAAATCTTCGATGGCGAGCGGTGGCGTCCAATGGAAATTCCGATCGAAGACAAAAACCGGGCGTCATCGACGCCGATCCGATACTCGGGCATGGACGAGTTCTCGCCGACGTGGAGCCGCATGGTGCCGCGGCCAACCTCCACCGAACCGTCCTCTCCGCATACCAGCGAGGTCTCGAGCATCATCACCGCCTGCCAACCGTCCTCGTGCAGCTCCTCGAGGCATTCCCGTACCTCATCCGAGCGCACGACCGTTGCGTGCAGGGCTTTCCCCAGCCTTCGCAACAGCTCATGCAGCTTTTGGGTGCGCGATTCTTCCATTGTCCTCCGCCTGAATAACCCCTCGTCCAGGCCATGTCTTCCCATCCTACATCATTGTCCGCGCCCGCCACCTTTGCTCGTGCACCCCGCCCCAATTGGCGGTGGGATTCGGCCACCGGTGCATCCCCCCAATTGCGGCGGAGTACACTAGCGTTGCCTTATGGAACCGGCGGCTTTTCTCCCGAAAACCTGGATTCGCGAGCAGACTTTGCTCGGCGACGCCTCTTCTCGACACTATGCACGGCTCTGGGACCGCCATGACCGGACCGCAATGCTCACCTTTTACCCGAAAAGCGTACGAGGTCAGATGAGCCGGGACCTCGAGGTACGAGCGTGGTGTACCGAGAACGGCTTGCGGGTGCCCTCCCTCCTCGACTACGACCTCGGCGAGGGGTGGGCAGTGCTCGAGGATTTCGGACCTGACGACGCAGAAAGCGCCCTGGAAGATGCTCCGCCAGGTGTCCGGGGAGAGCTTGGTCTTCAGTTCATCGCCCCGCTGGTCAGCCTCGCAGGATTACAGCCGACCAACTTGCCGGCGTGGAACCCGCCCCTGGGTCGCGCACGCCTGCGGTGGGAACTGGCCGGCTTCGAGCTCTGGTTTCTCCGTCACCATCTCGAGATGGCGCCGCCCCCATCCGTTGGATGCTGGCTTGACGAGCTTGCCGCAGACATCGCTGAACATCCACAACGGGTGTGCCACCGCGACTACCATCTCAACAATCTCTTTCTCCTCGCGGACGGCTCGGTCGGCCTGATTGACTACCAGGACATTCTGGTCGGGCCGGACTCCTACGACGCGGTGTCTCTCCTTGGTGAGCGCGGGATGCCGCGGGTGCTCTCAGAGACCGAGAGGACTCAGATCCGGGAATCGTGGGCGGCGGACACCGATGCGGGTCCGGGCTGGTTGGACCGGTGGCGATTGGTGAGCGCGCAGAGGGGCCTCAAAGTCCTCGGCACCTTCGCGAGACTCGCCGCAGGTGGCGCAAATGCATACGGAAACTGGACGGAGGACATGGTTCGCCAGATCGCGCCGGAGCTGGCCGCGTTGGAGGCTCCTTCAGAGTTGGTGGACCTTCTGCTAGACTTGTCGCGGCGTCGGCATCCAGTGAGTGATTTCTGAGGCCACACGGCGACGCCAACCTAGGAGGTCGAAATGTTCGGAAGTTTGGGTCTTCCGGAGCTCTTGATTTTGCTCGCGATCGTCGTCCTAATTTTCGGGGTCAACAAGCTGCCGAAGCTCGGCAAGGGCCTCGGTGAAGGCATTCGCAACTTCAGGAACTCGGTGCGCACCGAAGACAAGGCGGCGACGGACGAGAATGAGCAGGCCGCGACCAAGGACGCCAACGACGCCTGAAAGCCTGTTCGGCGGGGGCCCGTTGGACACCACCTGTTATTCTGAAATAGCATGGTTGTGGACACCTCATCGACTCCGCCGGGCGTCCGCTGCATCAGCAGCGCCAAGCTCGCGCACTTTTTGAAGCGCGAGCAACGGTCATCGACAGTCGCCGATCTCGACCTCAACCGAATATTCCGTGAGCTACTCCACCGCGCCAACGACTTCTTGCCGTCGGAGGCGGGAACAATTTATCTGGACGACCCATTGGACACCGACGAGGACGACAACAGGCTCTCGTTGGTGGTGATCGCCGGCTTTGGGCCCAAGTCCGACGATCTCATGGAGGAGCGATTCAGCTCCGGTAAGGGGATCATCGGTGAGGTCTATAGGACCGGCAGCCCATACTCCTGTTCAGAACCACTCGCCGATCCTATCTTCCGAAGTGGACCCGGGCTCCGAATCGGTTTCAATATCGATTCTGTCGTCGGAGCGCCTCTCCAGGTCGAGGGACGCACGATCGGTGTGATCGAGCTCATCAACCATTCGAGCGGCACGGGTTATTCGGACGCCGATCTCGCCCTCCTTGGGATCTTCGCGCAAACCATTTCACTGTCGGTCGTCAACGCTATCGATGCCCAGCGTGCAAAAGAAATCGCCAAACGGGACGAGCTTACCGAGCTCTATAACGATCGATATCTCCACGGCAGTTTGTCGAGGATCATCGACGACGCCGTTGCCAGCGGCTCTGAATGTGGAATCATCTTCCTCGACCTCGACCATTTCAAAGAAGTCAACGACACCCACGGTCACCTCGTCGGAAGCCAACTGCTGTCCGAGGTCGGCGCTACTCTCAAACAGATCGTCCCGGGCGAAGGGTTGGCTGCGCGGTATGGTGGCGACGAGTTCGTCATCGCCCTACCGGGCGCCGGGCGCCAGGAAACCTTCTGGGTCGCAGAGACTATTCGCCAGAACATCGCCGACAGGGCATTTGTGGTCAGCGCCGACCCCGAGAGCTCGGAGGGTGGGCCGAATCCTCGCATAGAATGCGTGGTGACCTGCTCGATCGGAATCGCGACCCTACAGTCAGACATCATGCCCGAGCTCAGTGCGGAGAACGGCGACTCCAAGAATGCCAAGGACCAGCTCCTCCGCAAGGCCGACACGTGCATGTACGCGGCCAAAGAGCTTGGCCGGAACCGCACGGTTCCATACTGGGAGCTCGCCCGCAAGCTCGCCACCGGCATCGAGTGACCCGCTGCACGCAGAGCGTATTGGTGCCGTGATTCGGGGGTTTCGGGAAGATCTACCGCGCTGACCCGGTTCTTCACCACGAGAAGCACATCGAGAGGAGTTGGGCGGTGGAAATATCGGCTCGGGCGCAGGCGATCGAGGACGCCCTCCGCGACAAGTTGGAGGCTCAGCATGTTGCGGTCATCGACCAGAGCCCTCTCCACGAAGGCCACGTCGGCGCGGGGGGGGGAGGCGGACACTTTCAGGTTCTGGTGGTTTCAGATCGTTTTCGCGGGCTGTCGCGGATCGCTGCGCAGCGAATCGTCTATGAGGCGCTGGGTGAGATGATGATCAACGACATCCACGCCCTCTCGATGCGCACCCTCACCCCCGAGGAGTGGTCCGGTTAACCTTGCGACGAGCTACGAGCTTGTCACCAAGACCGACTGTTTCGCCGCTCCGATTCGCTCCCGACCGATCTCGGCCGTCTCTGCGACCGCCTCGATCGCGCGTTCGACCTCTTCGTCGGTTGTGAAGATGCCGGGCGAGAAGCGGACAGTCCCGTCAGTTTCAAAGGTCCCGATCCCCTCGTGAACCTGTGGCGCGCAGTGGAGCCCGGTGCGGGTGATGACGTCGTGCTCTACATCGAGAAACGTACCCGTCTGGTCGGCCGGCAAACCGTCAATGTTGAAGACAAAGACCGGGAGATGGTCATGATCGAGATCGGCGCAGTAGAGCTGTACGCCATCGATGGCGGAAAGGCCCTCGTGGAGCCTCTTCGCGTGCCGCATCTCATGCTCGTAGATCGCCTCCACTCCGCCGCGGTCCGCAATCCATTTCTGCGCCGCGAGCAGCCCGGCAACGCCCATCGTGTTGACGGTACCGAACTCCATGCGCCACGGGTAGACGTCGGGTTGGCTTTTGAGCGCGCTCATGACGCCCGTGCCACCCGCACGGCAGGGTGTGATCTCCACGTGCTCACAGATATACATACCACCGGTGCCGGACGGCCCGAAGAGGGACTTGTGACCGGTGAAACAGACCACATCGATGTTCATCGCGTTGACATCGATCGGCACCAGACCCGCGGTCTGTGCAACGTCGATGGCGAAGAGGACCCCGCGTTCCCTACAGATACGACCGACCTCGGCGACCGGCTGTATAGTGCCGATGACGTTGGATCCGTGGTTCATGACCACGAGTTTGGTATTGGGACGGATTCGGCGAGCGATGTCGTCCGGATCGACGTAGCCCCGGCTGTCGAAGGGCACGAAATCGACCTCGATACCTCGCTCCCGGTGCATGTACATCGGCCGCAGCACCGAGTTGTGCTCCAGGCAGGTGGTAATGGCGTGATCCCCGGGCGCGAGCACGCTCGAGATCAGCAGGTTCAGCGCATCGGTCACGTTGTAGGAGAAGACCAGCCGGTTTGGATCTCCGCCTGCGAAAAACTCGGTCAGGGCACGGCGGCCGTCGGCCAGGGTCTCCTCGGCCTCGAGCGCGAGGTCGAATCCAGTGCGACCCGGGTTGACCCCCCGTATCTGATAGAAGTCGCACATGAACTGGATGACCTCTGCCGGTTTGGGGAAGGTCGTGGCGGCGTTGTCGAGGTACACGAAATCGGGCATTTGACACCTCACTCGATCGGTAGATCGATCCGGTCTTCGATAAGCGCGCGCAGTATCCTGTCCCGCGACGATGCGATTTGGCGGTTCAGACAGACGATCGCCAGATCCGGGCTGTCGCCCGAGAGCAGCGCGACCAGCTCCTCGTGCTCCGAACGCATTTCTGAGGCGAAATCGCCGAGGTCGAGCCCAAGGAAGAAAAACCGCTGCATGCTGCCGAGCAAGTCCCGCAACACCGTCACCAAACGGCCGTTGCGCGACAGCGCCGCGAGCTGAATGTGAAAATCGAGGTTTCGATCGAGGAACTCAACGTATGAATCCCAATCGTGATACCTGTACTCGGTTGTGGCAAGGCCTCGCAGACGCTCGAGATCCCCAGATGTCGCGCGCTGCGCCGCAAGCTCGAGAGCCCGTGTCTCGAGGCCGAGGCGGAGATCGAAACAATCTCCGATCTCCTTGAGCGAGATCTGGTTGACCGCGTAACCCCGATACGGACGCCCGGTCAGCAGGCCCTCCTGATCGAGCCGTCCACAGGCTTCACGGACCGGCACCCGGCTGGTGCCGTAGAGTGTGGCTAGCTGCTGCTCGGTCAGCGACACCCCCGGCCGGTGCTGCAGGGTGATGATGTCGCGTTTCAGAGCGCGATACACCTGCTCGGCGGCGGTGGGCTTCTCAGCCGTCCGGGATTCGACTCCGTTCCCCATGAAAAAATTGTATACAAATTGTATACAAAAAGCAATAGACAGATAGGAACCCCAAAAAGACCCTTCAAGGAACCCGGGGGTTGTCCGACTACGCTGCGTCCGCCCCGCTGGCGGGTGATGTTCATGACCGCAATCGTCAAGGTCATCGCACTGAGGGTGCCTGTGACGAGGCCTGGTTTTTCTACCGGATTGGAAACCCGCGCCAGCATCATCAGGAGGCCAATGCCGACGAGAATCGCCAGCGTTTCGGTGACCACAATCAGCAACCCGTCACCAATCGCGAAATGTGAAACGATCACATGCTCTATCGCCACAATGGCCAAGAGCATCCCTCCACCGATTGCCAGATCCCATATTGGATAGCCCATTTCTTCCTCTGAACGGTGGTTCACGCGAAACGATTTCACTCCTGACAAGGTGGCGCAAACCCAACATAATCAACAATGTACATCTGATCGATCGTCAGTTCGGCGCCCTGGCCCCAGGTGCGCCAACCAAAGATCACCGGAGTTCATGAGACTGTTGTCACCGCCCTCGAGAGTGGCCGAAAAAACAGTTGTTTCGTCTCTTGACACATGCTCTCATCGACGCTACCTTTAATCGAGACAATGATAATGAGACTGGATTAAAGGTATGACCAGTAAACTTGCACAACGGGCACAGAAACTGTTTATCCAATATTTGAGGGAAAACAACCTCAAGGTCACCCAGGAACGGCTCGCCTTGCTGGACGAGATCTTCGCCACCGACGAGCATCTCGACGCGGACGACCTGTTGGCGCGGATGAAGACCAAGCAGCGCAAGGTGTCGCGTGCGACGGTCTACCGCACCCTCGACCTGCTGGTTCAGTGCGGCCTGGTTCGCAAGAGCCGCCTCGGCCGCGAACACTACTTCTACGAGAAGATGGAGCCGGGCGGCGGTCACCATCACATGGTCTGTACGGCCACCGGCAAGATCATCGAGTTCTGGGACGCCAATCTCGACGAGCGTCTGCGCCGTTTGTGCCAGGAGCACAAATTCCGGCCGACCTTTATCTCCATCCAGATCCAGGGTCTGAGCGAGGAGGGTCAGAAGGTCGAGCAGGACACCTCATTCTTCTGATTGTTTGACATCGACCACCCGACACCCCGCCGGAAACGGCGGGGTGTTTTTTTGTGGCTTGAGGCTTGTGGCTTGTGGATGCTCGATGCTCGATGCTCGATGCTCGATGCTCGATGCTCGATGCTCGATGCTCGATGCTCGATGCTCGATGCTCGATGCTCGATACAACCAAATAGTCGATCATCGAGGTTGATTGTCAAGGGTGGATGGATCCGGTTTCGCCGTGACAGGTCGAGTATCCAGTATCGAGAAACGAGGATCGGATGGGTGGGTGGACCTCAAGCCTCAGGTCTCAAGCCACAAGTCCTACTCGTGGGTGAACGTCACCTTTGCGAAGCGACGTTTGCCGACCTGGAGGAGAATCGAGTCAGTTCCGGTGGTCGAGATTTCCGCCTTGACGTCGCGCACAGCGTCGCCATCGACCTTCACGCCCCCCTGCTGAATCAGGCGCCGCCCTTCCGAGTTCGAAGCTGCCAGTTCACCCTCGACCAGCACCTTGGAAAGCAACATCTTCTCACCCGTCGGACTGATGGAAAGCTCTGGAATCTCCTGCGGCAAGTGGCCGGAGGAGAAGACCCGTTCGAACTCGCCCTGAGCGGCCTCGGCCGCATCAGCGGAGTGAAACTCGGTGACGATTGTCGTCGCAAGAGCTTTTTTCACATCCATCGGATGGATGGAACCGTCGGCCACCCGGACCTTTTCGTTGTCGATATCCTCAGCGCCGCGATCGGTGAGGAGAAGCCAGTACTTCCACATGAGATCGTCCGAGATGGACATGAGCTTGCCGAACATCTCGGTCGGTCCATCCTCAACCGCCACGTAATTGCCAAGCGATTTCGACATTTTCTCGACCCCATCGAGGCCCTCGAGGAGAGGCAGGGTCATCACCACCTGCGGCTCCATCCCGTGTTCTCGCATGAGGTGGCGTCCGACCAGGAGATTGAAGAGCTGGTCGGTCCCGCCGAGCTCCACGTCCACCTCCAGTGCCACCGAGTCGTATGCCTGAGCCAACGGGTAGAGAAACTCGTGCAGGGCGATCGGTTGCTGGTTCTCGTAACGGGTCCGGAAGTCGTCGCGCTCGAGCATCTGGGCGACGGTCACCTTGGCCGCGAGCCGGATCCAGTCGGCCGAGCTGAGTGCCCCCAGCCATCGCGAGTTGAAGTCGATGATGGTCGTCTCAGGATCCAGCAGCCTGTTAATCTGTCGCCGATAGGTCGCGGCATTGTCCTCGATCTCCTCCGGTGTGAGCTGCGGACGAGTGCTCTTCTTGCCGGTCGGGTCGCCGATCAGCCCCGTGAAGTCTCCGATCAGAAAAACCACCCGGTGACCGAGTTGTTGAAAGTGGTGCATCTTGCGAATCACGACAGTGTGGCCAAGATGGAGATCCGGAGCTGAAGGGTCAAAGCCGACCTTCACCACGAGAGGCTTGCCGGTCTTCCTGGAATTCTTGAGTTTTTCCGCCAACTGCTCTGCCGGTACGACGTCGGCACAACCTTTGGTCAGGTAGTTGAGCTGGTCATCAATCTCGGGCGGCACCACCACCTCCATATATCTACTCCTCGCGTTCGCCGAACTCTACGATCGGCAACACCCCGGCGCCAGTGTTCTGGAGATTCTCCCAATCGGCAACACTCTGAAGGGTCCCATTCGCAACCTCGATCGACACCGACAGAATCGCCATCTCCAGATCTGTCGAAGTCCTCCATACTACAGCGCCAGACGCAACCGCCGCACAGCGGCACGCGCGGCCGGTGGCGCCGCTCCACGCTCCAGCGTGGGTCGCAGCCACCCGTCGCCGAGCTTCAGCGAGTTCCTCTTCGGTCACTGGCCGGGTGAAATCGGACCAGCCCTCGCCTGCGCTCGTCTCGACCGTGTCCATTGTGGCCGTGGCCGATGCAACTACCAGCAAAACCCGATGCCCGGGCACGAACGGATGCAGAATCTCGACCGACCCATCGCTCAACAACGCTGCACCTCGGGACGCCAGAATCTCGGCCAGCACCAGGGCCTGCGCCTCGTCCGTGGTGATCGAGAGCTCGAGTGCGATGACCAGCACCGAGTCGTCGCCAGCGGCAGCCTCGCGAGTCCTCGGGACAGGAACCACCGTGCCTACTGTGGCGCTGTCGAGCGTCGGGCGATCGATCCTCCAGAACTTGCGAACGGCTTCCGATGCCGCCTCGACATCCTCGGCAACAACACCGAGCGAAAGATTACCGGTTCGTAACAGGATCGCGGGCGACAAACTCGACCCCTCGGCGATGCCAAGGGTTCCAGCCATCAGCCGCAGTGCGCGACGGCGCGCGCTGCCACCCTCGGCCATGACGGGCCGCTGGTCCTCTTCCACCTGCGCTAAGGCAGCGCGGAGAACCTCTATGAGCTCGCTGAATTGATCGGTCGGCGCCGCCAGCAGAATCTGCGCGGGCCGCGAATCCACCCGAACCCAACCCGGGCGCTGCTCGAGTTCACGAAGCTCGCGTGCGACACGAGCCAGGACCGTGGCCGCGAGCTCGTCATCGAGGTCCGGCACGACCACCGGGCGCATACACAGCGTCGCCAACGGCGCACCCGATCTCTCGAGAACTGCGGCGGTCAGTCCACTCTCGAGCTGCAATATCACGGGCGGTGAGGCAAAACGCGGATTGAAAGATCGCGGGGGGAGCGTCACAACGACATTACCCGGATGCTGCGGAAGCCAGTTTAATGCCGCACTGCGGACCGTTCGTGTGGTCACTCCATCAACACCGAAGAGGAATTCGCGCACGGCGGCCGCGCCGCCCTGGAGCCACAGATCAAGTATCAACTCCGCTGATTGTGGATGCTCCTCGAGGCTGGCCTGCCGACGTACCCGCAGACGCCTCGCCGCTGCCTCGACCGGTCCCTCCTGTAGGGCCGGATTCTCGGCGATGCGCGCGAGGCCGAGACGTAATTGGCCTATGGATATGTCAGCGGAAGCAGAATCGGTTCGTGCCTCGAGGAGCCCTCGATTGCCATCAACCCGGCTCCGAACACCAACAAGGTCGTCGGCCAGGATTTCCGGCAGAAGATCCCAAAGAACTTCGGTGGTGCTTCGCGTAGGATCGTGCGGGGCCGGCAAGCTGACCTCGAGCCGGATCTCGGCGTCGCTGCCCGCAACACCCAGACGACGCTCCAGCCGGCCTTCTACTAGAAGCTCTTCGGGAAGTGGTGGTGCGGAGGCCACGGAGCGATTCGCGAGAATTCTATCGAGCAGGGTGCGGAGATCGGACACCGAGGCGCCGCCGACCGCTACGATCACGGGTGGAGACGCGGCGGTTTCGTCATAACCCAGCGCAGCCTCGAGGTTGGCTACCAGGGTCAGGTCGCCGCTGGTGACGACAACCGGCGTGCCGTCGCCTTCGACCATTGAGGGCCAAACCACTGTGGTCGCATCGGCAAGAGGTTGGGCGACAATCAGCAACTCAACGCCACTGTCGAGGCGATCCACATAGAGAGCCTGCGCCGCGATTGGCGAGGTCGCCCCCAAAACTATCGCGAAGGACAGAAAACACTGGAGATACGCGCTTTGCACCTTCATGGCGGGCGTCATGGTAGCATGCCGGCGATGGAGACCGAACCTGGGACGACGACGCCGTCGGTCATCGCCATCTCATGGCTGGCGGCTTCTGCCGCCCTACCCTTCGCCCTGATCGGTGCCGCATTCGGCCAGGGGCTTGGCGCCCTTATCGGCGGGTGTCACTGGATCGGGGTAACCCTGCCGCTCGATCGCCAGATCTGGGCATTGGTCAACCAGCCGGTCCTCAACTTCGCCTCCCTGCCCAGGGCGGGGGGATATTGGCTCGGATCAATTCTCCTGCCGCTGGTGGTGGCTGTGACAATTATCGGTTTTCTCCCGCGAGCGAGGTCCCTTGTCACTCAGCTCAGTTGTATCCAGATTGCCTGGGCGATGTCGCTGGTGGCGGTTGCGGTGCTGCCCGTGCTCGACAGCGAAGACGGTCACCTGGCCCGTTTCCTCGCGCTGCACGGCTGGCCGACCACCCTGGTGTGGCTGTCCCCGGTCTTCGCGGCCGGCGCTGCTCTCCTGCCGACGCTCCGCTTGCTCCAGTTGGCGAGGCGAAGACGCCCCGACATCCGCCGCAGTTATCGTTTGCTGGTGGTCATCATCCATCTCGGTGTGCCAGCGGCCGGGTGGCTTGGCTTGATGTCCCTGGTTCGCGGCGCTGTTCTGATGCCGGCGATCTTCGCTGCAGCTGCACCGGTGATTGCCGCCCTCGCCTTCGCGTGGTTCCGATACCCCGGCCCACACGTGCGCCCGCTCGAACTACCGAAAGCGGGCGAAATCATCGGTCTGGCCCTTGCCGCGGTGATACTGGCGGCCATCGTGTGGGTCGCGGGGCGCCCCCTCGCCGACGGCCAATCGGCCGGTGTCCTCTGGGGAACCGAGCAATCGTCCAATAACGTCCGACCGTGGATCGAACCATGGTCCATTGCGGGTGACACCGCAACGGCCCGCCCACAGCAATAATCTCCAGATGGAAATGGAGACACGCCAAGGAGCGTTATACTGTCGGGCGGTCTCGGCCGTGAAGCCTACCGCCGTGGCCCAGCCCGAATATCTCACCGGGTTTCATCGCCGGCCGCAGCAGAAAGCTGGTGAGATGTGCGGGCTAGCACTACAAAGGAGTCGCAAATGAACGCTAAGGTCGAAAAGGCTTTGAACGAGCAGATCCACGCCGAGTTCTTTTCTTTCTATCTCTACCTCTCGGTCGCGGCATATTTCACTACCCACCACCTCGACGGTTTCGCGCACTGGATGCGGATCCAAGCCCAGGAGGAGTTCGGCCACGCAATGAAGCTCTTTGACTACCTTGCGGAACGCGGCGGCACGGTCGAGCTCATGGCGCTCGACGGACCGCAGAAGGAGTGGGACTCGCCGTCGGCGGCAATCGAGGCGGTGCTCAATCACGAGCGGCATATCAGCCAGCGCATCAACCAGATCGTCGACCTCACTACCGCGGAGAACGATCACGCAACGACGGTCATGATGCATTGGTATGTGAACGAGCAGGTCGAGGAGGAAGCCACCGCTGACACGCTCTTCCACCAGGTCAAGATGGTCGAGGACAGTCCGCATGGCCTGCTGATGATCGATCGGGAGCTTGCCGGCCGGCCGGCAACCGTTGCCACCGACACCGGAGGAGAGTAGCCGAAGTTAGCTGACTGCGTGCTCAACCAGAGCACGCGCGACATCAACCCCAGTCGCCTCTTCGAGGCGCAGGAATCCCGGGGTGGGGTTGATCTCGAGGATCACCGGTCCCGCATCGCCCTTCACCAGGTCCACACCGCAGTGGCCGAGACCAAGTGCTGCTGCCGCGGCAACTGCAAGCCTCTCTTCATCGAGCGACGTATCGTGGGCTTCGGCAGATCCCCCGCGGGCAGAGTTGGATCGCCATTCACCCTCGGTGGCACTGAAACGCGCCGCCGCGACAACCGCCCCTCCGATCACCAAAAGACGGAGGCTGTGCTCGCCTCCGGCCAGCCAGCGCTGAACGACGATCTCATCACCGACACGCCACAACGAGTCGAGAACCGCCTCGAGGTGATCGCGGGTCGCGCACCGGATGACACCGACACCCATCCGCGACCGCCTCTGTTTCACGACCGCCGGCAGTCCCAGGTGACGAGCCGCTTCTGCCGCCAGAGCTTCCGGGTCGGCGCCGGCCAGGGTCGGCGGCACCGGCAGACCGGCCACGGCCAGGGCCACGGCTGTCGCCCAATGATCGCGGCCCATTCGGATAGCGGCAGGAGGGTTGGGCGTCGCCACGCCGCATGCGACGAACGCCTCGAGGACCGCGAGCAAGCTCTCCGGCCGCCAGTTACCGACCCGCGCGAGGACGGCGTCGGGGAGTTTGCGATCGGTGTCGATTCCCAGTGGTTTCAATTCACCATCGACGAGTGACGCCGAAGCGGCGACGCCGTCGACCAACTCAAGATCAACTCCAAGCTCCTCAGCCGCTTCGGAGAGGCGCGTGTTTGTACGCAGATCTGGACGAGCGCTCAAGAGCAGGAGACGCATCCACCGATGGTAGCGCAGTTACTCATGCAGCGTCGGTATACTGGGGAGATGATCAAGGGGAACCTCGACCGTCTCCATTTTGGAGACCTCCTGCAGTGGTTTCAGATGGGAGGTGTCAGCGGACGCCTGATTCTGAAGGATGCTCGTGGGGAGCGCCGGCTCGATTTCATCGACGGTCGGGTCTGTTACGCCTCTTCGACGATTCCGGAGGAGAGACTCGCCACCTGGCTCACCAAGCGCAGTCTCATTCCGGTTGGCGAGCTTCGCCGTATCCTCGCCACTTCGATGCTCCGCCGCGCCTTATTCACGGACCTTCTCATTGCCGAGGGCCGCGTCTCACCAGAGGACCTCCAAGCCAGCCTGACCGATCTTGCCGAGGCCATTACCAGCAGGATTCTGATATCACCCGAAGTCAGCTTCGAGTTCATTCCCAACCACCCGGTCCTCGACATTCTCGGTCTCAGCCTCAATGTCGAGCCGAGCCACCTTCTGATGGAGGCTGCGCGGCGGTCCGACGAGGACCCGCCGGGAGAGGCGGAACGACGTTCGTATGAACTCGCTTTTATTGGCGAAGCGTTCGAAGACCTCTTCTGGCAGATAATTCGAGATGGGGTATCGGGAGAAGATGCGATCGATGGCGGCCAACTGAGCCGTCTCCACGACCTGGTGCGCGACATTGTCACTACGCTCGCACAGTGGTTGTCCTCGAGTCCCGGCCTGGTCCCTCTGCCGGCGGGGCAGATCGAGGGTCTCCTCGCGCCCGCGGAGGACGGGCCTTCCTTCTATCTACCGGGACGGCCCCACGCCGCGTGGAACCAGATGGTGCTCGCCTGTACGGTTCGAAACCGCAGCGATCCAGGGCCGTTGACTCTCGCCGAACTCGAGATGATCGCAACCGATCTCGGCCTGTGGGAAGAGATGATCGGCAGCGGTTTTCTAAAGCGTCCCGAGGCGGCAAAGCTGGACGAGCTCATTCGACAGGTGGTTGCCGCCTGGTCACAGACCGCCGCGGCTGCAGCGCCTCACCTCGATGTGGCCCCTGAAACAGCGTCGTTGGCAGTTCACCTCGTGACCGTGCCAACGGACCTCGTGCTGTGGGCTCTCACATCCCTTCCAGTGCCACACCAGCGCCTGCGAAAGACCTTGCTCGAACATCTGTCGCGGCGGGTCGGTTCGAGACTCGCGCATCTCGCCGACTTTCCGTCCGAGATCCGCAGAGTGCTGGACCCACGCTAGGCGACGCC
>Ga0255052_10000651_pt1 | contig 27656 bp, 27 predicted proteins | sample JV7_2_21_MG_FD_188632 | JGI IMG/M metagenome (GOLD analysis project Ga0255052, IMG submission 188632) | Seawater microbial communities from Jervis Inlet, British Columbia, Canada - JV7_2_21 | ecosystem: Environmental > Aquatic > Marine > Inlet | place: Canada: British Columbia | collected...
CAACAGACGCCATAATGAGTCCAGAATTTTTCGCTGTTGCGCGAGCAGTGGCATTATATCGCTTTCACGGCGCAATAGTTTGATATCCGGATGCCTGCGCATAACACCGCTGGCCGAACAGGGCACATCAGCCAGGATGCAATCATAGTTCTCGCCGTCAAACCAGGCCTCTGGACTGGCAGCATCCCCAATCAAAATTCGTGCTGATTTATCAATACGCTGCAGGTTTTGCCGTAACCTTTCAAGCCGGACCTCACTGCTATCGAGCGCATCGAGTTTTATATTCTCGTATTGCTGAAACAGGTGTGCCGTTTTGCCACCAGGCGCTGCACAGGCATCAAGCACGCGCGCTCCCGATGGACAGGCTAACACTGATGCGGCGATCTGCGCCGCGGCATCCTGAACGCTCAGAATACCCTGCTCGAATCCTGGCAGTTGGCTGACCTCGCAGGGGGACGATAGCTCGATCGCAGTTGCAACGACACCGTGTCGGCCGGCCTCTATTCCTGCAGAGCGTAACCTGGTTATCACATTGTCGATCGAGGCTTGCCGGGTATCGACACGCAGCGTCATCGGGGGACGATTATTGCCCTGGACCAACACCCGTTCAGCCTGTTCCCCCCAGTCGCGCCGAATTCGGGACATGATCCAATCCGGGTAAGCTTGCGCCGGCGAGCTACTGTCCAATACGATCTTGTCACGAATAACACCACGCAGTAGCGCGTTAACCAGGCCTCGTGCCCAGGATTTCTTTTGCGCCAGCGCGAGCTTGACGGTTTCATTGACCGCCGCGTGAGGCTCGGTGCTCATGACTAACAGTTGGTAAAGACCCAGTATCAGGATAACTTCGATATCGCGATCACGCGCCCTAAGCGGTTTTTGCAGCCGGCTGGCAAGTAGCGTTGACAGCGCAAAATACCAACGACAAAAACCAAACACAAGTTCGCGGCTTAGCGCGAGGTCTCGCTTTTCAAGTGCCAACGACTGATACCAGTCACTATTGAATATTTCGTCAAGAGAGCGACCCTGATCAAGAACCTGCAGGATAGCCTGGACTGCGATCCAGCGGGGATTGGCAGAATTTGTCACGACTTACCCAACCAACACCCGCCCAGGTTCCTGGCATTTAATGCCTGCGCAGCACTGCATTTATTGCGCCCCGCAAACTGTAGTTCGGTCAGCTGCAGCACCCCTTTGCCACAGCTGATGTAAACACCATCTGTATCATGGGCTACGACATAACCGGGAGATCCCGGCTCGACATCCGCGTTAATCCGAGCAGACCAGAGCCGCAGATTGTCATCGCCGAGAAAGGTATAACTGACCGGCCACGGATTGAAGGCGCGAATCTCCCTCAGCAACTCCTCCACGGGCTTGTTCCAGTCAACCTCGGCCTGCTGTTTTGTCAGGCGGGGAGCATAGGTGGCTAGCGATTCATCCTGAACCTGCGCCTGTTGCAGTGTCTGCTCGATGTTGTCGAGTGACTCCAGCAACAGCCTGGCGCCCAGGGGCGCCAGGGCATCATGCAGCTCGGCCGCATTCCAGGACGGATCGATTGCAACTGAACGACTCGCAATCATTGCGCCAGTATCCAGTCCCTTGTCCATCTTCATCAGGGTCACCCCACTGTTTTCATCGCCGGCTAAAATCGCCTGCTGTATCGGCGACGCACCACGCCAACGGGGTAACAGGGAAGCGTGTATATTGATACAACCCAGGCGCGGAACCTCAAGCACGGCCGGCGGCAGTAGAAGCCCGTAGGCTGCGACTACCATCAAGTCGGCGTTTAGTACGCGCAAATCGTCGAGCGCGCTCCCATCGCTGAAACTGGTCGGTTGAAAAACGGGAAGCTCATGCTCGAGCGCAAATTTCTTGACTGGGCTTTGCTGCATTTTTCGGCCGCGTCCTGCGGGACGATCCGGCTGGCTGTAGACCGCAACAAGCCGATACTCACTGCGCAGCAGTGATTTAAGTGCCGGAACTGCAAATTCCGGAGTACCCGCGTAGATTATCTTGAGCATTAAATGAGCGAAGCTAGTTAGCCTGCTGCTTCAGGGATTTAACCAGTTTGCTGCGAATACGGTTACGTTTGAGGTTCGAAAGGTAGTCGACAAAGAGCTTGCCTTCGAGATGGTCCATCTCGTGCTGAATGCAAACCGCTTCGACCCCGTCAGCCTCAAATTCTGCAAGCTCGCCATTTTCATTATATGCCCGCGCTTTAATATGTTCGGCGCGCCGGACCTTTTCATAGAACCCAGGCACCGACAGGCAGCCTTCATCGGATTCCTCTTCACCATCCGCCTCCAGTATCTCCGGATTGATCAAGCACCTGGGCTGGTTACGCCCTTCAGAGACGTCCATAACCAGCACGCGGATATGCCGATCGACCTGGGTTGCGGCGAGTCCGATACCCGGGGCTTCATACATGGTTTCGAACATATTGCTAACCAAAAGCCTGAGTTCATCATCGAATTCGGTAACCGCTTTGGCAACCGTCCTGAGACGGGGATCGGGGAAATGTAAAATATTTAATAAGGCCATAGTGAAATACTTCAAGAAAAGTTATAGCTAGTTGTTCCAAGTTAATGATTATATTAGTTTCTTCCCATCTAAAAAGCTTGTAGTCGGTTTTTTTTAGTCTACAATCCATCAATCAATACCGCATTTTCAGGGGTTTTTATGCCTATTATCAACAATAGACAGCTTGTAAAGGGAATAATTCTGCTCTCAGGTATGTTGCTAATAGCCGCCTGCGCCGAACCGCCCGCGCCCTACGCCGTTGTTCACGAGGAAGAAAAAGCACCCGAAGTTATCACGGTCAAAGCTACGATTGCGGAGCCCATCGTCGAGCCGGAACCGGAACCGGTAGAAACTGTCGTATATGAACCGGAATTTCCGGAAACCTACATTGTACAGGAAGGCGATACGCTATGGGACATCTCAACGGTTTTCCTGCGCGATCCCTGGTTCTGGCCGGAAATCTGGTTTAAAAATCCACAGGTTGAAAACCCGCATCTGATTTATCCCGGTGACACGCTGGCGATTATCTACGTTGGCGGCCAGCGTAAAGTCCAAATCCTGTCTCGTGGTGCCGATGGATCGGTGCTATCGCAGACCTCTGACGGGCTCAAGATTGTCAAAGTCGATCCCAGGGTTCGCTCAAAATCTATCGATGCCACGATCCCCTCGATTCCGGTTGATTCAATTCGTCACCTGATCGAGCGCCCGCTAATCATCGACGAAGACACGCTGAATAAATCCGCCTACGTTTTAACCAGTTTTGATAACCACCTGATCAACAGTATTAACGATAAACTCTACGTGCGTAATCTCGATACTTCAACGGGCATCGGCCGTTATCAGATCTATCGACCCGACCGCCCGCTGTTTGATCCGATTACCAACGAGCTACTGGGTTACCAGGCACTTTATGTTGGCGAATCCAAGCTGTTACTGCGTGGCGACCCGGCCACGATACGCGTCACGAATTCGGACCGCGAAATTCTTCGCGACGACCGCGTCATGCCAATGGATAACACCAATTTTGACCGTGATTTCTACCCCAGACCACCCAGCACCAAAGTGAGTGGTGAGATCGTTGCACTGCTGAATGCGATATCGCAAACCGGCGCCTACCAGACGATTGCGATCAACCTCGGACAACGAGATGGCCTCGAAAGCGGGAATATCCTGAGGGTACGCAGGACCGGTGATGTCGTCCCTGACGAAAACGAGGAAGATCCGAGATTTCGCGTCAAACTACCCGACGAATCAATCGGTATGGCGATGGTTATTCGCTCGTTCGAGAAAATCAGCTACGCCCTGATTATGGAAGCCGACATTCCAATTAGCATTAGGGATTACGTCCAATCCCCATAGCCGGGTAACCCTGTTTACACTTGCTAGCACCAGGCATCCGCCTGGTGTTATAGTATTCGGGTCTGCAAAAGGAACATGGAGACCCGCATGCAAAAGGATTTGCTGGCCGATTATCTGCACCTCTACCATAGCTTCGGACCCCGGCGCAAAAGCCTGTTGGCTTTGCTTGCGCAATTCCCAGGAGACCCTGCGCGGATTCGCTGCAGCACCACTAGCGCACTCAAGGCGGCAGGACTAAACCACGACACGATCTGTAAAGTCAGGTCGGGACAGCATCCCCAGGTCGCGAGAGATCTGGACTGGGTCGAATCTCACCACAATCACCTGATTTGTTTCGACGACAGCGCCTACCCCGAGTTACTACGTCAAATCAATGATTCCCCGGCGCTACTTTACGCCAGTGGCGATATAAGCCTGCTGCATGAACCACAAATCGCGATCGTTGGCAGTCGTCACTGTACTCCGGGTGGCGCACAAAATGCATATGATTTCTCAGCACAGCTTGCCGCGGCCGGCTTCACCATCACCAGCGGTATGGCGCTTGGCATTGATTCAGCGGCACATCGTGGCGCCCTGGATTGTGCTGGCAAAACCATCGCCGTGACGGGGACCGGACTCGATATAATCTATCCCAGGCAAAATCAGGAACTCGCCCAGGAAATTCTCGGGCAGGGTTTGATCGTGTCAGAATTTACCCTGGGCACCCGCGCGCGGCCGGCAAATTTCCCGCAACGCAATCGCATTATCAGCGGGCTTGCACTGGCAACACTGGTGGTTGAAGCAGCCCGGCGCAGCGGCTCGCTAATCACGGCACGTCTTGCGGCCGAACAGGGACGCGAAGTAATGGCGGTTCCCGGATCGATCCACAATCCGCAAACCGGTGGCTGTCACCAGCTAATTCGCGATGGTGCCGCAATTGTTGAAACCCCGGGAGACGTTACTGCAGAGCTTACCGGGCTTGCCGGTTTTATACTTAATAAACAAACCTTGAAATCGGTTGATCACGACACCCGACTCGATCGCGAGCATAGAAACCTGCTTGAATTGATCGGATACGATCCTGTGAACTGTGACATACTTGTGCAACGCAGTGGCTTGACCATCGACAAGCTTTCATCCATGCTACTGGTACTCGAAATTAATGATTTCATTCAATCGGCACCTGGCGGCTGCTTTGTCAGGATCTAAACTGAGGTACTCATGAAAGAAGGCGTTATAGACGTGCTGATGTACATATTCTCAAGCTACGCGGACCAGGATGAAAACCTGCCTGAAGATCGTGATGGCATTGATGCTGATTTGCGCGCAGCCGGCTTCGAGCCACTGGAAATTGAAAAGGCTTTCGAATGGCTGGATGGCCTGGCACAGGTCGAGGACGACACTGCCATGGATCAATCCGATATTGCCACCCGGGTGCTGGCTCCGGAAGAATGCGCGCGCCTCGCCTACAACGCCCAGGGATTTTTACTGTTCCTCGAGCAATCGGGTGTGCTTACTCCGCGACTGCGTGAAATGGTCATCAATCGTGTTATGGCACTTGAGTCCGATTCTGAAGTCGATATCGAGGAATTGAAATGGATTGTAATGATGGTGTTATTCAATAGTTCAGATGAGCAGGATGAAAACGCTTTGATGCACTATGAAGATATCGTATTTGCGGATCAACCCGCCGTATTTCACTGAGCACGGATTGTGTCAACCATAGTAGCGGACCAGTAACACTAAATGGCCAGCCACCTAGTCATCGTAGAATCTCCAGCTAAAGCAAGAACCATTGAAAAATACCTCGGTAAGGACTTCAAGGTTCTGGCCTCGTATGGTCATGTTCGGGATTTGATCCCCAAGGAAGGCGCTGTCGAAACCGATAATGGTTTCAAAATGAATTACACGCCGGTCGAGCGCAATCAGAAGCACATTGCCAGCATAAAGAAAGCGCTGAAAAAAGCGGATTCACTTTACCTGGCAACTGACCCGGACCGCGAAGGTGAGGCTATTTCATGGCATTTGTACGAGCTGCTTAACGAAAAGAACCTGATGAAGAACAAACGTGCCTACCGGGTTGCTTTCTACGAGATTACCAAGCAGGCGGTTTCCGAAGCGATTGCAAATCCGCGTGAAATCACCATGGACCTGGTAAACGCGCAGCAGGCACGACGGGCACTCGACTACCTGGTGGGATTCAACCTGTCACCGCTGCTGTGGCGTAAAATTCGACGTGGATTGTCGGCAGGACGGGTACAAAGCCCTGCCCTGCGCATGATCGTAGAGCGTGAACTCGAGATTGAAGCATTCAACCCCCAGGAATACTGGAGCATTGAAGCGGACAACAGTTTTGAAGGCGAGGGTTTCAGTGCCAGGCTTAACCTGCTGGCCGGCGAAAAAGTCAAACAGTTCACGATCACTAATGCGGACCAGGCAAATGATGCATACCGCAAGCTGAACGACGCCGCGCAAGGCAAGTTACGCGTTGACAAGGTTGAAAAGAAACAGCGTAAGCGCAATCCGGCACCACCCTTTACGACTTCGACGCTGCAACAGGAAGCGGCACGCAAACTGGGATTTGGCGCACAACGTACCATGCGTACCGCGCAGAAGCTTTACGAAGGTATCGATATCGGCGCCGGTCAGGTAGGCCTTATTTCGTATATGCGTACCGATTCGGTATCACTTTCGCAAGATGCACTGCTTGAAATCCGTGAGTTTATTGCTGAAAAATTTGGCGAGAACAACCTGCCGGAAACACCGCGTGAGTATAAAACCAAATCCAAGAATGCCCAGGAAGCACATGAAGCGATTCGCCCCACGAGCGCAGGCAATGAACCTTTCAAGATCAAAAAGCATCTCGGCGACGATGAATTCCGTCTTTATAGCCTGATCTGGAAGCGCACCATGGCCTGCCAGATGATTCATGCAACACTGGACACGGTCTCGGTTGATCTCGCCTGTGGCAGTGACAACAGGTTCAGAGCGAATGGTTCAACGATTCGCGATCCGGGATTCATGCGCGTTTATATCGAGGACAAGGATGAACCCAAAAAGGATGACAACAAGGAGAACCTGTTACCGCCGCTTGCGGAGGGCGATCTTGTTGATTTGCATGAAATCAGGCTGGAACAGCATTTCACCGAGCCACCGCCCCGTTTCAGCGAAGCCTCGTTGGTTAAAACACTTGAAGAATATGGCATCGGTCGACCCTCGACCTATGCTTCTATTATCACAACCCTGCTCGATCGAGAGTACGTCGAACTGGAAAGTAAGCGTTTTCATCCGACCGATGTCGGCCGCGTAGTGGCGCGATTCCTGACGCAGCATTTCACGCGATACGTCGATTACGATTTTACCGCGCAGCTTGAAGATACGCTCGATGAAATCTCGCGCGGCGAAGCGGAATGGTTGCCGCTGATGGAAGAATTCTGGACAGAATTCAAGCAGCAGGTCGATGACAAGATGGAAAATGTCAGCCGCGACGAGGCTATTCAGGCACGCCAACTCGGGGCCGATGAAAAATCAGGCAAGCCGATTTCGGTGCGCATGGGACGCTACGGACCTTTTGTGCAAATCGGTACGCGTGAAGATGAAGAAAAACCGCGTTTTGCTGGCCTCAGGCCTGGCCAGAAAATGGATTCGATTACGCTCGAGGAAGCATTGGAACTGTTCAAACTGCCGCGTGAGCTTGGCGTATCTCCGGAAGGTGAACAAATTAGTGCCAACATCGGTCGCTTCGGTCCCTATATAAAATACGATAGCAAGTTTGTCTCGCTCAAGGCTAACGAAGGCGACGATCCTTATACCGTCACCTTAGAACGGGCGCTGGAGCTGGTGGCGGAAAAAAAGGAATTTGACGCCAACCGTGAAATCAAGGTGTTTGAAGGCACCGATATCAAAATTCTGCGTGGCCGCTATGGGCCTTACATTACTGATGGAAACAAAAATGCACGCATGCCTAAGGACGTTGAAGATCCGGCGAGCCTGGACCTCAAGACTTGCGAGGAGCTAATCGAAAAAGCACCGTTACCCAAATCAAGACGCAAAAAAGCAGCGATCAAGAAGAAGGCTGCACCGAAGAAAGCCGCCAGGAAAAAGGCCACCAAAAAAAAAGCTGCCAAAAAAAAGGCCACCGCTGACGCCAGCTAGCAAAAGCTCGACATGAGTCCCTGGGCACTAAATCGCTTCGTCCATACGGTATCCCGCGGCGCCATATTCGGTTATCCAACCGATACCGTATGGGGTTTCGGCTGTCATCCATTAATCGCCAGCAGCGTGTCTCGCATCCTGCAAATCAAAAATCGTAGCCCTGATAAAGGTCTGATCCTGTTGTCATCCCGGATCGAATACTGCTCGGCTTACCTGGGAGTCGAGGCCGATGAGCTGGAGTCAATTCGTTTGCCGACCGAGCGACCAACCACCTGGTTGGTAACAGCAAGCGAATTTTGCCCACCCTGGATTCACGGCATTTATCCGACTGTTGGAATCAGGATTACCAGCCATCCACTAATTCAGTCCATCTGTGACGGCCTGCAAGCACCCATTGTTTCAACCAGTGCCAATCGGAGTGGCAAAGCAACCGCGCGCACTTCGTTCCAGATGCGCAAGCAATTCAGCTCTGAACTTGATTTTATCGTCAACGGCTTCGCCACGGGCAGCCATCAACCAAGTGAGATAAAATCACTTACCAGTGGAACAATCCTGAGGACCCGTAGCTGATGGATATCGACATCGAACGCGTGAACAGTTACCTGCAACGCCTGCAGGAAACTATTACCAGCGAGTTACAGCAGATAGACGCCAAAGCTGAATTTGAAACTGACACATGGCGACGTGATGCGGGCGGTGGCGGGCGCAGCATGGTACTGCGTGATGGCGCCGTGTTCGAGCAGGCGGGCGTCAACTTTTCAGAAGTCTACGGTGATAACCTGCCGGCTTCGGCAACCGCACATCGCCCCGAGCTTGCTGGTCGACAGTTTCGCGCAATGGGCGTATCCCTGGTGATTCATCCTGACAATCCATATATCCCGACCTCGCACGCCAACGTGCGATTTTTTGTTGCCGAGAAACCTGGTGAAGCATCCATATGGTGGTTCGGCGGGGGTTTCGATCTGACGCCTTATTATGGATTCGAAGAAGATTGTAAACACTGGCATCAAATCGCCAAACAAGCCTGCGACCCCTACGGAGCCGGGCGTTACGCCGAATATAAAAAATGGTGCGATGAATATTTCTATCTGAAACATCGCGGCGAGGCTCGCGGTATCGGCGGTTTATTTTTTGATGATTTAAACGAACCTGACTTCGGGCAGGCGTTTGCCTTCATGCGCAGTGTCGGCGACCATTATTTACCTGCCTACACGCCTATTGTCGAACGCCGCAAGAACGATGCTTACGGCGAACGTGAGAAAAAATTTCAACTGTATCGCCGCGGACGCTACGTGGAATTCAACCTGGTTTATGATCGTGGTACCCTGTTTGGCCTGCAGTCCGGTGGACGCACCGAATCCATACTGATGTCACTGCCACCAGTAGTAAACTGGCGCTATAATTATCAACCTGAAGCGGGTAGCGCCGAGGCGGGATTGACCGACTATTACCTTGAAGCACGCGACTGGCTGGCACAAAATTAGTCATGGACAACGAATTTCCCGAAATCGAGATTACCAGCGACACCGACGACTACAGTAAATGCGATCTCTGTACCAATTCGAAGTGTTGCACCTACGTTACCCAGCAAATCGATACACCGCGTTCCAAGTACGATTTTGAAATTTTACTTTGGCAGGTGTCGCATGCCGGTGTCGGTGCCTACAAGGATGAAGACGGCTGGTTCGTGATTTTCGAGTCGCGCTGTCAGCATTTGCTGGTTGACGGACGCTGCAATATATATGAAATTCGCCCAACCATCTGTCGGTCCCATAGCAACGATTACTGCGAGTACGATGCCCCTGCCGAAGACGGCTTCGATCTCTACTTCCCGGAATACGATTCGTTGCTGCAATACTGCAAGAAAAAATTCAAACGCTGGGCTACCGGTAATCCCCCGCCAGCCTAATCGTAATTTACGATGGACGTTACAATAAAATATCGCATCCTTATCGGGGTCAGCGTGATTGCAGTCATGGCAGCAATTCTTGCACCGCGAATAGCGCAGGACCTGCTCTATCACCAGTTTGCCGATCAAAATACTTACCTGTCGATTCCAAACACGCTGAACGTGTTGAGCAACCTGTTTTTTGGCTGGGTTGGCATCGAGGGTCTCTACCGCCTGTTGCGGCAGGAATCTTTACGTATTGTCAAAGAAGTGTACCCAGCGTACCTGGGATTTTTTGGCGCGCTGATTTTGGTTGCTGCAGGTTCTGGTTACTACCATTGGTTGCCCGACAATCAGACCTTGATCTGGGACCGACTACCGATGACGATCGCCTTCATGTCCTTTTTTACAATACTGCTGGCTGAACGTATCTCGGTTTCATGGGCGCGAATGCTGTTTCCACTGCTTATCCTCGCTGGTATCACGAGTATTATTTACTGGTACTTGAGCGAGCAGAACGGCCAGGGTGACTTGCGTCCTTACGCGCTCATCCAGTTTCTGCCGATGCTGCTAAGCCCGTTGATCCTGTTGCTTTTCAGCTCGCGCTACACGCGCAGCTACGACCTTTGGTGGTTTCTTGCATGGTATCTGATAGCCAAGATTTGCGAATACTTCGATGCCGAATTATTAAACTTGCTGACGGTGCTTAGCGGTCACAGTTTGAAGCATATCGCGGCGAGTATCGGCTGCCTGGTGTTTCTGCGACACCTTCGTTTTAGAACCGGTACCAGCCATTGAAAAAAATCCTGGTCAGTGCATGTTTGCTCGGTAAGCCGGTTCGTTACGATGGAAATTCGAAAACCGTTGATAGTGCCGAACTCGACGCACTGCTGGTGCAGGATCGGGTGATCAGTTTTTGCCCCGAGGTTTCGGGTGGCTTACCGGTACCTCGTGCTGCGGCCGAGATTCATGCCGGTGATGGCAACGCAGTCATCGCCAATATGGCACGGGTAAAAACTCGTGATGGAACGGATGTTACCGATTTTTTCCTCTCCGGTGCCCAGCAAGCTCTCGCGCTGTGCCACGAACACGGCATAACTGTTGCGGTGTTGACCGAGACCAGCCCGTCTTGCGGGAGCAGCCAGATTTACGACGGAAGTTTCAGTCGTAACGCAATCCAGGGCAGCGGTGTCACCGCGGCACTATTGCGACAACACGGCATCAAGGTATTCAATCAGCACCAGCTCGAAGCGGCTTGCAAACTTTTGGAGAACAACTAGTGCAGAGAACCTCGATGACTCAAGAATCGTCGCAATATCGATTTACTCCGGCCAGTTCTTGATTCAGAATTAGCCGCTAACGAACTCGTTTGTGGAGCAAGACATTGGCTACTCGGGACCAACAACCTGACCAGATCATCGACTTCATCCTGAATTTGTTCGCCCACCGCGGGGCCCAGGAATACATGGGCGAGGCAGTCACGATGTCTCAGCATATGGAACAAAGCGCGGCCTGTGCCGTTGCCGATGGTGCCCCGGACAGCCTCGTGGTCGCCGCACTGCTGCATGATATCGGCCATTTTATCGGCGAGCATCCGATCGAAGCCCTGGAAAATGGAATCGACAATGTTCACGAGGAAGCAGGCGCGCGTTACCTTGAGCCCTTTTTCCCCGCATCGATTACCGAGCCCATACGTCTGCATGTGGCAGCCAAGCGCTACCTTAGCGCAACCGATAAAGACTATTTCGGCGAACTGTCAGATGCCTCGGTCAATTCGCTCAAGGTTCAGGGCGGCCCGATGAGTCCTGCAGAGGTCGAACGGTTCGAAGCCAATCCTTACCACAAGCAAGCGGTTAAGCTTCGACTTTATGACGACGATGGCAAGATTGCCGGCCTCGAGATCAAACCGGTAACCGAATATCGCACTACGCTCGAAGCGTTCGTGTCAAACTGACATGAATCAGATCAAGGTATTTTCCTACAATGCAGCGGAATTGAAGATTGTCTGGGAGGATACCAGCAAGAGCCAGCTGCAGGCGATCTGGTTACGCGACCACTGCCAGATGCCTGCCAGCCGCAATCCGGATAATGGACAGCGCCTGCTGAATATTACCGACATCCCGGAAGACATTGCGATAGAAAAGGTAAGCCTCGAAGACAGGCGTCTACTTGTCCAGTTTGCGCCCGACGGACATCGCTCGGAATTCGACCTCGACTGGCTGTATGACAATTGTTACAACCTCAATCGTTCCATCGATACCCTAACGCTGCCACCCGAAATCATGCGACAGTTCTATGCGGCTTACCGTCACTACGCCGAAATTCTCGAACGGAAGAAACAGCAAATTGTCTTCGATCTGCAGCCAGGCGAACTAATTTTATTCGACAGCACACGCATTTTACATGCGCACAAGACCTATTCAGCTGGCGGTACCCGACATTTACAGGGCGCTTACAGCGACCTGGATGGCCTCTATAGCAGCCTGCGCAAACTCGAAGCAAATTCATGAAGTACCGGGGCATAGTTTTCGACAAGGACGGTACCCTGCTCGATTTTAACCGGACCTGGCTGCCGATTTATCGCTATGCCGCAAACGAATTTGCCGAAGGTGACGCCGTCCTTGAAGATCAGTTACTCACGCATCACGGCTACGACCCTGACAGTAATCGTTTTATTGGCGGTAGCCTGCTCGCCGCAGGCAATAATCAACAGATTGCAAATGCCTGGGCCGGGCATATCAATAAACCCGACCATGTCGAAGCGTTAAGCTCACGACTTCACGAAATCTTTCATGACCAGGGGAGTTTACATGCGACCCCAGTCAAGCATCTTACAACTACCCTGAAACGACTGAAGCAATCCGGTAGAAAACTGGGCGTGGCAACCGCCGATAGTCACCAGGGCATTATCAATACGCTGCAATCCTTCGATGTATTGCATGAATTCGACTATCTCGCCGGATATGATAGCGGCCACGGTATCAAGCCCGAGGCGGGCATGGTGCTTGAGTTTTGTGCGCAAATGGCGCTCAAAGTGGAAGCCGTGGTGGTGGTCGGCGACAATCGCCACGATATCGAGATGGGCCGTAATGCAAATGCCGGGTTATGCGTTGGTGTATTAACCGGCACCAGTACTCGCAGCGATCTCGAATCCATCGCCGACATCGTCCTCGACGATATCAGCGGGTTACCGGATGTGATCTAGTACACTTTCAATGAGACATCTTAGGATTCAGAGCGCCCCAAATTGGCCAAGGCAAGGCGCAGTCCGCAGTGAATGGCATGCCCTTTACAAGGACTGCAACGCAGCATTGGCCAATTTGGGGCGCTCCCTTCGGGCCAGCCAGGAAGCCATCATCTGCGTTGTTGTGCTCCCTTGAATTAGCGACGGCTAGTCCTGCTGTCGCTCGCCTAGCAGCTGATGGCTTCCTGACTGGCTGCATCCTAAGATGTCTCATTGAAAGAGTACTAGTCGGCGACCACCGGCAATTCACCTGGCAGGCCCCACTCGCACCAGGAACCATCGTAAATCGAGAGATTTTCATAACCGACATAGTGAGCAGCGAATCCGATAACGCAAGCGGTCACTCCTGAACCACAGCTACAAATAGTGCGTTCGCTGTCGCCGATCAACGGCATGATTATTTCCCTGAGCTCGGCTTTAGATTTTAGCAGACCATGTTTGAACATATCCGCAAACGGTAAATTAAGGGCTCCCGGCATATGCCCACGACGCAACCCGGGACGCGGCTCCTCGGCCGTACCACGAAAACGCGGGTCAGGGCGGGCATCCAGCACGCACACCGAATCGTCGTCGAGCGCGGCTAATACAGTTATTGCATCGGAAATAAAGTTCTGATCCATGTTGGCGATGAAATCGCCGGTCTCGAATACAGGTGCTTTGGGGCCGCTCTCGATCGGGTATCCAGCCTCTTTCCAGGCTACCAGGCCACCATCGAGCAAGGCCAGGTTAGCGCATCCCATCGCGCACAGCATCCACCAGGCGCGCGGACTCGAGAACATGCCCATCGTGTCGTACACTACGACCACACTGTCCTGGTTCAGACCCAGTGCCTGCAGCTCACGCGTAAAGATTGCCTCGTCCGGCATCATGTGGGGTAAATCAGAATCTGGGGCACAGATTTTTCCATCGAAATCGAAAAACCTTGCCCCGGGTATACGTTCCTGTTGCCATTCTTTGAATCCATCACGGCCGGTAGCCGGCATATGCCAACTCGCATCGAAGATAACCAGCTCATCATGCTCAAGATTTCGCTGCAGCCAGCCGACATCGACCAGTGAATCGGGTAGTTCAATCCGGGACATAATCGACCTCGTGGGGAGTCATGGTTTAGCAACCTGCTGACCATATCCAAATGCGATTAAGCTGGCAAGCTTAAGGCCCGGTCGCAAATGGCGGCTAAGCTTAAGTTTGTTGCGCTGCCAGTTCGGTAAGCCAATTTGCCACTATTCTACACTCGCGCCGTAGCGTCGTTTTTGGCGACTGTCGCAAATAGTAATCTGCATGCAAGTGGTATGGTTTGGTAAAAACCTCGACCAGGCTCCCGGACTGCAAGTGATTATCGATAAAGGGACGCCTACCCAGCATTATCCCGTCACCGCGTTGCACAGCCTCAATGGCGATTAGCGATCCGTCAACCAATAATCCCCGTGGCACATTTATATCGTTCAGCTGGTGCTTGCGAAACCATCGATGCCAGTCGTCGTCGTAACCCAAAACATGAATTAATTCGAACTCGAGAATGTCGTCTGGCCGCTCCGGCCGGTCCCGCTGTGCAAACAGGTCTGGTGAACATACCGGGGTTATAGTCGACGTAAAAAGTTTAGCGGTATTTGGATCAATGGCGACATCCCCGGGTATCAGTATCTCCAGATCCGGGGCGCGTATTTTATGATTATCATCGGTTTGCTCAAGGGTCTTTATTCGAAGGTCGACGTTTTGGTGCAACTTCTGGAAAGCCTTGAGTTGAGGCACCAACCAAAGCGCTGCGACACCAGAGGTACAGCTAAGCGTCACTGTCGGATGATGTTGGCCTGGAAATAATTGATCGGTAACCGAATCCAGGCGGTCTAATGCTTCGTGCACCGCATCCAGGTAAGCCTGGCCCGTGCTGGTCAGGGACAATCTGCGGTGATGACGGATAAACAACGCCGTGTCCAGATAGGCTTCCAACTGGCGTATCTGCTGGCTGACAGCGGCCTGAGAAATTTTGAGATCTTCCGCCGCCTGGGAGAAACTCAGGCGCCGGCCGGCGGCCTCAAAAGTACGCAGAATATTTAAACGTGGACGTTTCAAGTGTTATTAACCCGGCGACAATGTATGTCGTATTCAGGGCTTCTGATACGCATCAGATCAAGGCGCGGCTTGCAGCCAAGGGTCGTTCCCTTGGCAACAGCCGCAACGCCGGGTTGATGCGTATCAGAAGCCCCTAACATACTGATATTATTTTAGAAAGGCCGTCGTGTGCCTGCCCACGGACAGCGTTATCAGAACTTGCTGTAGAATGTCTACAGCGGCGTTCTGATGCCTTGCCGTGAACAGGCACACGACGGCTGAATACGATATACATTGTCGCCGGGTTAATAATATTCGAATAAGCTTTACTTATAGATACTGGCAGTATTTATTGTTTGACGCAACCCATGGCGCTACCTAAAGTTCACCCAGGTACTTCCAATTCTGGAGACAGGCGTGATGAACTTCTTCTCTTACCTGAGCGATGACGATATTCGCTATGTGCACGAGTCTTCGCTTGAGATTCTCGAGGAGGTCGGCCTTCTGGTTCGCAACGAGAAAGCGAGAAATCGCTTTGCGGAACATGGCGCAAAAGTCGATCACGAGACGGAGATAGTACGCATTCCTTCATCCGTGGTTGAAAAATACCGTGCCCTGGTGCCCCCGACGATCACCTTGCGAGGTCGCGATCCCGACTTTGATATCACCTTTCCACGCAAACTCCCTGTTATCGCAACCGCAAGCTCGGCACCGGATATTGTCGACCCGGTGACTGGCGTGACGCGCCGCTCGAGATCCGATGATATTGCACGTATTGCACATCTGGTTAACGAGTTACCGGGTTTCGATCTGTTTTCGATCTCTACGCTCGCTGACGATGCACCTAAAGATCAATTCAGTCTGACCCGTTTCTACGCGGCGCTGAAGAATTGCGTCAAACCCTGCCGGACTTCTGTTTACAATATCCGAGAAGCAGAACAGGTGATCAAATTGGGTGAACTCATTGCCGGCTCGAAAGAAGCTTATTGGGAGCGTCCTTTTATCAACTTCGGATACTGTGCAATTGTTTCGCCTTTGACCATGGATTTCGACAGCACCGAAACGCTGATGTATTTTGCTGAAAAGGGTATTACAGCTTACGGCACGATCGCGCCGATGGGTGGACTCAGTACGCCGCTTACACTATCCGGTATGCTGGTCATCATGAACGCTGAATGGCTGGCAGCCGCGACACTGGCACAAATGTCCAGGGCTGGAACTGAGCAAATCTATAATTTTTTACCTGTCTTTGCTGATATGCGTGATGGCGCCTATGCGCCGGGTGCGATCGAAATAGGCATGATGAATTCGGCCGTTTGCCAAATGGCACGCTTTTACAATGTTCCCGCGGGTGGATATCTAGGTTTGACCAATTCCAAGGTTGCCGATGCCCAGGCGGGTTTCGAAAAAGGCATGTCACCGCTAATGGGGGCATTGTCCGGTGCTGATTTCATCGTTATGGGCGGTTTGCAAGACGCGTTGATGTCCTTCGATTTTGGCCAGGCCACCATCGACAACGAAATTGCAATGATGATCAAGCGAGTGCGTGAAGGATTCGGATTTACCCGGGAATCTGCTTCGCTGCAGGAGATTAAGGAAACCGGTCCGGCTGGCATGTTCGCAGCCAACCCTGCGACCCTGGAACGTATGCTTACGTCAACTTTTATGCCCGAACTGGCCGACCGGAAGCTGCGCGAGCATTGGGAACTGGAAGGAAGCTCGACCATTCATCAGCGCGCACTGAACAAGGCATTTGATATTCTTTCCGTTCCCAACCCGGCCGCATTGGATCCAGATGTCGATGCTCGTATCCGAGCCGAATTCGAAGGAATGGTCGCAGGTGACGCGAAACTCCAGCAAGGATGGAAGCGCCTTGATATTGGTAGCAATGTTCCAGTGCGTAAACGACGCCCCAATCGTCGCCGACAGAAACAGCATTAGAAAAGTAATTATAAGATTACCCCGGCAGGACTGAAACATGACGGCATCACTTCCGAGCAGCGCCCGCATCGTCATCATTGGCGGTGGTGTTATTGGCACCAGCATTGCGTATCACCTGACCCGATCCGGCGAGAAGGATGTCGTCTTGCTTGAAAAATCACAGCTGACCGAAGGCGCTACCTGGCACGCGGCCGGGCTGGTTGGACAATTCCGCTCGCAGCAGAACCTGATGAGTTTGATGAACGACAGCGTCAATCTGTTCGACGGCCTGGCCGAGGAAACCGGCCAGGAAATCGACTGGCACAAATTGGGCAGCCTCAGACTGGCACAAACTCCGGACCGCTGGAAGGAGCTACTCAAATCCTATTCTGCCGCTCAGGCAGTTGGGTTCGAGATGAACCTGTTGACACCAAACGAGGCGCGCGATGTTTACCCGCTTATCGAAACCGGTGATCTGATTGGTGCCGCTTTCATTCCGGCAGATGGCTACATCGACCCAAACAGTCTGACCCAGGCCTATGCAAAAGGCACCCGCGCCAATGGTGGCAGAATCTTTGAAGGCGTAATGGTCAGCGAGCTACTACGCGACGGCGATCGTATTTCCCATGTGGTAACTGATGAGGCCACCATCGAAGTGGAAACGGTGGTTAATGCCGCAGGGCTCTGGGCACGCCAGGTTGGTTGGATGGCCGGGGTCGAGATTCCTGCCGGTGTGGTCGAGCATCAATACCTGGTTACCGAAAAGTCCGACCTGATCCCTCCGGGATTACCGGCGCTGCGTGATCCTGACGGTGGTTTCTATGCCAAGCCAGAGCCCGGAGCATTAGCCATCGGCGGATGGGAAAAAGAAACTCGGAGCGTCAACCCCAGGGAAGGTTTCCCATGGGAAAACGAGCGCCATCTGTTCGATGGAGATATGGATCGCCTGGAAGAGTTTTTCGAGCCGGCGATGCGACGCATTCCTGTCCTCGGCGAGCTTGGCATGCGCACTATCGTCAATGGACCGATACCGATCTCACCAGACGGTGAACCCATCATGGGACCCGTTCCAGGATTGAGCAACTTCTTTAGCGCTTGCGCATTTACCTCCGGGATAGCGGCATCGGGTGGGGCTGGCAAGGCAGTGGCGAGCTGGATTCTCGAAGGTGATCCCGGACTCGATCTGTGGCCATTTGACATTCGCCGCTTCGGACCCCTGCACGCCGGTCATCGGTTTCTACATGACCGGGCAGTTGAAAGCTATAGCAGGTATTACGCAATCCACTGGCCGGGTGAGGAACTCGAATCGGCGCGTGGCGTGCGCCGCAGCCCACTTTACCAGACCCTGAAAGACCAGGGTGCCGTGTTCGGATCAAAGTTCGGCTGGGAGCGGGCCAACTGGTTCGCCCACGGTGATATCCCGCAGCAGGACATCCTGGGATTCGACCGGCCACAACAGGACATCACCATCGGTCGCGAGCACCGGGCCGCGCGCGAAGGTGTCGTCCTCATCGATATGTCCTCGTTTACCAAATTCGAGATCAGCGGGTCCGATGCCTGCAGGTTCCTGCAATACCTGGCGGTGGCGAATGTGGACAAGGAACCGGGTGGTGCAACCTATACGCAACTGTGTAACGAGCGCGGCGGGATCGAAGCCGATGTCACCATCATTCGCCGCGCAGAAGATTGCTTCTGGCTGATCACCGGATCCGCTCTCGGGGTTCGCGATCGGCACTGGATCGAAAGCCACCTGCAAGGTAATTTCGATCGGCGCAGCAATTCAAGGCGCTCGAGCGACGAGTCATGGATTCGATCCGGCGAGCAATGGATTCGATCCGGCGAGCAATCGATCCGATCGAATCCACCTGGTTTCAACAAAGTACAGGTTCGCGATATCACCTCGGCCCATGGCGTGATAAACCTGGCGGGGCCGCTAGCGCGTAAAGTGCTACAGAAGGTATGTGACGAGGATGTAAGCCATGATGCGTTCCCGTTCATGGCCGCGAAAGAAATCAGGATCGGCTATGCGTCCGCGCTTGCCTACCGGGTCACCTATATCGGTGAGCTGGGATGGGAGCTCTACATTCCATCTGAATACCTTCAGTATGTATACGAAGAGCTGCAGCAAGCTGGTGAAGAATTCGACATCACCAATATTGGTTACCGTGCAATCGACAGCTTGCGCCTGGAAAAACGATATCTTGCGTGGGGTGTCGACATTACCCCCGACTACAATCCTTTTGAAGCTGGATTACAGTTCCTGATCGACTGGAACAAGGGAGATTTTATCGGCTCGCAGGCTCTCGCCAGGATCAGGCATGAAGGGATTCAGCAAAAACTCGTATGCCTCGATCTGAGCGAGCCTTTGCCGGTATTCGGCGGGGAAGCCATTTTTTGCGGCGACAAAGTCGTTGCGCAAACTACCAGTGGTAATTTCGGCTACTCTACCGGCAAGAGCCTGGTCCTCGGCTAACTGCCGGTGGATGTCCTCGACCAAAGTGATTTTACGGTCGAAGCGTTCGGGGAACGCAGTCCAGCCTCGCTGATCAAGGGGGCGGCATATGATCCCAATCGCGAAAAAATCCTGTGCTAGGCACGAATGATACAGGGCATTGATTTTATGAGATGTACTATAAATTCAAGGAAACTCTGGTTCATTTTTTCATTGCGAGGAACGAAGTGACGAAGCAATCTCCATGTGTTGGATTTTAAAAGGTCAACCTGTAAATGCCATTTGAAGAACTGAAATTTCCCGCAGGCATCCATTTGCTGGAACGCTGGCAGGCAAATGACCCACAGGCAATCGAGCGCCTGAAAGATATATTTGATGCCACTATAGCAGGACAGTACGACGAAATTTTTAAGACTCCGGCCCCGCAAGACTCGGTTCATGTCGCGGGCCCCGTAGACCTGATGACACTGACAATAATGCACCGGCTTTATGGCCTGACATCTGCAGATTTTTACAAGCAGGACCCCGAACGATTTGTACGCACCTCGTTGATGACTCAAAAACTACTGGGTATGCCCAAACTTTATATCAGCTGGCCGGTTTACGGGTTTACCGCGGAGGCCCTGGGCCAGGAAATGATTTACTCGGATCAATACTCGCCGGGCACAGATCCGGATAAACCCCTGGCCAATGCCGATAACTGGCAAGATATATCGACACCCGACATGGGCGCGGGCATCCCCAGAATACTCGATGAGACTTTAGCCTGTTATCAGCGCCTGACCGGACTAAACCCGATTTTACATTTGACTGCAGCTTATAGCCTTGCAGCGGATATCTATGGGCAGGAACAACTAATCACTGCGCTGACCCATGAGCCTGAATTTGTAAATAGATTCCTCGATCACCTGGCAGACACGGTCCTCAAACCCTGGATGGATCATTTTTTCAGCCAGTACCCCGATGGATGGGTCGAGCTTAGCGATGCTTCCGGATCGCCTTTTTTTATCGGTCCTAATAACTGTAAAAATGTAGCTATCCGGGCAACACAACGGTTAATCGCTGCAAATCCTTGGGGGAAACGAGTCTACGATGCCAACTACCGTGGCGATTACGTGACCCAGACTAACAAGCGGGATTCGTCATCATCGAGGCGCAGGAAACCCGGAAAAAGCGACGCAGAGCAGGTTAGTCTGGTTGAATTATTCGAGTTAAAAAATAGCATTTGCCCTGACTACGTGATTCGTCTCGCCGAAGATCGAACACCCGTCTCCTTTTATGTGGAGCAAGCAGTAAAAAGCAATATTCCACTGTTCATAGGCATTGGTGCTACTCAGATCGACCGTAACAGTATTGCCGATCTGGAGATCGCTAAGCAGGATATCGCGGCTTTTACCAGCGAGTATACAGAAGCGATTAAAATGGTTGCCAGGTCTATCGCGAACAACGGCTATGATTTAAGGACACCTCCCTGGCCGGGTACAATCTATTTCGAAGACATTAGCGCTGAGTCCAGTTTTGAACTAATCGAAATTATTTTGGATACGGCATTAAAGCAAGGCGCTCTGTAATTTGGGAGGTGAGCAAAGTCCGGCAGCGATTGTGATAGGGGCGATCTACGATCCAAATCAGGAAAAGATTCTGTGCTAGTCAGCTGACCTGTCCAAAAGTGTTTCACCTGGCCTGCGATCGGGACTACCGCTATAGTGCGGGCGCTATGCATAATCTCTCTAAACGTAACGGGATAATATACGCACTGGTAACTGCCTGCGGCCTCGGCGCTATTACCACGCTCGCTAAAATCTTTTATGCGGATGGTGGCAATGCATTAACCTTGATGCTGACGCGAACCCTGGCTTCGACCCTGGTTTTCGGGTTGCTGCTGCTAATCAGTCGGGACAGCTTTAAAGTAGAACCGGCGCAGCGAATACCATTGATTGCACTCGGAGTATTCTGGTCGGGCGGAATGATTTGCTACCTGGTCGCGGTAGAAACCATCACGGTCAGTCTTGCCGTACTGATATTCTACTTTTACCCGTTACTGGTGCTGGCCTACTCGATTGTCAGTCGCCAGCTAGCCGCATCATTGCCGCTGATCAGCCTTTTCGTCGGTGCCTTCATTGGTCTTTACCTGGCCTTGTCCGGCGGTGAAGTTAGCGTTGATATCAATGGCATCCTGTTCGCTACCCTGGCGAGTTGCGGCGCTGCCTTCACCTTTGTCTGTGGCGCCCGGGTAGCCCCTGTCGTATCTCCATTGCTCATGACTTTCTGGATCAACGCAATCGGCCTGCTATTGATACTGCCGTTGATGATAGACACGTTCGCCAAACCCGACTCATGGAAGGGAATCATCGCGCTCGGCGCGGCTACATTGTGTTACCTGGTTGCCATCCTGAGCCAGTTCCAGGCACTGGCGCGGTTACCCGCCGCGCGTGCCGCCTTTCTGTTAAACCTGGAGCCTGTAGTCTCTATACTGCTGGCATACCTGGTACTAAGCGAAACCCTCAGCATCCTGCAAGCCTGTGGTGTGGTCCTGGTACTTTCGACAATTATCCTTTCGCTCCGATTCAAGCCAGCCACCGCTTGATCCGCACGCCAGAATCAGGCAATGTCGCTTTAATTTCAACGGAGACCCCGATATGACCAAGGCAATTCGAATTCACGAGACCGGTGGCCCGGAAGTACTAAGCTGGGAAGAAATCGAGGTTGGTGATCCCGGGCAGGGCCAGGTTCGACTGCGGCAGTCGGCCTGTGGCTTGAATTACATCGACGTTTATGGTCGCAGCGGTATGTACCCGGTTGGTGATCTGCCTGCCGTTATTGGCATGGAAGCCTCGGGTGCGGTGGAAGCGGTTGGCGACGGTGTCGATGGTCTCGCTGCGGGAGATCGCGTTGCTTATCCGATGACACTGGGTTCCTATGCCGAGGCACGCCTGATCGACGCCGACAGGCTAGTTAAAATTCCGGACTCGATCAGCGATGAAACCGCTGCAGCGATGATGCTCAAGGGACTGACAGCACATTACCTGCTGTTCAGAACCTACCCGGTAAAAGCCGGGGATAGCATATTGGTTTACGCTGCCGCCGGCGGCGTTGGCCTGATTCTTTGCCAGTGGGCGAACCAGTTAGGGGCTAACGTGATTGGATGCGTCGGCTCGGAAGAAAAAGCACAACTCGCAAGGGATCATGGCTGCCATCACACCATTCTTTACCGGGATGAGGATATTTCCAGCCGGGTCCGGGAAATTACGGCGGGTGTCGGCGTCGCCGCGGCCTATGACTCGATTGGCAAAGCGACCTTTGAGAAGTCCCTGGATTCACTGCGTCCGTTTGGTGTACTCGCGACTTATGGCAACGCGAGCGGCCCGGTCGATCCCTTCAGCCCGCAGATACTTGCCGCCAAGGGCTCTTTATATGTAACCCGACCCACGCTGGCGACACATATCTCTACCCGCGAATTGCTCGAAGAAGGCGCCCAGCGGCTGTTTAGTGCGGTTGAAAGCGGCCAGGTCAGGATAAGCATCAACCAGACCCTGCCCCTGGCCGACTGCGCCGAAGCACATCGCCAGCTCGAAGCTCGCGAAACAACGGGTTCAACGATACTTAAAATTTAATCAAAAAACTGTCCGACCGGTACAGTTTTATAATAGAGTCATTTTTAACTCAAAAAACTGGATCCGCGATTCTGAGCCTGTCTCATAGTGGTTCTATTTTGGTCAATTTAAATTTATATTTTGTTTTATATATCAATCATTTATATAATTATTTTAAGACACTCTTTAAATCGCCATAAAAGCGTCGTGACAGGCAGCACAGTTTACCTGTGAACTAGTTCACAGGACCCTAAATCGATATATTCTGTTACGGTAAACTGTTATGCATGAATTTCAATTAAACTGAATCTGTTACTATTCCGGTTGCTGCCTATAATTCCCCTCATTGATTAACAACGCTGACGGATAAGGATCCATCGGCTTTATTACAGGAGCAACACCATGAACACATTAAAAGCAAAGCAATTCCACTTTATCGAAGATATGGACATCTCCGCACTGACTTTAACCGCCGTTGAGCGCGTCGAAGCATTCGGAGTCGCAATAGCCAAACTGGTTCAGGCGTGGATACGTCGTTCGCAAGAGCGTCGCGTGTTGTTGCAAATGAGCGCACATATGCTTGACGACATCGGCCTGACTCCTGGCGACGTTGCCAATGAAAGCGCCAAGTTCTTCTGGCAGAAATAATCTGCTCGCAGGAATAACGAATCGCCGGTGGGGGTTTCAAGACCCACGCCGGCTTTTTTTGGGGGGAATTAATAAAAAAGAAACCGTCGATTCTTTCCCGGACCGGACCTACTGCTTCAAGCGATAACCGGTTTTAAACATCCACCACACCAAAACCAGGCAGGCCGCCAGGAACAGGCAGATCATCGCCAGGCTGACGCCCACACTGACGTCCGCCACTTCGAAAAAGCTCCAGCGAAACCCGCTGATCAGGTAGAGCACCGGGTTGAACAGCGTGACCGTTTGCCACACCGGTGGCAGCATGCTGACCGAGTAAAAACTTCCACCCAGAAAAACCAGTGGTGTAATCACCAGCATTGGAATCAGTTGTAGCTTTTCAAAATTGGTTGCCCAGAGCCCGATAATGAAGCCAAACAGGGCGAAGGAGATACAGGTCAACACCAGGAACAACACCATCACAAACGGATGCGCGATGTTCAAATCGACAAACAGGTTTGCGGTAATCAGGATAATCGTGCCGAGTATCAGCGATTTACTCGCCGCCGCCCCGACATAACCGACCACGATTTCAACAAAGGATATGGGTGCTGACATTACCTCGTAGATCGTACCGTTAAACTTGGGGAAGAAGATGCCAAACGATGCATTGGAAATACTCTGTGTCAGCAGCGACAACATCACCAGCCCCGGCACGATAAAGACACCGTAAGATACGCCATCGATTTCTTCGATACGCGAACCGATCGCGGCGCCAAAGACAACAAAGTAAAGCGAGGTTGAGATTACCGGCGAAGCAATGGTTTGCAACAGTGTGTACCAGGCACGCAACATTTCATACTTGTAAATTACCTTGATCGCCTGAAGATTGATCATCGCGAATTCACCAACCTGACAAATATTTCCTCCAGTGAGCTCTCGCTTGTTTGCAAATCCTTTAACGACAGCCCGACCTCGTTCAGGCTCTGCAACAAGGCAGTTATGCCGGTTCTTTCCACGTCGGGATCGTAGGTGTAGGTCAATTGACTCCCATCTTCCGAAGGCTCCAGGTTATAGACCCCGAGCGCATCGGGAATCCGATCGATCGGCTGCTTGAGTTCGATCAGTAGAGTTTTCTTGCCCAGTTTTTGCATCAGGCATTGCTTGTCATCAACCAGAAGCAGTTTTCCATCGTTGATGATACCAACGCGGTCGGCAATCTCCTCTGCCTCTTCGATATAGTGCGTCGTTAATATGATCGTAACGCCGGAATTGTTCAAGCGTCGTACCATATTCCACATATCCTTGCGCAACTCGACATCGACACCGGCGGTGGGTTCGTCAAGAAACAGGATACGCGGTTCATGTGACAAAGCCTTGGCAATCAAAACGCGACGCTTCATACCACCCGAAAGTTCTCGCAGTTCGCTGTTCTTTTTGTCCCATAGCGACAGGTCCTTGAGCAATTGCTCGAGGTATGCAGGATTCGATTTTTTACCAAACAGGCCACGACTGAAATTGACCGTATTCCATACCGTGTCAAAAGCGCCCAGGGTCAACTCCTGCGGAACCAGCCCGATAAGATCGCGTGTGACCCGGTATTCCGTGACGATGTCGTGGCCGGCGACACTCACCGAACCGCTACTTGCCGAGACGATGCCACAGATAATTGAAATCAGCGTAGTCTTACCCGCTCCATTAGGACCTAGCAAAGCGAGAATCTCGCCGTCCTTGATCTCGAGATCGACCGTACTCAGTGCCTGGTGCCCGCTATGGTATACCTTGGACAGCGCATTAATATTGACTATGGATTTTTGCATCGCGCGATTCTACTATCAGATCCCCGTGTTTAATATCAGAATATGTCGCCGTGGAGGGTTCAACTTTCAACCCGGCTTTGAAAAATCTATACTGCGTCGAGCGACCAAACGGAAACAGCCATGAAAACATACCGGTTTCATTCCGAGCCACTACAAGAAAGTTGGCTCGACGCCTACGGACACCTCAATGAAGCCTATTACCTGGTTCCGTTCAGCAATACCACCTGGATCATGCAGGATCATTTCGGTATCGGCACTAATTACTTCGACGCAACCGGCTGCGCGATTTATACGGTCGAGACTCATTTACGCTATTTAAGCGATGTACGCGCGGGATCGACGATGGACATCGAAACCCTGGTGCTCGGTAGCGACGCCAAAAAAATCTGGTTTGCCCATAAAATGCTGGTCAATGACGAGCTCTGCGCCACTGCAGAATTCATGACCTTGCACTTTAACACGCGTGAAGGGCGAACCATGGAGATGCCCGATGCTATCCAGGCTGATTTGAAAGCAGCGGAAGTCGACGAGTTACCCGACTGGGTTGGACGTCAAATCAGCCTGGTCAAGAAGTAGCCGCCTGTAAGGGCACACTAAGAAAAACCCCGAATTCTTGCGCAATGTTACAACTGACGCGCGCATGCACCCTGCCCTGGCGATCACCAAATGACTGTGCTGTGGTCGCTGGGAAAACGCCCTCGTGCCAGACGCTCGGATGAATATAAATCCCCTTGCTACCGTCACACCACAGGGCGACAATTTTTTCGAGCGCCAGGTCATCGCCCGGTAGCGCCACTGGAACCACGAACGGCCTGTTATCCAGGGGGTAAAATAATTGTCCGCCATCAGGGTGGTAATTCAAGTGCCACAGCAGCACCCGTTCGGGGTTCGTCACGGATGCATCAGGATTGGCGCTACCAGGATTCTCCGACCAGCCCAGGATGTATTTTCCGTCAACCGCATCGTTGCGGCCGTGTAGCACTTCGCCGCGCCATTCGCTGTGGAAAACACCTTCGACAACCCCGCCCTCGTCACCGGTGCCGGCATCAATCGGTCTCCAGCCCTGGGCCGGCCATTGTACAATTTCGATTTCAAAGTCTTCAGGATTATCGACAAGGTATCCGTAGTCTTTGACTGTTACCTCGTTGGCGACAACCACCGGCACGTCATGCCAGGGTAATTCGCCCGGCACATCGGGCGATAAGTAATCGACTGGTTGCATCATTTTAAAAATTCTCCACCCAGGGACGCAGATCGATTTCATGCGTCCACGCGCTGCGATGCTGCTTCAACACCGCCATATAAGTATGCGCGATCGCGTCAGGCTCGAGCTCGGCATCATTGACATTGCTTGCGGCATCTTCGCTGGCCAGATCCCGTCCCGGGGAGGCGATCCCACCGTCGATGATAAAATGTGCCACGTGAATATTCTCTGGCCCAAGTTCTCGTGCCAGGCTTTGGGCCAGGCCTCGCAAGGCAAACTTGCCCATCGCAAAAGATACGAAATTGGGAAAGCCCTTGACGCTAGCGGTCGCACCGGTGAAGAAAAGCGCACCGCCGCCAAGCTGCTTCATGCCGATTGCAGCCTGTTGTGCAACCAGGAAAGCGCCGTAAGCCGTTTGCATTAACGAATCCAGCACCATCTCGGGATCGAGATTGGTAATTGAACCAGCGGTATAGGCACTGGCGTTATAGAGCACGACATCGGGACTGCCTACCGCTTGATGCATCGAATCGAACAAATCGCGCACCGAATCAACCGAGGTCGCATCGCAATTGATCGCTTGCGCATCGATCTGCGAACATAACGAATCGAGTTTCGCGATATTTCGTGCGGCCAGCACAACCTTGTAATCATCTGCCGCGAGTGCGCGCGCAAAGGCAGCACTGTTGCCACTTCCCGCGCCAACGATTAAAGCAATTTTTGACATATCACCACCCGCTGTCGTGTAGTTATCAAGGCGTTATTAAAACGCCGGGGCGGTTATTTGTATAGCTGAATTTAAAACAGGGCTTTTTTGAGGAAACTGAGTGATATAGTGATATCAGC
>Ga0255052_10000652_pt1 | contig 27633 bp, 26 predicted proteins | sample JV7_2_21_MG_FD_188632 | JGI IMG/M metagenome (GOLD analysis project Ga0255052, IMG submission 188632) | Seawater microbial communities from Jervis Inlet, British Columbia, Canada - JV7_2_21 | ecosystem: Environmental > Aquatic > Marine > Inlet | place: Canada: British Columbia | collected...
CGCGGCAACCGGACGAGCATGTTCCATCTGGCTATAGAACAGAATGACGACGACCGGAATCGCCGCTATGCGAAACAGGGTCAGAATGATGGCAAGATTGAGTTTCACGAGTCTGGTCGCTTCTTATCTAGTTTTGCCCGTCCAGATGCAGGTCATTGTATATCGATTCGGCCAGGGATCGGCTAATTCCGCGCACTTTGACCAGATCGTCGATACCGGCGCCGACCACGCCCTGCAAACCCCCAAACTGTCGCAACAGCTCGCGGCGCTTCTTCGGTCCGAGCCCCGAGATCCGTTCCAGTCTTGAAGTACTGCGTGCCTTCGCCCGCCTCTGTCGGTGCGCCGTAATCGCAAATCGATGCGCTTCGTCACGGATCTGTTGAATCAACAGCAATGCCGGCGAATCAGGTGGCAACTGAATTGCGGTCTTTTCGCCTGCGACGAACAGCCGCTCCGCGCCCGGCTTTCGCGCTCGCCCCTTGGCGACAGCAACGACTCTTAGCCAGTCGAGTTCCAGTTCGTCGAGAACCGTCATCGCTTCTGCAAGCTGCCCTTTGCCGCCGTCGACAAACAACACATCCGGCACCGGCACCTCGCCCCTCTTGACTCGCGCATACCGCCGTCGCAGCGCCTCGGCCATCGCTGCATAATCATCGCCCGCCGCAGCAGGATTCAGATTGAATCGGCGGTAGTCGCTCTTGAGTGGCCCGGCAGAATTGAAAACGACGCAGGACGCCACGGTTGCCTCGCCCGATGTATGGCTGACATCGAAGCACTCAAGGCGCTCCGGCGGTTCCTCAAGCTCCAGCGCTGCACCAAGTGCAGCAAATTGCCGTCGTATGGTCGCATTGCTCGCCACCTGCCGATTGAGACCTTGCTCTGCGTTTGTTCGCGCCATCTGCAGCCAGCGCAGTCGATCTCCACGCACGCGAGTCTTGATCGCAATTTTGCGACCCATGCGCCCGCTGAGCTCCCCTTCGAGAAGCGCGCTGTCGTCGATCTCACTGTCCAGAATTATTTCGGCAGGAGCATCCCGGCCCAGGTAATACTGAGCAACAAAGCCATTGAGGATCTTCTGTTGATCCGTCTCTCCGGCCAGTTTCGGGAAGTAATCGCGGCTACCAATCACCGCACCATTGCGAATGAATAATACGGTCACACAGTGTATCGCCGCGTTTGAGGCGAACCCGAGAATATCGAGATCCTTCCTGGCCGAGCGTGCGATGAGTTGCTTCGCCTCAATCTCTTTCAGCCGCGATATCTGGTCCCGAAACCGAGCTGCGTATTCATATTGTTGTGCAGCGGATGCCTGTTCCATGCGATCGACGAATGTATCGATGACACTCTGGTTCTTGCCTTCCAGAAATTCGATAGCCGCGTCGACATCCTTCGCATAGGTTTCCTGCGTGATCAGATCAACGCAGGGTGCAGTGCACCGTTTGATCTGGTACTGCAGACACGGACGCGTTCGATTGCTGAAATAACTGTCCTGACACTGGCGCACAAGAAACAACTTCTGCAGCTCGCTTAGCGTTTGCCGAACGGCGCTGGTACTCGGGTACGGTCCGAAATAGCGGCCCTTGCCTTTGCGAGGCCCGCGATGAAACTGCAGGCGCGGGAACTTGTGCCGCGTCGAAACATAAATGTACGGATAGCTCTTGTCGTCACGAAGAGTGACGTTGAAGCGCGGCTTGTGCCGTTTGATCAGGTTGTATTCGAGAATCAGCGCTTCGGCTTCAGTGTTCGTAACCGTGACCTCGACATTTGCAACAAGCTCCATCATGGCAGCAGTCTTTACCGAATCGTGAGTGCGATGAAAATAACTCGCAACGCGTTTCTTCAGATCACGCGCTTTGCCGACGTAGATGACCTTGTGCTTCGCGTTGAGCATGCGGTAAACGCCCGGTCGATGCGTCAGGCTGCGTAAGAAGGATTTCTCGTCGAATGTGCGTTCGTCACTCACGCCGCTATTTATCCAGTAACTCCCGGGCTTGCGCAAATATCGCTTCGAACATCTGGGTCGTCAGCCGCCTCGTATTCGTGTTGTAGCGGCTGCAGTGGTAGGAATCGAGAAGTCGAATTGGGCCAAGATCGTGCACTGCTGCATGTGCAAACTTGTAATCCGCCTGCCGCATCGCGAACGCCTTGACGATTGCGCGGTGCGCGATCCCACCGAGCGCCAGTACCAGTGACGATTCGGGCAGTCCTCGCAATTCGTTCACGAGATACGAATTGCAGGTGTTTATCTCAGCACCCACCGGTTTGTTATCCGGTGGAAGACACTTGACCGCATTGGTGATTCGGCAGTTTGTCAGTAGCAGATCATCATCGGCAGCGAGCGATTCGTCTCGCGAAGAGAAACCGAATTTATGCAGCACCTGGTAGAGCAGGATTCCAGCATGGTCACCTGTAAACGGTCGTCCGGTTCGATTCGCTCCATGCATGCCGGGCGCCAGGCCAACGATCAGAAATCGCGCGCCTTCGTCCCCGAAAGGTGGCACCGGTTTGCAGTAATAGTCGGGATATTTCTCTCCGACCTTGTCGAGAAACACAGCAAGCCGCGGACAGGCACGGCAGTGTTCGTCAAATATCGTTGCCGGCATAGTCGAATCCCGCAAAAGGCGTGCATTGTACCGGTCCCCGAAGATAGCGATAAGCTTTTAGTGGATACTGCAACGCTGACATGCCTCTTATTTTGCTGAACAAGCCTTATCGTGTACTCAGCCAGTTTCGCGACGAGGATGGACGCCAGACGCTTGCCGGATTCGTGACGCAAATGCACGTTTATGCGGCGGGCAGGCTGGACTTCGAAAGCGAAGGCTTGCTGCTCCTTACCGATGATGGACGCCTCCAGTCGCGCATCAGCCAGCCGAAGTCCGGAATAACGAAGACCTACTGGGCGCAGGTCGAAGGTGAACCCGATGATTCTCAGCTCAACGAGCTCCTGAACGGAGTGTCATTGCGCGACGGCACGGCGTCTGCTCTGTTCGCCAGGTTGATTGATCAGCCGACAGGGCTTTGGGAACGGAGCCCGTCGATACGTCACAGGGTAAATGTGCCGGATCAATGGATTGAGATCGGCATTGCCGAGGGACGCAATCGCCAGGTGAGGCGTATGACGGCAGCTGTAGGCCTGCCCACCTTGCGGCTTATCAGACAATCAGTTGGCCCCTGGTCCGTTGCTGGTTTACAGCCTGGACTAACCCGGGCAATCGACACTGACGAAGCCTGGGCTCAGTTGCGGGCAGCCGGCGGCTAGCTTCTGTCGCGGGCGACTTTGGCCGAATTTTGATGCAAGCCGGCGATTCGCATCGCGACTTCCATGGCCTGCTCGTAATTCAGGCGTGGGTCAACTGTTGATTTGTAGGCGCGAGCAAGATCGCCATCCGTCAGACCACGCGCACCGCCTGTACATTCGGTGACGTCCTCACCTGTCAGTTCGAGATGAACACCGCCCAGGTAACTGCCCATAGAGGCATGAACGCGAAACGCCGACTCGAGTTCGGATACGACGCTGTCGAAGCGACGTGTTTTGGTGCCATCTGCCGTGCTTTCAGTGTTGCCATGCATCGGGTCGCAAATCCAAAGCACCGGTGATCCGGTCTCCTTTGCCGCTGTGATCAAGTTCGGCAGGGACTCCTCGATCGACTTGGCGCCAAACCGGTGAATCAAGGTCAGCCGCCCGGGCTCATTATTGGGATTGAGAACCGAAATCAGGTCCTGCAGCCATTCACGAGTCATTCCCGGGCCAATCTTGACGCCCATGGGGTTGGCGATGCCCCGGAAGTACTCGATATGGGCGCCGTCTAACGCAGCGGTGCGCATGCCGATCCACGGAAAATGTGTCGTCAGGTTGTACCAGCGCTCCCGGCGATCGAGGAATCGCGTCTGTGACTGCTCGTACAGAAGATGCAGTCCTTCGTGTGCCGCGTAAATATCCGCGCGTTGCGTCTTGTGAACTGCCTCGCCTGAAATCGTCTCCAGAAAATCAAGCGAATTGGATATCGACTTCACGATGCCATGATATTCCTCGGCCATCGCCGAATGCCCGACCCAGCGGAGATCCCAGTACTCCGGGTGATGCAGGTCGGCAAACCCACCGTCGATCAGCGAGCGGACAAAATTCAGGGTCAGTGCTGCACGTTCATAACCACGCAGGATCATCTGCGGGTCTGGAACGCGATCCTCGGCCGTAAACGGACTTCGATTGACAAGATCACCGCGGAAACTCGGCAATGATTTGCCGTCGCGTGTTTCGGTGTCCGCGGAGCGTGGCTTTGCGTACTGCCCGGCCATGCGACCAACCCGTACAACCGGCTTTTTGAGCCCGTATAACATAACGAGGCTCATCTGCAGCAGGATCTTCAGCTTGTCGACAATATTCTCTGACGTGCACTCATCAAATGTCTCGGCACAATCGCCGCCTTGCAGGACGAATGCCTCGCCACGCTGAGCTTTCGCAATATGCTCTTTAAGGCCGTCAACCTCCCACGAAGTAACGATCGGAGGCAGGCGGCTAAGATCAGCGACAGCGCGATCGAGCGCCGCCTGATCGGGATAGCTGGCCTGTTGCGCCGCTGCCATGCTGTGCCAACTCGCGGGGTGCCAATCGGCCCTGGCTATAGTTCTGCTCACATCTAATCCTGTATGCGGTATTGGTCGTCGGGTCTCAGACCCGCCGGAACCGCGAACTATGCCACGGGGCTCTCCGCTGCTGCAAAAGTTTCTTACGTAATCAGGAGTTTAGGCTCGTGTGGAAAGCTTGGCGGGACATAGGCACAATGCGCGCCACCGGAGAACAAATTTATGAACAAGATACTCGACAGTCTTGGCTTAAAAGCCATCAATCCAGGGACATGGTACGGCGACGAAAGCCGCGAGGACACCACGGCCAATTTAATTGAATCCGTAAATCCGGCAACAGGAGAACTCATCGCCAGCGTACGCAACACCAACGCTGACGAATACGAGACCCTCATTCGAAAAGCGCAGGAGTCCTTCCTTACCTGGCACAAAACACCGGCACCGGTTCGCGGCAACGCCGTGCGCCTGATCGGCAACGCCTTACGAGATAACAAGGATGCACTAGGCAGCCTTGTCTCGCTCGAGATGGGCAAGATCAAAGCCGAGGGCGATGGCGAAGTTCAGGAGATGATCGACATTGCCGACTTCGCTGTCGGCCAGTCACGCATGCTGTACGGCAATACGATGCATTCGGAGCGTCCACAGCATCGCATGTACGAACAATGGCACCCGCTGGGACTCATTGGCACGATCACAGCATTCAATTTCCCGGTCGCAGTCTGGGCGTGGAACTCGTGCATTGCGGCAATTTGCGGCAATGTAAATATCTGGAAACCGTCATCACAGACTCCGTTATGCAGCATCGCGGTACAAAAAATCGTCAATGGAGCGCTTGCCGGCGAGGATTTACCGCCAGTATTTTTCCTGTTTAACGACACCGTCCATAAGGTCTCGAAGGACTTCGTCGAAGATAAGCGCGTTAGCCTGATTTCGTTCACGGGCTCCTGCGGCGTTGGCAAGAGGATCAGCGGACAAGTCACGGCGCGTATGGGCAAAGTGTTGCTCGAACTCGGCGGCAATAACGCCATCATTGTCGACGAGCACGCGAATCTCGATCTTGCAGTTCCTGCGATTGTGTTTGGCTCGGTCGGTACCGCTGGCCAGCGCTGCACAACGACACGTCGCGTTCTCGTTCACCAGTCACGATTCGAGGAACTCAAGAGCGCCCTCGTCAAAGCTTATGGGCAGGTGCGAATCGGCGATCCACTGGACGAGAACACGCTCATGGGCCCGTTAGTCAACGCGTCTGCTGTCGAGGAGGTCGAGGCCGCATGCGCGACCGTTCGCGATGCAGGCGGCGAGATCCTGTGCGGCGGGGAGCGTATCGATGGCCCCGGCAACTTCATGACACCGGCGATCGCCTTGGCCAGGAATGAATGGGATATCGTCCAGGCTGAGACTTTTGGACCAATTCTGTACCTGATTCCATTCGATTCGCTTGACGAAGCAATCGATATGCAAAACGGAGTCGTGCAAGGCCTGTCATCCGCGATCTTCACGGATAAATTGCAGAATGCCGAGTACTTCCTGTCAAGCGCCGGATCGGACTGCGGTATCGCGAACGTCAATATCGGCACATCGGGCGCCGAAATCGGCGGCGCCTTTGGTGGCGAAAAGGAGACTGGTGGAGGCCGCGAAGCAGGATCCGATGCCTGGAAGACCTACATGCGCAGGCAGACGAATACGATTAACTGGGGCTCGGACCTGCCGTTAGCTCAGGGCATCAATTTCGACCTGTAATCGCGGCTAAAGCCGCTCCCACAGTTCTTCCGCTCCCACAGTTCTTCCGCTCCCACAGTTCTTCCGCTCCCGCAGTTCTTCCGCTCCCGCAGTTCTTCCGCTCCCGCAGTTCTTCCGCTCCCGCAGTTCTTCCGCTCCCGCAGTTCTTCAACAGAATTGTGGGAGCGGCTTCAGCCGCGATCACATGAGTTTTTCGAATTTGTTTTGCGACCGGTTCTTGCGTACATGTCCCGCTTCGAACACCTGCCCATTCATGGCGACGTAAACGCCAGGCGGCGCCACTTGCGCTGCAGCAACTGCCATGCCGACATTGAATACGGCATCGGTGGCCTTGAATCGTGCCGGACTCAACGCACCCGTAAGAACAATTGTTCTGCCGTCCAGATCTGCCAATACCTCAGCAGTTTTCGGCATCGAATCGGTGCCGTGTGTGACGACGTAGCGCTCGGCGTCGTCAGCCGCGATATAGGCATGCAGAGTCCTGCGGTCCTCGTCGGTCATCTCGAGGCTGTCTTTTTGCAACAACGGCACGATTTCATAGTCAAAATCCACGAGGCCGTCGGTCAGGATGTGTCTCAACACCGAGTCGCCGACCTCAAACTGACTCAGATCATCGAAATAGACCTTGTCGATCGTGCCGCCGGTCGTAAGAAAACGAATGAACATGCGAGCAATGCTATCATTAGATCATGAAATCTCTAGCCACCATCGCAGCCCTGATTCTCACTTTTTTCGTCGCTGAAGCTCATGCCGACGGCAAGGTCATCGTCCTGGAAATCAAGGGCGGAATCGGTGTGGCAACTGCCGACTATGTCATCAGTGGCATCGAGCACGCCGAAGAATCCAGCGCAGAGCTGATTATCATCGATATGGACACGCCGGGCGGCCTGATGGCTCCAATGCGTGACATTATCCAGGCCATCCTGGGCTCCAGCGTGCCGGTCGCTACTTATGTGACGCCCGAAGGTGCGCGCGCCGATAGCGCCGGCACTTACATTCTGCTGGCAAGCCATATCGCCGCGATGTCGCCGACGACGCATCTTGGCGCCGCGACACCTGTTTCGCTGACCGGTGACGACGCGACGCCTGACGAACCATCGGACAAAGCAAGCGATGAAGAGTCTGATGAAGAAGACGAGGCTGAACCGGAATCTCAGTCACAACCGGGCACTTCGATGGAACGCAAAGTGCTTAACGATGCCGTTGCCTACATTCGAAGCCTCGCCGAACGGCACGGTCGCAATGCCGACTGGGCCGAGAAGGCAGTGCGCGATGCGGCAACTCTGACCGCGAAAGACGCGCTTGCAGAGAATGTTATCGAGTTCATTGCCGCAGACCATGCCGAGCTGTTGCAGCTCGTCGACGGACTGGAGGTTGAAGTCGGTTCCGAGACCGTAGCACTGACAACGAGCAGCGTCATTATTGAGGAATACGAGCCAAACTGGCGCATCAAGATCCTCTCGGCCGTCGCGAATCCGGAGATCGTTCTGCTTCTTGGCCTGATCGGACTCTACGGACTCATGTACGAAGGCTGGAATCCGGGTGCAATCGTCCCTGGTGTGGTCGGCGTTATCTGTTTGCTGCTTGCTGCGTATGCGTTGCAGGTTCTTCCAGTCAACTACGCCGGGCTTGCGTTGATCATCGTCGGCCTTGCATTGATGACGGCGGAGGCGTTCGCCCCCAGTTTCGGTGCGCTCGGACTCGGCGGCATTGCTGCGTTCGTATTCGGTGCAATCATGATGTTTGACAGCGGCATACCAGGATTCGGTATTTCACTAACCTTCGTTATCGCATTGGCCATAGTCGCCGCCCTGTTTATTATTTGGCTTGTCGGCTTTGTACTCCGACTGCGCCGGCGTGGCGCTGTTTCGGGTCGCGGCTCGATTATTGGCGGTATCGGTACCGCAATGACCGATTTTTCGGGAGAAGGAAAGATCTGGCTCGAGGGCGAGGCATGGACGGCACGCAGTAAAGTAACGATCAGCAAAGACCAGGACGTTGTAGTAACTGATCTTGTCGGACTGGTGCTTGAAGTCGAGCCGGTTTCCGAGCCGAATACGGCCGACGCCCAATTACAAACATGAAAATTATTGAAGTGAGGAAACTCCAATGACGCTTGTAACTATCGGAATCATCACAGCGCTCGCGATTGTCATTCTCTATAACACGATCAAGATCCTCAAAGAATATGAACGCGGCGTAATCTTCTTCCTCGGTCGATTTCAAACGGTTAAAGGGCCGGGGCTGATCATCCTGATCCCCGCTCTGCAAAAAATGACCAAAGTCGACCTGCGTGTCATAGTAATGGATGTGCCGACACAGGATGTCATTTCACGCGACAACGTCTCAGTCAAGGTCAACGCTGTCATCTATTTTCGAATCGTCGATCCTGAGAAGGCGGTCATTCGCGTTGCCAATGTTTTCGAAGCCACGAGCCAGCTGTCGCAAACGACCTTACGGTCTGTTCTCGGTCAGCACGAGCTCGACGATATGCTAGCCGAGCGCGACAAGCTCAACGCAGATATTCAGAGCCTACTCGATCAGCGTACGGACAACTGGGGTATCAAGGTCGCCAATGTCGAGATCAAACACGTCGATCTCGATGAGAGCATGATTCGTGCGATTGCACAGCAGGCAGAAGCCGAACGTGCGAGACGGGCGAAGGTCATCAACGCAGAAGGTGAAAAACAGGCTGCGACAATGCTCTCCGAGGCAGCAAAAATTCTGGCTTCGGAAGAGCAGTCATTGCAATTGCGTTATCTGCAGACACTGAAAGAGATCTCCAACGAACGCACAAATACGATTGTGTTCCCGATGCCACTCGAGTTCGTGGGGCCTATTATGAATCTGGCTAAGAAACTGGAATCGTAGCCCGAAGTTCGGCGCCGCCGAGATCGGACTGACCAATTTCGAGTTTGCCGCCGTACGACTCGGCGATCTCTTTGACGACAGCCAGGCCGATGCCGTGCCCGGGAGTTGACTCGTCGAGGCGTGTGCCACGCTGCAGCAATACGTCGGCGGCCGCCTCCGGAATTCCAGGTCCGTCATCCGATACGACCAGGACCATGCCACCATCCGATGCGTGACCCGAGGACGACTTAATGGTCATGCGCACACGCCGGTCACACCATTTGCAGGCGTTATCCAACAAGTTGCCAGCGATTTCGAGGAAGTCGCCGGCATCGCCGCGGAACAGCATTTCCTCATCGATAACGGTTGCGATTGACGGGTCCTTGTCGTGATAAACCTTTTTGAGTCCCTCAACGAGACGTTCGACTTCCTTCTCAACCGAAATCAATGTCAGCGTTAGATCACCCGCTCGTGATGCCGCGGGCTTGCGCAACTGATAACGAACAATTTCATCCATGCGGTTGATTTGCTCATTGAATCGATCTGCAAAACCACCAGTTTGGCTCTGATTCAGTAAGGCGCGCATCGCTGCCAACGGCGTCTTCAGACTGTGCGCGAGATTATCGAGGGTCACACGATAACGATCAGAACGCGCACGCTCACTGTCAATCAGCACATTCATATTGCGGGCGACGCCGGTCAACTCGGTCGGAAACTCGTCCGACAACGATGAGCGCTTCCCCTCCTCGACCTCACCAATCTCGTTTTCGATTTGCCGTAACGGGCGCAGCAAGCGCCGCAGCAACACTGAAATCGAAAACAGCATTATCAGAGCAACTGCAGCGAACCAGCCGAATAACTGCCGTCGGAATTGTGCGATTTGAGCATTGAATGAATCGAGACTCTCGGCAACCTTGAACACAAAAGGACGTAACTCCCCATCAGGAAATTCCCATTGCACCGCAAGGCTCAACATGAGCAACGGCGTACCGTCGGCAAGTGTCTCGTTGAGGAATTGTCGAACACCGCTCTGCGGCTGCGCGCCGGTGGGTATTTCAATTCCAAGCGCGGAGCGCGATCGCCAGACGATGGCGCCCGCATCATCGCGCAACTCCGCATAAAGTCCTGATTCAATATTGCCGAAGCGTGGCTCCTGCAAATCGGGCGGCAGCGCCAATACACCTCGATCAGTGGGTTCAGCGGCCGCCAGGATTGCCATCAAGTGGCCGTCGAGTATGTCGGCTTGTGCTTGCTCAGCGGCGCTGCGAAACGCCGTATCAAGAACGACGATCGTCACCCCAAAGAAAAACATCAGCAACACACTGACCGAAATCAGGAGTCGGGCGCTGAGAGAGGACATTAGCCGCTTTGGCCGCGTTCCAGCGCGAAACGATAGCCGCGCCCGCGCAGTGTCTCGATGGGATTGATCGTGTTATCGGGATCTATCTTCTTGCGCAGACGGCCGATAAACACCTCGATCACATTGCTGTCACGCTCGAAATCCTGATCGTAAAGTCGTTCCGTCAATTCAGTTTTCGAAATGACCTGACCGGCACGCACCATCAGATACTCGATAATCTTGTACTCGAAACTGGTCAGCTCGATTGCCGCTTCATTGACCTTCAGCTCCTGGCGGGACATGTCGAGTGATACGGGTCCGGCGGTCATAACAGATGACGCCCAGCCACCGCTGCGGCGGAGCAGCGCGTTGACGCGCGCCGTCACTTCCTCAACGTGAAATGGTTTGACCACGTAGTCATCAGCGCCGGCATCCAGTCCATCGACCTTGTCTTCCCAGCGATCACGCGCGGTCAGAATTAGTATCGGGTAGGTCTTTCCCTGCTCACGGGCCTCGCGAATGATGTCGAGTCCTGACATTTCGGGCAGGCCGAGATCGACAATCGCCAGGTCAATCGGATATTCAAGCGCATAGTACAAGCCCTCCTTACCGTCGACCGCCTGTTCCACCGCAAAACCGGACTCGGCGAGCTTCGCCGCCAGCGACTCGCGCAGTATCGCATCGTCTTCTATTACGAGCAGGCGCATGACTGTCAGTTGCCGCGCTTGCGGCCCTGCACTTTGTGGGTCTTCACTTTGCCGTCCTGGGTCAGCACCTTGATGTGATGCATCTCGCGATTGCCGCTGACCCTGGTTTCCGCACTCAGGATCTTGCCCTGCGTTTGTCGACGCACCTGCTCAACCGCTTCCGAGAGGCTCTTGCCGCCATTGTTCTGCATCACGCGATGCTCGTGCTTTGCGCCATCCTGATACTGCTCCCGCAGTTCACGGAGCGACTGCTCGAGGTCAAATGCCTTGGCACTAACCGGTATTACAGCCAGCGCACCGCACAAAAGTAATATCGCTGAAAATCGCACAAGTCTCATCCTGTCTCCGGCCATTGCATCATGCGCCCGCCGTTGGCAATAAGTGTGGTACGACAATGCGTTGATTGCAATGAAGCGAGTCTCATCCAGCCGGGCGAATATCGATGCGAACCTTGATCTTCTGGCCCGGATCGTAAGGCATTCTCGTCGCATACTTCTGTCCGTTGTAGCGGTACACGACGTTATACCCGTCTATACGTCTTTCCCGTTGATCGCGATAATGCGTTGCGCATCGCTCAACTGGCCGTGAGTACTGCACAGGGCCGTGGCCAACTCCGGCACGCTTATGCGCCGCGCCAGCGCCGATTGAACCACCAATGAGGGTGCCCGCGATCGTCGCGGCATCTTTGCCATGACCGCTGCCAAACTGATGACCGATGACGCCACCGATAAGGGCGCCCACAAGCGTGCTGCCTGTAAGCCCCGGCGGACGGTTATAAGCCGTGTAGTACTCGGTATCCTGCCAACACTCTCGTACCGGTGTCTTGACCGTGACATAGCGGATGATCGGCTGCGAACTGATTACCCTGGCGTAGTCGTAGACCTCCGCATTAGCACCGCTTGATACGGCAAGCAGCGCTGTGGCTGCGGCCAGTCCTGCTATCGTTCGTTTGCTGTTCATGATCCTCATCCTTGTCGAGCTTGCGACTGACCTTTTGCCAGCCTGGGAACAAGATTAGAACCAAGGCCATGAACAGTGCCTGAATGCATTATGAATCGCGGCTGACCGCTCTCGCGCATCCCTGCGGTTGACTCGGGCATCCTGCCCTCGGCCCTGCGGGCCAGCGCCTACGGCGTTGTCCAAAATCGCTCCTGGCGATTTTGTCGCGGCATAAGGCCGTCCTGGCCAAAAAGCCGCTCCTACAGGTTCTGGAATGAATCGCGGCTAAAGCCGCTCCTACAGGTTCTGGAATGAATCGCGGCTAAAGCCGCTCCTACAGGTGATGGGGAGAATTGTGGGAGCGGCTTTAGCCGCGATCAGCCGACACGCTTCTTCGCGTCGCGCCATGCTTTGTCTAGCGACTCGAGTGTGTGGTCAGCCAGAGATTTGCCGGTCTTGGCGACTGCACCTTCCATATCCCGGAAGCGACGCTCGAACTTGTTGTTCGCCGACGTCAGCGCTTTTTCAGGGTCCACGTCGAGATGTCTTGCGAGATTGACGACAGCAAACAGCAAATCGCCGAACTCCTCCTCGATACTCGCCTTGCTACAGGCACCAACCGCAGCCTCGAGTTCATCCAGTTCTTCATGAATTTTGACCCGCACGCCTTTCTTGTCCGGCCAGTCGAAACCCACGGTTCCGGCACGTTTACCCAGCTTTTGGGCTCTCTTGAGAGCCGGCAACGCCTTCGCAACACGCGCGAGGGCACTCGAGTCGGCATCTGCAACACGTTCGTCAGCTTTGATCTTCTCCCACGACCCTTTGGCCGGCCCGGCCGCTCGCTGCTCGGCGTCTCCGAAAACATGGGGATGACGACGCAACATCTTGTCGGCGATGGCTCCGGCAACCTCATCAAAGTCGAAAAAACCGGCTTCCTCAGCCATTCGAGCATGAAATACAACCTGAAACAGGAGGTCACCGAGCTCGCCTTTCAGCGCAGCGAAGTCCTCGCGCTCAATCACATCCGCAACCTCATAAGCCTCTTCGACGGTATATGGCGCGATACTGGCGAAGTCCTGCTGGCAATCCCACGGACAGCCACTTTCGGGGTTTCTGAGGTTCGCCATAACTTCAAGTAATTTCTCTATATTAGTCATAACTACTTAATTTTAATAATATTAATAAACCTCAATAACATCTGTGCTGTGGCACCCCAGATTCGCTGTCCATCGAAGTGAAACTCAACCATCGAAAAAGACAGGCCCTGCCATTCACGGGTCACCATACGGTGATTGGCGGCATCCACCAGGAAGGACAGCGGCACTTCGAACACGTACTCCACTTCGGTCTTATCAATCGTCAGCTCGACCGAACCGTCAACGAGACCAACGATCGGTGTGACCGCGTAGCCGGTGACAGTCGGCATCGGGTCGAGATAGCCGATGATCGACACATGCCCCTCCGGGATGCCAATCTCTTCGCGCGTCTCCCGCAACGCGGTGATCTCGATGTCGGCGTCGGAGTACTCCATACGCCCGCCCGGAAAGCTGACCTGGCCTGCATGGTGTTTCAACTCAGCCGATCGTTGCGTCAGCAGAACTGACAGACCGCTGTCGTGCTCGCGGACCGGAATCAGCACTCCCGCGGGCTTGAGAGTGGCCACAACCTTCTCGAGCATGCCCTCAGGCCAACTGTAGGTCCCTCGCGGAGAGACAACATCGAGCGGATCCGACGGCCTGCTGGTACCGGCGAGGCAGTTACGCAAGTGGTCCGTGGTAATGATCTCAGAAGCGGACATGACGAGTGCGGCGCAAGTCGCCCTAATTCTTGATGCCGCCCTCGGTCAGCGCCGCGGGGTCAAGCAATCGGTCGAGCTCCTCGTCAGTCAAATCCGTCATCTCCTTGGCAACGTCCTTGACCGCCCTGCCCTCTGCGTAGGCCCTCTTCGCGATGGCCGCGCCCTGCTCGTAACCGATCACGAGATTGAGTGCCGTGACAAGGATCGGATTCCTGTGCAACGCCTCGTTGATATTATCGACATTGACCGTGAAACCGGCAATCGCCTTGTCTGCCAGGCATGTGCTCGCGTTTGCGAGCAAGTCAATGCTTTGCAACAGATTGTACGTGGCGACCGGGAGCATCACGTTGAGCTGAAAATTACCCGACTGCCCAGCGATTGCGATCGTGGCGTCGTTGCCGATGACCTGGGCACCAACCATGGCAACAGCCTCCGGGATGACCGGATTAACCTTGCCCGGCATAATGCTCGAACCAGGCTGCAACGCCGGTAACGCGATCTCACCTATGCCAGCCAGCGGACCGGAGTTCATCCAGCGAAGATCGTTGGAAATCTTGGTCAAACTAACGGCGAGTACTCGCAGCTGACCGGATGTCTCGACTGCGGCATCCTGACTACTCAATGCTTCAAATGCGGAATCGGCCAGGGTGAAATTCACGCCGGTCTTTTCACTCAAAAGTACGGCAACCTTGCCGCCAAATTTCGGGTGTGCGTTGATGCCGGTACCCACTGCAGTGCCACCCTGGGCCAGCCGCGTCAGGCGAGTCATGGCATCGTGGAGTCGCGCCAGGGCATTCTCGATCTGAGCCCGCCAGCCATCGATTTCCTGGCCTAGAGTCACCGGCATCGCATCCATCAGATGTGTCCGGCCTGTCTTGACGACCTGTCTGAACTCGTCAGCTCTCGTCTCAAGCGCCGATGACAAGTGGCGCAGCGCTGGCAACAGCAGGTCATGGATCGCGATCGCAGCACTGACATGAACGCACGTCGGAATTACGTCATTGCTGCTTTGACTCATGTTGACGTGATCATTCGGATGTACTTCAGCACCCAGGCTGGATGTCGCGAGATTCGCGATCACCTCATTCGCATTCATATTTGAGCTGGTGCCGGATCCGGTCTGAAACACGTCAATGGGAAAATGCTCGTCATGGGCGCCTTCGGCAACTTCCAATGCGGTTTTTTGAATCGCAATCGCAATGTCGCTCTTGAGCATTCCCAATTCAGCATTGGCGCCGGCGCCGGCCCATTTAATAAGTCCGAGCGCCGCAATAAACTGGGGCGGCATCACCAATCCACTGATCGGAAAATTCTCGACCGCTCTCTGGGTCTGGGCACCCCACAACGCTTCTGCGGGAACCTGTAGCTCCCCCATGCTGTCGTGCTCGGTGCGATATGCCTTCTTGCTCATGGTCTGCTCTGCTCCGTGGTGTATTATGCGCGCCCTCGCGCGTGTATCATTTGCGCTTCGCGCGCAAGTCTACACTGGTTTCCGTCACATGAAAGACTCAACGCTGAGAGCCCTCTCACCCGCCGACGGCCGCTACGCCGATAAGGTCAAAGGGCTACGCGACATATTCAGCGAATACGGCCTGATTCGCTTTCGAGTCCTTGTTGAAGTCCGCTGGTTGCAATCTCTCGCCGACGAGTCAGCGCTGCCGGAACTCGCTCCGTTGACGTCAGTGATGAAGGACGTCCTCAACCATGTTGTTGACGACTTCTCACTGGACGATGCCAAACGAATCAAGGATATCGAGGCAACGACGAATCACGACGTTAAAGCTGTCGAGTATTTCATTCGTGAACGCCTTGGAGATGGGCCCGAAACTCAGGCTCTCAAGGACTTTTTGCACTTCGGCTGTACATCCGAAGACATCAACAATGTCGCCTACGCACTGATGCTACGCACTGCTCGTAATGACGTCGTGTTGCCCCAGATGCGTGAGCTACGTGGCAAATTGCATGCTATGGCGCGGAAATTTGCGTCGCTGCCGATGCTGTCTCGCACGCATGGTCAGACAGCCAGTCCGACGACGCTGGGTAAAGAGCTGGCGAACGTTGTCGCGCGACTGGACCGCGCGCAAAAACAATTCAAGGATGTCGAGATTCGCGGCAAATTCAATGGTGCGGTCGGCAATTTCAATGCCCATGCGATCACCTACCCGGAAGCTGACTGGATGGCGATCAGTAAACGTTTCGTCGAGTCGCTCGGGCTCGATGTGAACCCTCATACAACGCAGATTGAACCGCACGACTGGACGGCTGAGTATTCACATGTGCTTGTGCGCTACAACACGATACTCATAGATCTGTGTCGCGACATCTGGGGATACGTGTCGCTAGGCTACTTCAAGCAGAAAGTTGCCAAGAACGAAGTCGGCTCGTCCACCATGCCGCATAAGGTCAATCCGATCGATTTCGAGAACGCCGAAGGCAACCTTGGAATGGCGAATGCGATGCTCAGCCACTTCGCCGAGAAGTTGCCTGTTTCACGCTGGCAGCGCGATCTGACAGATTCGACCGTGCAACGAAACTTCGGCGTCGCGATTGGCTATCTAGTGATTGCGCTGCAATCGGTGCGTAAGGGCCTCGGCAAGCTACAGGTAAACAATGAGGCTATTCAGGCTGACGTCGCTGAGGCGTGGGAAGTACTCGCCGAAGCCGTGCAGTCCGTCATGCGTCGTTACGGGATTCCCGAGCCCTACGAAAAGCTCAAGGCACTCACCCGCGGACAGGCGGTGTCAAAGGAACGGCTGCACGAGTTCATTGGCTCGCTGGACATTCCGGAAACCGAGAAAAAGCGACTGCTTGCGCTGACTCCGGAAAAATACGTCGGCCTCGCCGAGCATCTCGCAAGCCAAATCTGATCTGAATCGCCCGCATTTAGTGCGATGCGAATAGTTCGCATCAAGCGCATCTGCGCCTAAAACGTGACGCAGTTGGCAAAGCAAAACTTGTCCGACCGGTAAGATGACAAGCTTGCGAACGGTCCGTAAAGAGCTCGGCATGGGCAACGAAGAAATCGAACAAGCGAGAGAAAAAGGACGCCGGTGGGTCATATCCACCCGTGATGAGATGCGTCAGGCCGCTATCGAAGTCGCCCGTGAGGCGACTCGCAAAGTCTCGATCTTTACCCATGACCTTGAACCAGGCATTTACGATAACCCGGACTTCCTCGAAGTCATCAAGCGCCTCGTTTTGTCGCAAGCGTACTCGCGAATTCGAGTCTTGATCGCAGACCCGTCACGCGCCATCAAGAACGGCAACAATTTCGTTCATCTTGGTCGCAGATTAAATACTTACATTGAATTCCGGCACGTACGCGAAGATTTGCGGACGCATTCCGAATCTTTCTGTATCGCAGATGAAACCGCTCTCGTTTACCGTCTGCAGGCGAGCCGCTGGGAAGGCATTGCCGACACTTACGAGCCAGCCGTCGCAAAGCTGTACGGCAAGATGTTCGACGAAATCTGGCTCGCAAGTGAAGTTGAAACTGAATTCCGCCAACTCGGTATCTAATAATAAGCAGCGGTGCTTTAGGCCCGGTAAACGATGTACCCAACAGATCTGACTGTGTCCGCAGTCGTCGAAAACGATGGTCGTTACCTGCTCGTCGAAGAATATTCGATGGGAGAAGTGGTCCTGAATCAACCTGGCGGCCATATCGAAGCAGGAGAGTCGCCTGAAGCTGCCGTCCTCAGAGGGGTGCTCGAGAAAACTGGCTGCGACGTCGCATGTGGTGAACTGATCGGCGTCTACCTTTGGATTCACCCTCAGACCCGCCAGCAATTCCTGCGCCTGGTGTTTGTCGCCGAACATCTCGGCTGCGACGAAGATCGAAAGCTTGATCCCGACATCGTCGGTCGGCGCTGGATCAGCCTTGCAGACATTGAACATCGCAGCAGCGGATTGCGATCTCCGGTAGTCCTGCGCTGCACACACGATTACGTGGCTGGTCGGCGGCAATCCGATGGCCTGCTCACGGGTATGCTGCCGCTGCAAAGCAACGTTGACGCCGTTCTGGCAAACGCCGACCTGGTGTAAGAAACGGCTCTGGCACGTCCGCGGCCATGGGCCGCTCCTACTGATAAACATCCCGGTCACGGCCCTGCTAAAATTGCTCCGCTATGGAGGCGGATCTCAAGAATCGTAAGGTCATTCTCGGTTTGTCCGGAGGCGTCGACTCGGCCGTCTCCGCTGTACTGCTGCAAGAAGCCGGTGCCAACGTGCATGCCCTGCATATGACCAACTGGGAAGACGAGGACGGCTATTGCACGGCCGCCGAGGACTTGCAGGATGCGCGAGGCCTTTGCGAACAGCTGCAGATTCCCCTGCACCATGTGAATTTCGCAAAGCAGTATCGCGATCGCGTATTCCAGTATTTTCTGGACGAGTACAGTGCAGGACGCACGCCGAATCCTGACGTTCTTTGCAACCGGGAGATCAAGTTCGGTGTTTTTCGGGAGCATGCCAAACGACTCGGTGGAGAATTTCTGGCAACGGGACACTACGCTCGGTCAGCACAAGTCGATGGTGGGCCGATACTGTTAAAGGCTGCGGATCGAAACAAGGACCAGAGCTATTTCCTGCATGCCGTCAGCAGCGAAGCACTCGCCGAGACTGTGTTTCCGCTTGGAGACATGCGGAAGGAAGAGGTTCGGAAGATCGCACGTGACCACGGCCTGGCCGTCCACGACAAGAAAGACAGTACCGGCATCTGCTTCATCGGTGAACGGCCTTTCCGGGAGTTCCTGAGCACGTATCTACCAGCCAATCCGGGACCTATAAGGACACCGGATGGCCGGGAAGTCGGTCAGCATCATGGACTGATGTACTACACGCTTGGTCAGCGACAGGGACTTGGCATTGGCGGTCGCCAGGATTCGGGAGAAGAGCCGTGGTACGTCGTGGACAAGGAAGCTGAGAAAAACACCCTGATCGTGGATCAGGGCGATACAGATTTGCTTTTGAGTGACAGCCTGATTGCAAGCGACGCGCACTGGATTGGCGAAGCTCCAGCAGGTCTCGCGGGCGGCTGCCGCTGCACGGCAAAGATTCGTTATCGGCAGGCGGATCAGGAATGTGCACTCAGATCAGGAACGGATGACTCGCTACGCGCGACTTTCGATGAGCCTCAGCGAGCAGTTGCGCCAGGCCAGTTCATCGTATTTTATGATGACGACCACTGCCTCGGTGGCGCCGTTATCGACCAGATCAACAAGATCAACAGTCCGCCTTCGGCTATAATGCGCCCGCCCAGTGACCTGGCGGGTCATGGCTAACCACGACAATCCCGGAGAAGACACAATGAAGGACAGCTTCGGCGCGCGTTCGACGCTTTCTGTCGGTGGCGACAGCCTAGAGCTATTTCGCCTCGACGCCGTAACGGAAGGGCACGTGAATCGACTGCCCTACTCTCTCAAGATCCTGCTGGAAAATCTGCTGCGCCATGAAGATGGTCGCGACGTGACACGAGACGACATTTTGGCGCTGGCAAACTGGGACCCGAAAGCCGACCCAGGCACAGAGATCTCCTTCACGCCCAGTCGTGTCATTTTGCAGGATTTCACCGGTGTCCCGGCCGTTGTCGACCTGGCCGCAATGCGCGACGCGGTCGTCAAACTCGGTGGATCGGCTGACAAGATCAATCCATTGTCGCCGGCAGAGCTCGTTATCGATCACTCGGTACAAGTTGACAACTATGGTGCGGCCAATGCGCTCGATCTCAATAACAAGATCGAGTTCAACCGCAACAAGGAACGCTATTCATTCCTGCGCTGGGGCCAGTCCGCATTTGAGAATTTCCGTGTCGTGCCGCCGAACACCGGCATCGTGCATCAGGTCAATCTCGAGTATTTGAGTCGCGTCATCTTCCACGCGGACAGAAGCGGAACTCGCAGTGCCTACCCTGACACAGTCGTAGGAACTGATTCTCACACGACAATGATCAATGGCCTGGGTGTACTTGGCTGGGGTGTCGGTGGCATTGAGGCAGAAGCTGCGATGCTGGGCCAGCCAATCACGATGCTGATTCCGCAGGTAATCGGATTCAATTTGACCGGCAATCTCAAGGAAGGTACGACGGCAACAGACCTGGTGCTGACCGTAACGGAGATGCTGCGCAAGCAAGGCGTCGTCGGCAAATTTGTCGAGTTTTTCGGCGATGGACTGGCGCAACTGCCGCTCGCAGACCGGGCCACGCTTGGCAACATGTCGCCTGAATTCGGTTCGACCTGCGCGATCTTCCCGATCGACGGCGAAACCATTCGCTATCTGGAATTGTCGGGTCGCGATGCCGATCACATCGCGCTGATCGAATCGTATGCGAAGGAACAAGGACTGTGGCGCAACGATGGCGAACCTGATGCTCTGTACACCGAGACGCTCGAACTCGACATGGGAACTGTCGAGCCAAGCATTGCCGGCCCGAAACGGCCACAGGATCGCATCGCGCTCAGCGTGGCCGACTCGACCTACGAGAAACATCTCAATGCCGCGGTCGAAAATCGCGACTCGGGTGGTTCGGCGATCGCCAGGCTCGACGGCGAAGACGTCGAGATTCGCGACGGTGCGGTTCTGATTGCCGCAATCACCAGTTGCACGAACACATCGAATCCCGCAGTCATGATCGCTGCAGGATTGCTTGCGCGCAACGCGAATGACAAAGGCCTGAAGACCAAACCCTGGGTGAAGACGAGTCTGGCGCCCGGATCAAAGGTCGTAACCGATTACCTCGAAAAATCGAATTTACTCGACGACCTCGATGCGCTCGGTTTCTACACGGTCGGCTACGGTTGCACGACCTGCATCGGCAATTCCGGTCCATTGAAGCCGGAGATCGAGGCGGCCGTAAAAGAAGGCAACATTGTCGGTACAAGCGTGCTCTCCGGTAACCGCAACTTCGAAGGCCGCATTCACGCATTGGTGCAAATGAACTTCCTTGCGTCACCACCACTCGTCGTCGCTTACGCCCTCGCAGGTAACCTCGATGTCAATGTGCTTAACGATGCTCTGGGCCAGGACAAGGACGGCAATCCCGTCTATCTGAGAGACATCTGGCCGAGCCAGCAGGAGATTCACGACACGATGACCGCGAACATCGACTCTGACATGTTCAAGTCGAGCTATGAGGGCGTGTTCGCTGGCGATAGCAACTGGAACGCGATCAGTTCGCCTGAGGGTGAGATCTACACCTGGGATGAGTCCTCGACCTACATCAAGAACCCGCCGTATTTTGAAGGCATGAGTGCAGATCCTGCGCCTGTTGTGGCGATTCAGGGGGCACGTGCCCTCGCCCTGCTCGGCGACTCGGTAACAACAGATCATATTTCGCCGGCCGGCGGAATTGCCGCAGACAGTCCTGCGGCTGAATACCTCAAGTCACACGGCGTTAAACCGTCCGACTTCAACTCCTACGGATCTCGTCGCGGCAACCACGAAGTCATGATGCGCGGCACGTTTGCCAACATCCGCTTGCGCAACCAGCTCGCACCGGGCACCGAAGGTGGCTGGACGAAACACCAGCCAGATGGCGAGCAGATGTCGATCTACGATGCCTCGCTGAAGTACCGGCAAGAAGGCACACCGCTCGTGGTAATCGCAGGAACAGAGTACGGCACAGGCTCGTCGCGTGACTGGGCAGCTAAAGGGACGCTGCTCCTCGGCGTTAAGGCAGTTATCGCAAAAAGTTTCGAGCGCATCCACCGCTCGAACTTGATCGGCATGGGCGTGTTGCCATTGCAGTTCCAGGGCGGCGAAAACACCGAGTCACTCGGACTCACAGGAACTGAGACATACGACATCGCGGGCCACACGGACCCGAATGCCGCTGCAGTGACCGTCACGGCAACACCAGCAGATGGCGATCCCATCACGTTCCAGGCCGATATTCGTATCGACACGCCGAAAGAGCGCGACTACTACGAGCACGGTGGCATCCTGCACTACGTGCTTCGTCAGTTGGCCGCCTGAACTGGCTTGGACAAGTCAGCACGCATCCCGAATGCAGCTATCGCTGCGCTCCGGGACGCACAACACGTTTGCGCGTTGACCGGAGCCGGCATATCAGCTGAAAGTGGCGTGCCGACGTTTCGCGATGCGCAAAGCGGCCTGTGGGAGAAATACGATCCGCTGGATCTGGCGACGCCCAAGGCGTTCCTGCGCGATCCTGTTTTGATCTGGCGTTGGTATCGCTGGCGCCGTGAACTCGTCGCCAAAACCGAACCCAATCCGGGTCACATTGCACTTGCGACGTTAGAAGCGCTGGTTCCCCGCCTGACGCTCGTTACGCAGAATGTCGACGGGCTGCATCAGCGGGCCGGTAGCAATAATGTGATCGAGTTTCACGGCAACCTGTTCGAAGACCGCTGCTTCGCAGAAGGCTGCGCGGTCGACTGCGATCACGACAGCGCCGTACCTGTCTGTCCGGGATGTGGGAGTAACGTCCGTCCCGGCGTTATCTGGTTCGGCGAAGCAATTCCGGAGCAGGCTCTGAAGCTGTCGTTTGCGGCTGCATCTGACTGTGATGTATTCCTTTCGATCGGCACATCCTCGCTGGTCTATCCGGCTGCCGGACTCGCCGACGTTGCGAACGACGCCGGTGCAATCGTAATAGAGGTCAATCCAAACCCAACCGGCATGTCTGCCGGTTTCGATTACGTTATTGCGGGCAACGCCGGGGAAGTGCTACCGCTACTTGTAAAGCCCCTCCATACTGAATCGTGATGCGCTCAGAAAAGAAACGCCTTGCCCGTGAACGCTTAACCATGACCAAGATGATCGGCATCTATTGCTTCGCCCACCATGACCATTCCAGGGGCAATCTGTGCGCAGCGTGTCGGGAGTTCCTGAATTACGCTGAGGTGCGGATACAGAAATGCCCCTATGGAGAAAACAAGCCAACTTGCGCCAACTGTCCTGTTCACTGCTATAAACCGGCTCGAAAGGCACAGGTTAAGGAGATCATGCAATACGCCGGCCCCCGCATGTTGCTGCGCCATCCGCTACTGGCCATCGCCCACCAGCTGGATGGACTCCGAAAAGCCAGGCACCCACGTGAGTTCACTCGCGAGCAACGGCTGCGGTCGCGAAAGGAATGACAAGAAACCGCCCCCGGTGTATTACGCACAACGAGGACTACGGACGGGTTACTTCAGAATTCCACCAACACAGATCTCGGCGATCTTGTCGTCTTCAAGCCTGAGTATCCCTATGAAGGGCAGCTCGAACCTTCAGGCTGCTATGCCCACGTTCCCTGGCGCTTTTCCACTGAGACAAATTGAGATCGAATACCTTCAATGTACTCGTTCTGCGTCGCGGTTAAGTCACCGTCGGCTGAGGCAACTTCGATCATCATTTTAACCATGGATTCAGCCTGATCTTGTGAGAAGTAACTTTTATTCTTGTCAGCAAGCACATTTAGCTGCGTATCGATGAGTTGAGGTGCCGCCAACAGGTGGGCCGCAGAGCCAAAGAGCTGAGACGCCGCGCGAGAATCCAGCGAAAAATTGGATTCGAACTGTTCTTGGGCAACTTTCTTCTGTTCCGCCGTTAAGTCTCCATTGATCTTTGCCGCACCAATTATCAGCAGTGCTGCCACGTGCATCGGGTCTTCAACCGAGTAGATCGGGTCGCTCCCGTACTTTCTCGCCCAGGCGCGTCGTCGACGCCAACCGAATGGGTTCAATCCGCCCAAGTCTATTCCCAATCGATCGAGCAGGAACAGAATCGTTACTATGCTTCCCAGGAGCCCCAGAAGTATGTGCATGTATCGTCCTCCCTACGAAACTTAACTACGGTTCGAGTGCGACTGCGGAGAATAACACCTGGCATAAGCGCGCCGCGTTGCGAATGTCCGTTTTGGTCATAAGCGGTCGTTTACGACTAAAGCAATGTCAAACCCCGAGCAGACTTTCCAGACCGACAGTGACACCTGAATCCAGCGAGCCGATTTCGCGCAATGACAAGATGATGCCGGGTGCGAAGCATTCGTAATCGGTCGTGTCGTGGCGCAGGGTGAGGTACTGGCCGACAGTGCCCAAAATTACCTCCTGGTGTGCCGCGGAACCGTGCAGGCGCAGTGAGTGCACCGGGATACCTTCCACTTCACCACCCAACGAGCCGGCCGTGATCTCGGTACCGCGACTGTGGGCGCCGTGCTTGCGTGCGGCAGCAATGCGCGCGGCAGTATGAAGTGCTGTGCCGGATGGGGCGTCAGGCTTGTCATGATGATGCATTTCGACTATCTCGGCTGACTCGAAGTGCGGCGCTGCCAGTTCGGCGAAACGCATCATCAGTACCGCACCGACCGCAAAGTTTGGCACCACCAGGCAGCGGGAATCCAGGCCAGACCACGCGTTACGCAGCGCGTCTACGCGGGCCACGGTATAACCGGACGTGCCAATCAATACATCCGCGCCACTGTGTCGCCACCGGGGGACGTTCTCGTCGGAGGCCGATGGGTTGGTCAGTTCGATTACAACATCGCACTCGGAAAGAGCCGCGGGGTCGCCGCTGGCGCTGTATCCCAGGATATCCTCATCGTCACGCCCGGGTGCGTAGAGCCCACCGACGGTCAAGTCATCGACTGCATCAATCGCCCCGATTGTTAACCGACCCATGGTGCCGTTGGCACCGGAGATCCCTACCTTGATCACGACAATGCAACCGGATAGTCATGTCGGGCAACGCCGATTAGTGGTATCGGGCGGCCGACAACAGATGACGCATTCATAATTGGAATACTCCGTGTCCGCTTTGGGTCATAAGCAGATATTAACTGATTGTCTCAATCCATCCACCAGCTGATCCACATGTGAAGGGCCGAATGACAGAGGCGGGCGTATTTTCAATACATTTTGCTGCGGACCTGCTGTGCTGATTAGAATCCGAAGTTCTCGCATGTTGTTGACTACCCGCCTGGCTGTACCAGTCGCTGGCTCTTTTGAAGCGGAATCTGACACGAGTTCAAGGCCCGCGAAGAGACCGGATGAACGAACGTCGCCAATGCACTCATAGCTGTCGGCCAAATCGTTTAAGCGATTTTTCAGATAGCTTCCTGTTTCCCGGGAGTTTCGCAACAGGCCGTCGCGCTCGAAAACGTCCAATACCGCCAGACCGACCTTCGAAGAAACGGGGTTGCCACCAAAGGTGTTGAAGTAATGATTGTGTTTCGTAAACGCGTCCAAGAGTTCGTGTTGTATTATGGTCGCGGCCAGAGGATGGCCGTTACCGATCGGTTTCCCCAGCGTTACGATTTCGGGCTCCGCTCCATGAACGTCGAAGCCCCACATTGCCTGGCCGAGTCGACCGAAACCCGATTGCACCTCATCGGCGACTAGCACTCCGCCGGCTGCTCTAATCCTGGCCGCCGTTCCAGTAACAAGACCTGGCGGCGGCAGAAACATGCCATCGCTGGTAAATCCGCAATCCAGCAATAACGCGGCTGGCTTGACACCATGACCGCGCATGCGTTCGAGTGCGAGATCGACTTCGTCCAGGTACTCCTGCACCCAGTCGGAGCTACTCGAGCGTGCTGCCCGCCGGTACGTATCTGGCGAAGGTATCGTCTCTATCCATTTTTCGAACGATTCTTTCCCAGTACCGCCTGGAGAAGCCGCGGCAATCGTTGTTGTATTGCCGTGATAGGCACACCGCGTAACTATTACCCCCTCGTTACCGGTGTAGGCACGCGCAACTCGTATTGCCAGTTCATTTGCTTCACTACCTGTGCAGCTGAACATCACCCGATCGAGGTCTGCGGAGAACAACGACAACAGGCGATCCGCATATTCAACCACAGCGTCATTTAGATAGCGCGTGTGCGTATTCAGCGTTGCAGCCTGGCGACAAAGCGCATTGACAACATCGGGGTGACAATGTCCCACGAGCGGAACATTGTTATAAGCGTCGAGAAACGCTTCGCCGTCACTGTCATAAAGCCATACGCCGTCACCACGCACGAGATTAACGGGACGATCGTAGAACAATTCGAATGTTGAGCCGAAAACTAAGCTGCGGCGATTCTCTAACTCCTCATCACTCTGTTGCTGCGCCGCAAAGGCCAGTCGGTCATGAAATCCACAGGCCTCGCGAAGCCGCCTCGTAATTTCGTGTGTCGGAAGCTGGGACAGCGCCTTCAGCCCATCGGTCGCTAACTCCGCATCAGCAAGAATGTAGTCGCCATTTTCCGGATAGCAGCGAGCACGCCATGTTGCGATTGCCAGCATCGCAACAAGTCTCGCCGTCATAAGGTCGGGGAGCAGGTCGATCTCTTCGCATTCCAGGGCCGTAATGCTGTTGTAGGCTTGCACGAACTCGATGGTGTCATCCAGCGGGTCATCGCCCTTTGACAATTGGTAGGCGGCCGCAACTGCCACGTCACAAATCAATGGACCGTACAGGGTGTCGCCAAAATCGCCTATGCCACTGATTTTTGGGAGCGAGTCATTGTTAACATATACGTTACCCCCGTGTAGGTCGTGGTGAATAACCTGGCTTCGTAGCGCCGCTAATTTTGGCAGCGTGTACTCCGAGAAATTTGTGACAAACGTGGCGCAGAACGCTCGCGTACTTGAATCCTCTATGTCGGCGATCCAAGGTGTAAGCTCCGCAAGATTTCGAATGTCCCAGAGCAAGGGCTTACAAGCAGCAGGATGAAATAAACCACGCAAGGCCCGATCCAAAGCGGTCGATTCCGTGCCAAGTTGCTTGCGCAAGCCAGGTGTTGGTTCAACGTCGTCCAGGCGTTTTCCGTGGAGCCACGTAAGACACCGCACAAGATAATTGACGCCCTTGACGCTATGAGTGACGACATTCTCATTCGCCGTCGATGCGATAATGCGCGGCACGGGAATATTGGGAGCCACCGTGCGAATATGCTCCAGCACAGCACTTTCGAAATCAACTGCCGAAGGATCTTCCTCCGCGTTGGCGATTTTCAAAACGTATTGTGTTCCAGTTACTGAACGCAGACGAAAATTTTGATCGCGTTCGCTGTCTAACGATTCAGCTTGTGCTTCGATGCCGAAATTGCGCAGAGCGATGTCTTCTGCAGCATTAGATGTGAATCGTGGTGGATCGGACTCGAGAGTTTTTGCTGCTGAAATACGAGGCTTCGTCCTGGGATCTACCACAGACGCTTACTCCTTAATCGCAAGATAAATGATGGGACCTTCAGTGATTCCCGGATACTAGGCCAATTCGTCGAGGCGCGGCAACTCGCTGGCCCAGGCGGCGAGGTAAACTGGGATCGGCCGGCCCGCGCATCCCGAAGGCAGATCTGGAGTGTTAACTGATTGTTTTTGATGATCAATCAGGAGGCGTCGACGGACAACATTGTTCAGGAGTCTTCCAATAATGAATGCGTCCTCTGCTGTACCCAGCGCGATAGAATTCCCTATCCTTGCATATAAGGATTCTCAACGATTGTGCCTGCTCTGAATTGGATGATACCGTCCAAGTCTCGCGCGGACCTGCTTATCACAGATGGGAATATTGTCGATCAAATGAAACATCAACGAAGTTTTATTCACCCTTACATTCCAAATTCCGCACCAAAGACCAAACAGGACATGCTGACGGAGCTCGGCGCGGAGAGTTGCGATGAATTCTACGAAGACATTCCATCCAGCCTTCGTGTTGATGGACAACTCGATCTACCGCCGCCTAAGCTGTCT
>Ga0255052_10000653_pt1 | contig 27619 bp, 23 predicted proteins | sample JV7_2_21_MG_FD_188632 | JGI IMG/M metagenome (GOLD analysis project Ga0255052, IMG submission 188632) | Seawater microbial communities from Jervis Inlet, British Columbia, Canada - JV7_2_21 | ecosystem: Environmental > Aquatic > Marine > Inlet | place: Canada: British Columbia | collected...
TGAGCAGGAACCCCCGACCGAGTTGCCCAGCAACGAAGTAGTCATGCTGATGCCTTACGGCAGCATCTTCTTTGCCTCAGCGGGAGCTTTAGAGGAGCAGCTGCCAGAGCTAACAGATGAGACAACAAACTCGGTCGTTGTCCTGATTCTTGCTATGCACTCGGACCTTGGCAGTACCATGCTGGAGGTCGTCGAGCGCTACCACAAGGGTCTCAAGGAGCATAAGAGCAAGCTCATGCTTTCGGGTGTTGACACGAAGGTCATGACGCAGCTAAGGCAAACTGGATTGACGCGTAAGATTGGACTGCGCAATATCTTTGAGAAGAAGGAAGTGGTTGGGGAGGCTGGCCAGGCGGCCTTTGAAGCGGCTACAATCTGGATCGAAGAACAGGCGGAAGGTTCACCGAAATAGAGGACTGAGGATCAATCAATGAAACTACTTTTAAGACTAGTGATCAACATGGCTGCTATCTGGGTTACGAGTCTGGTGCTTTCCGGGCTTGATTTCACAGGCAATATAGGCAGTCTCATTCTGGTTGGAGTGATCTTTGGCCTGGTAAATGCATTAATCCGGCCGATCGTGCGACTTCTGACGCTGCCCCTCACCGTGATTACGTTGGGATTGTTCACGCTGGTGATCAACATGATAATGCTCATGATCACCGTATTGCTCAGTGACTCCCTGGACCTCACCGGCAATATATTTGAAAACTTCCTAACCGCCTTTTTGGCGGCAATCATTATCAGCATCGTCAGCACTGTTCTGAGCTGGCTGCTGCCGGACTGAAGGCGCTCGCGCAGGAGGATCGCCTACACGCTCACCCGAACGCGGCAGGTAGAATACACGCCCTAATGGGTGAGGACTCCAACCATTGATCGACATCCCGCTTAAGACCATTCCGGCCAACGCGCCGCCTTCTTATCACGTCTTAGCTAAGCCCACCGGCGCGATCTGCAACCTCGACTGCAAATACTGCTTTTTCCTTTCAAAGGAGATGCTGTATCCGGGCAGCCGCTTCCGCATGGCAGACGAGCTGCTCGAGACCTACATCAAGCAGCTTCTCGAGAGCCAGCGTGCGCCGACGGTGACCGTCGGCTGGCAGGGGGGCGAGCCGACATTGATGGGGCTCGATTTCTTCAAGCTGTCGGTGGAGTACGCTGAGAAGTACAAAAAACCCAATCAGAGCATCGAATACACCATCCAGACCAACGGTACCAAGCTCGATGATGAATGGGGAGCATTTTTCAAAGAGCACAATTTCTTGGTGGGGCTTAGCGTTGACGGTCCCCGCGAGCTGCACGACGCCTACCGGGTCAATAAGGGTGGGGAGGGCAGCTTCGATCAGGTGATGCAGGGTTGGGAGGTGCTCAAGAAGCACGAAGTGGACTTCAACATTCTGTGCACCGTCCACGCTGCTAATCAGGATCATCCGCTCGAGGTCTACAAATTCTTCCGCGATGAGCTGGAAACCGACTTCATTCAATTCATTCCCATCGTGGAGCGTTCCACGATGGAGATGCTGCCGGTTGCCAACGAAGGTTGGGCCGAACGCTCGGGTGGCGAACGACTTTTTTACAAACAGTCTGGTGAACTGGTGACGGAACGATCAGTGAGTGCAGAGGGATGGGGCCAGTTCCTCACAGCGATTTTCGAAGAATGGGTGCGGCGGGATGTGGGGAAAATCTACGTCCAGATGTTCGACGTCACTCTGGGCGCACACGTCGGTGAATTCAGCCTGTGCATTCATTCCCCAACCTGTGGCAACGCCCTGGCGATTGAGCACAACGGCGATCTATATTCCTGCGATCACTTTGTTGAGCCGGATTACCTGCTGGGGAACATCCAGGAAACCCACATGCTTGAGCTGGTGGCGAGCCAGAAGCAGCGCAAGTTTGGCCAGGACAAGATGGATACGCTTCCCAAATACTGCCTGGAGTGCGAGGTTCGGTACGTATGCCACGGCGGATGTCCTCGCAACCGATTTATCGAGACCCCCGATGGCGAGCCTGGACTGAACTACCTATGCGCCGGCTACAAGCAGTTCTTCCACCATGTCGAACCTCCGATGAAGATGATGGCCAACGTGCTGCGCCAGGGTGGGGCGCCGGCCGGCATCATGGGTTGGTATCAGAAGCAGGATGCTGAGCAGGCGGGGGCTGATTGACAAGATCTCGGCCCGATTTTAGCTTTCTAAGAAACGCCTTCCTGTGATTCGAACCTTCTTCGATATTCTCCGCTCCGCCTTCCGCGGCCTGCGCGTCGGCCCAGAGCAGCGCGGCCTCCTTGGCAATTCCATCATCGTAGGGGTGACTGTGTGGGCCGTTGTCTTTGTCCTCAAGGAAGCGGTCCACTGGCTGTTCCATGGGGTGCTGCATTGGATCGAACACGCCGCACACCCGTGGGTGCTCTTCATTCCTCTCATCATTGGCGCACTGATCGTTGGCCTGATAGCCCACTTCCGCTCCAACGTCATCAATTACAGAGACGAAGAGGGCGAGATCCTCTCGCTCAACGATGTAGAAGGCGACGGAATCGAGCGCACGATTGCGCTCTACTATTCGTCGGACGTCAGCGTGGAATACGGCATGGTCACCGAAGAACAGGGCCTGGAGTCGCGCTGGCAAGAACCGACCTTTGCGCTTTCCATTCGTAAGTTCCTGGCGACGCTGGCCACGCTCGGAAGCGGCGCAAGCGGCGGACTCGAAGGCAGCTCAGTGTTAGTGGGAGAGAGTCTGGCGGCCGGCATATATAAGCTGCGGACAGCCATGCTCGGTTCCGAAGAGGAGAGCCTGAGCAAGCGGCTCACCCGAACGTTGACTCCTTCAAATCCAGCGCATCTTCAAGTGATTCAGTTGGGCGGAGTGGCTGCCGCCGTCTCCACGCTTTTGGGGACACCGCTTGCGGCCGCTTTCTTTGCCAGCGAAATCATGTACCGTAACCGCCCGCTGATAGACAAGCTGTTCTACGCACTGATCCCAGCTATGGTGGCCAGACTGTTGTCCAGCTTCGTGACCGGTGCGCGCCCGCTGCTCTTTGAGTCAGCATTCCTTCAGTCCCCACCAGTCAGCCTAAAATATGTGGCATTTTTGATTTTGCTCGGAATAGGCATCGCATTCGTCGGCCAAACCTACCGACTGCTGAGCCTTCGATCGAACGCCTGGTTTCAGGACGGGATCAGCAACCGCTTCGCAAGACTCACGTTAGGAGCGACGCTCGTGGGGGTAATTGCGCTGGCGGTGTACTGGATAGCCACCCGTTTTGGGCTGAGCGATCACAGCCTTGCGTTAGTCCTCGGTTCTGGAGAATCCGTGATCGCTGAGGCATTGGAGGGTGGGCTGACGATGACAGTCGCGCTTCTGGCGTTGTTCGCCAAGATGTTCGCTACCGTCGCCACCATTGGATCGGGCGGCTCTGCTGGATTGCTTATCCCCTCACTATTTTTTGGCACGATGGTGGCTGCATTCCTGGCGGACCTTGGAGATTTGTCCGCGGATACTCTCATTGTTCCCGCAATGGCTGGCGGCTTAATCGCTTTGGTCAACGTACCCCTCACAGCAATCCTCTTCACGGTCGAACTTTTTGGCGTGGATTACATGATGCCGGCGTTGGTGGTCTTGATTGTCACCGGTCTGCTTTCAAACCCAAAGACGCTTTATCGAACCCAGATGGAAGCGCCAAATTAGCTGGGCCCCGGAGAGTGCCAGCGAAAAGCTCTCACTCGTCTACACTCCCGAATGCGGCTTCGTGGCTGTAACCTTGGCGCTAAAAACTGGGGGGTAACCCTTATCGAGCGTGGCGCGCTCGGAATCATTGAGGTCAATAAGCGTTGAATTCCCGCTTGCCAAATTGACGGCTGCAAGCTGGGCGCCTCTTGTTGGCTGCTCCATTCCAGAAAGGCCAAGCACTTCATCGTACATGGCTTCATCGAAATACACGGGAGCTAATTCGACATCACTAAAGCCTGCATCCTCGATGGCTGCAATGTAATCCTCGACCTCTAGAGCTCCTGACACACAGCTCGACCAAGCGTCGGCGTTGCTCTTTATTGTTTCGGGCAGCGGTCCGTTGGTCACGATGTCGCTTACCGATAGCTTTCCGCCTGGCCGCAAGGCTCTGAAGGCCTCACGGAAAACTTGAGGCTTATCGGGGCTGAGATTAATGACACAGTTTGACATTACGACATCCACTGATCCATCAGCGACTGGCATGTGCTCGATCTCTCCCAGTCTGAATTCAACGTTTTCGGCGCCCAATTTGGCTTTGTTAGCACGTGCTTTCTCGATCATCTCGGCAGTCATATCGACACCTATGACCCTGCCCGAATCGCCTACTTGTTTGGCGGCAAGGAAGCAGTCGATCCCTCCTCCGGAACCCAGATCCAGCACAGTCTGACCGATCTCGAGTGAAGCCAGTGTCACCGGATCACCGCAGCCAAGCGACAATCCCGTCACCTCAAGCGGCAAGCTTTGCACATCAGGAGTTTCGTACAATTTGGAGACGAAATTTATGGCGGTTTGATCCATATCGGACGAGCATCCACAACTGCTCTCCGCAGGATCGCAGCAGCTTGCATTCCCTTGTTCTGTAAACTCGGCGGCGATCCTCCCATAGTGGTCACGAACCTCCGAGCGAACATCTTGGTCTAGTAGTTTGGGTTCATCTGTGGGCATGGTCGATCTCCTTGTGATCGATGCGCAAGCGTAAAAATGCTCGAGGGGCCAAATTCATACCGTCATCTCAATCGGATATTCAGGCGCGAAATCCTCGGCAACCTGGCAGCAGGCAGCTGCCAATCGTGCTTGATCCAGCGTGTAGAGCACCTGCTTGCCGCGCCGCTCAGAAGTTACCAGCCCTGCTGATTTGAGTATCTTCAGGTGATGAGAGACTGTTGGCTGAGCAACATTGAGCTCTGCAACGATATCGCTAACGCTGATTAGCCGACAGCAACAGATAGCCATGATTTGCTGCCGCGTGTCGTCGGCCAACGCCTTGGCGAAGCCGACGGTGCCCAGGTCCGTTTCAATCATATTGACAGTCATCTATACGTAATTATATCGATGATTATCTATATGTCAAGTGACTAAGGGATTCAATTCTCAATCGTTCGATGGAACGGTCCTGGTTGAGGCCTCATCCAACGATCGATTTGTGGCGAAAGACAGTTCCCACGCTTGGTCTTAATACTCTCCTAATCCGAAGCTACCAAAAGCTAACTTAACAGCCAATGGGGTCGGCTATAGACTTTGAGAAATATTTCTCAAAGTCTTAAATATGGCCGTCGTCTACGCAGCAAAATCCCACCCGCCTCTTGCTCCTGCTCCTGGCATCTTGCTTATCAACTCTGGCACCCCCCAATCGCCAACACCGGCCGGCCTCCGTGATTACCACGCGGAATTCCTTTCGGATCCCCGAGTGATCGACTGGCCACGCTGGATCTGGCTTCCTCTTCTGCACGGGATCATCCTCAGAAGCAGGCCGAGAAAAGTCGCTCAGAAGTACAGGGAAATATGGACCGAGCGTGGATCCCCTCTCCTGAGCACCATGGAGGAGATCCAATCCAGCCTGGAAGATAAATTGCGGGATGAATTTGGGAGTACTGCAAACGTAGGGATCGGTATGCGCTACGGCCATCCGTCGATCGGTGAGGGTCTGCGGGGGCTGCGTGCAAAGGGCGCCAGCCGGATCATCCTCTTGCCTTTGTTTCCTCAGTACTCGAAAGTGACAACCGCCTCCGCACATGATGCGGTGCTTGAAGAGCTGGCGACTTGGTCGAATACACCTGAAATTCGCACCATTGACGATTATTACAATCATCCTGCCTATGTCCGAGCGTTGAAAGAGAGCATCTTCGATTTCTGGCAGGAGAACGGAGAATCCGACAGCCTGCTGTTCTCCTATCACGGCATTCCCCAGAGTTATGCCAGCAAGGGAGATCCCTATGGCAGGCAATGCCTCGAAACGACCCGCCTGGTAAGCAGCTTGATGGGGCCCCGGCAGACAGAGATCCGAACCTCATTTCAATCACGGTTTGGACCTCAAGAATGGCTAAAACCATATACCGATGAGCTGCTTCACAGAATTGCCAGTAATGGGACGAGATCCGTGGATGTACTGTGTCCAGGGTTTGCAGCTGATTGTCTCGAGACACTGCATGAAATCGGCATCGAAGCTCGAGACGATTTCTATCGCTGGGGAGGGGGGGAATTGCGGTATATCCCGGCATTGAATGCGGCTCCAGCCCATATCGGAGCGCTGATGGAAATATTGACGCCCCATCTCTCAAATCCTATTCCGTCAGAACTCGGTCAACAATCGGAGCATAGAGAGCAGTGATCCAGTGCTTGGGTCTTAGCCACAACACGGCCGAAGTCGCACTCCGGGAGCACTTCGCAGGATTCGAAAACGATGCTGCAGATCTTCTCCGACACACGCGAGCGCGGCTCGCGCTCGACGAACTCATAGTCCTTTCTACGTGCAACCGCGTCGAGTTCTACTTCTCTTCATCGAATCCAGCGGAACTCACCCCGGATCAGTTGATCTCGGATGCCTCGGAAACCTCTATGGCTGACATCGGATCTTCGCTGTACCGCATGGTCGATCTGCAGGTTGCTAGTCATTTATTTAGAGTGGCCGCGGGATTGGACTCAACGGTCTTGGGAGAACCTCAGATCCTCGGGCAAGTCTCCCAGGCGCATCAGGCTGCCCTACAGGCCGGAACGGCGGGCAAAACGCTCTCTCGACTATTCCAGTGCGCAATTCACGCCGGCAAGCGCGTGAGATCAGAAACAAGCCTTGGCATGAATTCCACATCTATTCCCTCGATCGCTGCCCAGTTGGCAAGTGAACGCACTGATCCATTATCTGATGCCCATATCGTGCTTCTGGGAGCAGGCGAGATGGCAGAGCTAGCAATTGAGGCGCTGCGCAAGCGGGGCGCTCAGCGAATTCAGGTCATCAATCGAACATTGCTCGGTGCGTGTGAGCTAGCAGAGCGTTGGCAGGGGGAAGCCGGATCCCTGGATGAGCTCACATCTGCCATGCGGCGAGCGGACTTGATGATCACATCCTCAAGCGCACCTCACGCATTGATCACAAAGGAAATGGTCGCCCAAACGATGAGATCTCGACCGCATCGTCCAATGACCATCATCGATATCGCGTTCCCGCGCGATGTAGAGCCCGAAGTGAACGATATTCCTGACGTGTGTGTCTACGACCTAGATGCTCTGGATCGCGATCTTGATAGTGGATTGTCGGCCCGATTGCATGAGGTTCCCAAGGTCGAGGCGATCCTAGCTGAGGAGCTTGATGTGTTCAAGCAGTACCTGCGACAGCAACAGGTCGCCCCACTTATCGTAGAGATCAGAGACCAAGCGGAGGAGATAAGGCTGCGCGAACTCCGGCGGGGTTTGAAGCGCTTAGATGGCTTATCTGAGGAGCAAAAGGAGAAGATTTCTACGCTGACAGAGTCGCTCGTGAATAAGATGCTTCATCAGCCAACCATCCGCCTGCGCGGTGCGGCTGGCAATGGGGACCACGGAGCCTATGCAGACATGGCCAGAGAGCTCTTTGGCCTGTACCCGGAATCTGACCCGGACAGTACGCATTCCTCGGATACCTGATGTCAACCTTGAAGTTTGCCACGCGGCCCTCCCGCCTTGCACAAGTCCAGACCGATTCGATTCGAAGAGGCTTGCTTGAGAATTGGCCCGAGTTGGAATGCACCGTCACTGTCATAACTACGGAGGGAGACCGGGTCCTTGATCGCCCGCTACCGGAGATCGGAGGTAAAGGCCTCTTTACGAAGGAGTTGGAACGCGAGCTACTTGATGGTCGCCTGGATGCTGCGGTGCACTCCCTGAAGGATATGCCGATCGAAGACGTACCTGGTTTGGCGATCGGATTAGTGCCTCAGCGGGCGTTGGCTAATGATGTGCTGGTTTCCGGGGAAGGCTACACGCTTGAAGAACTACCAAGTAGGTCGGTGGTCGGCACCTCCAGCCTGAGGAGACAGGGGCAACTTCTAGTAATTCGCCCAGATCTCGAAGTCCGACCGATTCGAGGCAACGTGGACACCCGCGTACGAAAGGTAATGGAAGGCCAATACGATGCCGCCATCCTGGCCCATGCCGGTCTATCGCGACTGGGTTTGGACGAGCATATTGCACAAGTTCTTCCACTGGACATCATGTTGCCCGCTCCAGGACAGGGTGCGCTCGCCGTTCAATGTCGATCGGATGACGCTCGCGCTCTCAGTCACTTGGCGGTGCTTGAAGACGGTCAAACTCGGGAGGCGGTTGGGGCTGAGAGAAGGTTTCTTGCTGCGCTGGGTGGAGGCTGCTCTTTACCTGTGGGTGCCTACGCCAATAAGAAAGGGAGTTCGTGGACGATTAAAGCCACGATCGTGGCTCCAGATGGGACGGATGTTTTGCGAATGGAGCGCACTGGAGACGATCCAACGGAGCTCGTTGATGATTTGATACAGGAGGCAACGCTAGGCGAGGCGATGCAGGTTTTGCATGGATGACCTGAAAGGCCTTAGGATCGTGGTCACCAGACCCCGTAAACAGGCAGATGATTTCGCCAGGGGGCTGCTTGAGAGAGGGGCAGAGGTAGTCTGCATTCCAGTGATCCGGATCGAGCCTATTGAAGATCCCTCCGAGCTGGATCGAGCTCTACTGCAGCTTGAAACCTACGACTGGCTTATCGTCACGAGTGTAAATGGCGTGGAAGCGGTTTGGGAGCGCTTCTCAGCACTCGGGATCTCTCCGACTTTTAATACCGTGCAGATTGCTGCCATAGGACCAAAGACTGCCGCTGCACTCGAGCGCAAACGCGTCACGCCCACATTTGTTCCAGATGAATACGTGGCAGAAGCAATTCTCCCCGGACTGGGCGAACTGAATGGACGGAAATTCTTGTTGGCGCGGGCAGATCTAGCACGGCCGGCTCTGACGGTAGCTCTGCGCGAAGCTGCGGCTGAGGTTGACGATCTGGATTGCTACCGGACAGTTTCGGAGCAACCCGATCGACAGGCGCTTATCGAACTTCAGTCGGGTACAGACATCGTCACATTCACCAGTCCTTCTACCGTTGATCACTTCGTGCGACTCCTACGAGAGGAAGGCCTCGAGCCAACTGCGCTGCCTGGGGATCCGATTATCGCTTGCATAGGGCCGATTACTACGGCAAGAGCAGAAAAACTCGGATTTCGAGTCGACATCGTGCCAGCTTCGTACACAACGGAGAGGCTAATCGAGGCAATGGTTGCCTTCCAACATTCAATGAAGGTCGACGTAACGTGAACGCTGTTGCCGGACCCCAATTTACCGAGACCAGATTGCGTCGAATGAGGATGCATGAGCCACTCAGACATCTGTTGCGTGAGACGCGGCTGGCCGCATCAGATTTCATCTATCCAATGTTCGTAAGACACGGGAATGGTGTCAAGCAAGCAATACCGTCAATGCCAGGTATCCATCAGTGGTCGGTCGACCGCCTTGCTGAGGAGATCGACGAGATCGTGGCATTGGATATTCCGGGCGTGATCCTGTTCGGCATTCCCGAAGAGAAAGATCCCGTAGGTAAGGAAAACTGGGATCCTGCCGGAATCGTGCAGCAGGCCATTCGATCCATAAATGAGAGCACTCCAGATCTGGTCGTAATCACCGATGTCTGCTTGTGTGAATACACCGACCATGGGCACTGCGGGCTGCTCAACCAAGGCGAACATCCAAATTTGCCAGAAGGATATGTGCTAAACGATGAATCTTTGGAGGTGATCTCCAAGGTCGCTATTTCGCACGCAGAAGCCGGGGCTGATATCGTCGCTCCGAGCGGGATGCTGGATGGGATGGTAGGAGCGATTCGCACCGGCTTAGATGAGGCTGAATTCGAGCATATTGCGATTCTGTCATATGCGGTGAAGTACGCATCCTCCTTCTATGGGCCATTCCGAGATGCCGCCGAGTCTCCGCCGATGTTTGGTGATCGGAAATCTCATCAAATGGATCCTGCCAACTCCAGGGAAGCCTTACGTGAGGTGGAATTGGATATCCGGGAGGGGGCTGATATTTTGATGGTGAAGCCCGCGTTGCCGTACCTGGACATCATTCACACCATCCGTAAAAGGCACCCAGAGATGCCTCTAGCGGCCTACAACGTGAGTGGGGAATACGCCATGCTGAAGGCCGCAGCCGCCAACGGATGGGTGGACGAGCGCGGTGTTGTGCTGGAAACGCTAACCGCCATCAAGCGCGCGGGAGCCGATCTTATCCTGACCTATCACGCCAAAGATGCCAGCAATTGGCTGAAATCAGGCTGAACCTGCGAGGAGAGCAAATGACTGAACGAAATCTCTCGGTAAGCGCTGCCAAAGAACGAAACTACCACGACAAGCGCATGGCAGTCGCAGATTTTGATCAGGCGCCTTTCACTATCGCCTGGGAAGTCACTCGAGCCTGCGCCTTCGCCTGCGTGCACTGCAGAGCGGATGCCATCCCCCGACGAGATCCTCAGGAACTGACCACGGTGGAAAGCTACCGGTTGATCGACCGGCTGGCGGATTTTGGCAGTCCAATCCTGATATTCACTGGTGGAGACCCCATGATGCGGCGCGATCTGTTCGATCTCATCGCCTACGCGACCGAAATGGGTCTACGCTGCTCGCTTACACCAACGGCAACCGGACTTCCTACCGAAGCTCGTCTCGAGAGTGCCAAAGAGGCCGGGATCCGCCGGATCGCGTTGAGTTTGGATGCACCTACGAAGGAAGTTCACGACGCATTTCGCAAGGTGGACGGCTCGTGGCAGCGAACGATGGATATCCTGCACCGTGCGGACCGTGTTGGGCTCAGTGTGCAAGTCAATACCACCGTTTCGAAATTCAACATCGATCACCTACCCGAGATGGTTCCGTTCATTGAGCAAGTTGGTGCCGTCCAATGGTCGGTGTTCTTCATGGTTCCTACCGGACGTGCGCAGGCTAAGCACATGGTTTCTCCCGAGGAACACGAGCGGACGTTCAACTGGCTCTACGAATTATCAAAGGAGGCGCCCTTCGATATCAAAGCTACTGCGGCTCCTATGTATCGGCGCGTAGCGATTGAGCGTAAAAAGCGCGAAGTAGGCGACGGCCCCGAAGTCACTTTTCAGGGGGCCGGATTCCAATATGCAGATGGACTGCACCGTCCGCGCAAAGGCGTGAACGATGGAAACGGATTTCTCTTTATCTCACATATCGGAGAGATCCAGCCCTCGGGGTTCCTGCCCATCACCGCGGGGAACGTTCGTGAGGACGATATTGTCGAGATCTATCGCACTCACCAGATCTTCCAGGATCTGCGGGATCCATCAAAACTGAAGGGCCGCTGTGGCCGGTGTGAATACCGGGACTTGTGCGGAGGGCAGCGGGGACGCGCCTACGGTCTGACAGGAGATTACCTTGCGGAGGATCCTGCCTGTATCTACATTCCGGAAGCCTCGCCTGCTCAGCTTGAGAACTGATCAATGAATGAACCACAGTCTCGTTTCCTCCGAGCCTGCCACCGGCTGCCGGTCGATGCAACGCCGGTGTGGTTTATGAGACAGGCCGGCCGATACATGCCGGAGTATCGAGAAATCCGGCAGAATCTGTCGCTGCTGGAAATCATGGAGAGACCGGACGTCGCCGCCGAAGTCACGCTGCAGCCAGTGCATGCTTTGGGCGTGGATGCCGCTATTCTGTTTGCAGATATCCTGCTTCCAATTGTCCCCATGGGCCTCGATCTCAAATTCATACCAGGCACAGGACCACAGATTGACCCGCCAGTGCGATCCGAAGCCGATATTACGGCCCTGAGAGCCGTAGACGTGGCGAGCGATCTTGGGCACGTGATGGAAACCATTCGTATCTTGAGAAATGAGCTTCCAGACGATGTACCGTTGATCGGCTTTGCGGGCGCACCCTTCACTGTAGTCAGCTACATGGTCGAAGGCAGTCCGTCCCGCGATTACCGACACACGAAGGGGCTGATGTACTCCGCGCCGGATCTGTGGCAGGAGTTGATGGGTAAGGTGGCTGAAGTCCTGGGAGATTATCTACTTGCCCAGATTCAGGCTGGTGCGCAAGCGGTTCAGCTGTTCGATTCGTGGGTAGGAGCTCTCAGCCCAGCCGATTATGCTCGCTTCGTCCTGCCTTACTCCCAACGCGTGCTCGAGGCAGCGGCCTCTTCAGGCGTTCCAGTGATCCACTTCGGAACGATGACCGCATCGCTACTAGAGCTGATGAGGCTGGCGGGAGGGACCGTCATCGGATTGGATTGGCGAGTGCCATTGGACGTAGGTTGGTCGGCCCTCGGAGGGGAGATTGCGGTCCAAGGCAACCTGGATCCGGTTGCGCTGCTTGCGCCGCGACCTGAACTGGAGCGCCGCGTAAAGGATGTGCTCGATCGCGCCGGGGGGCATCCTGGCCATATCTTCAACCTCGGGCATGGAATCTTGCAGCAAACGCCGGTGGAGAACGTACGAAGCGTGGTCGAAATGGTACACGAATGGACAACCGCAAACGGATCGTAGTAGTAGGGGGCGGCATCGCTGGCCTCTCCGCTGGTTATTACATTCAGCAGCTGGCTGAAAGCCTTGAGCTGCCGATCTCACTGCGCATCCTCGAAAGCGGAGCCAAATTTGGCGGGAAGATTCGGACGGAACGCCGAGATGGTTTTGTCATTGAGGGAGGTCCCGACACGTTTGTCACCACCAAGCCATGGGCCATGGAGCTCTGCTCCGAGCTTGGCATTCAGGACAGGCTGCAGGGAACAAACTCTCGCTTCCGTACGACCTATATCTTGCGCGACGGCCGCCTTCATCCACTTCCCGGCGGGTTGACGATGATGATCCCCACCGAACTGAGCTCGATGGCTACAACTGGGCTGATCTCCTGGAAGGGCAAGGCGCGGATGGCAATGGAGTACGTGATGCCACCCGAACGTGATCCAGGTGAGGAGAGCATGGGGGCTTTCGTAAGCCGGCGCCTGGGGCGGGAAGCCTACGAAGGGCTGATCGAACCTCTTCTGAGCGGAATCTATGCCGGAAATGGCGACCACCTGAGCCTTCAGGCCACTTTTCCATTTCTACTGGATCTTGAGCAAAAGCACGGTGGTTTGATCCGTGGTGCGCTGTTCATGCGCAAGGCGAGACGGAGCAACGGAAGCCAGCAATCCAGTGTTTTCATGACGCCAAAATCTGGGCTGGCCGAGATCATTGAAGCTCTGGAAATTGAACTTATCGAAGCAGGGACGGAGCTCATTACTGAAGCGCGAGTAACCGAAATAACAAGCACGATCCAGGGCGCTTCGGTGAGGCTTAGCGACGACACGACTCTTGAGACTGACGCCCTTGTGGTTGCAACGCCATCCTACATCGCGGCCAACCTCCTGGCGCATCTGGATCCGGCTATGGCTTCAGAGCTCTCCAGTATCGAATATGCATCAACGGCAACCGTGACGCTTGGCTACCGGTCAGACCAACTGACAAACAAGCTCGAAGGATATGGCTACGTAATTCCACGGAAGGAGGGGAGTAAGGCGCTGGCCTGCACCTGGACCTCCTCCAAATTTCCACATCGCGCGCCTGAAGGATTTGCTCTGCTCCGAGTCTTCATCGGGCGTGCAGGACAGGAAGACGAAATTCAGTGGACGGAGCCGGAGCTATTGAAACTTGCGATGGAGGAGTTGAGGTCAACGCTTGGCATCGCAAGCAAACCTGAGTTCAGCAAAGTACACATCTTTGACCGTGCGATGCCTCAATATGACCTCGGACATCCAGCCCGACTTGCGCGCGTCGAGGCCTCCCTCGCAGACTGGCCCTGGCTTGCATTAGCAGGAGCCGCCTATCGTGGGATCGGCATCCCGGATTGCATCAATTCAGGCAAACATGCTGCTGAACGGATCATTTCATGCCTAACTGCCAAGGCTACAGGTGAGGCGATTGCAGGAGAAGTACATGGCCGTATTGACGCGTGACATCTCAACTTCTATCCGACTCTTCGAAGAGGCCGAGAAGGTCCTACCGGGAGGAGTGAGCTCACCCGTTAGAGCTTTCCGGGCGGTTGGAGGGCATCCCCTGTTCATTGAGAAAGGCGAGGGCGCCTACCTGTTCGATGTGGATGGTAACCGTTACGTAGACTACGTTCTATCGTGGGGCCCTCTGATCCTGGGCCATGCGTACCCCTCGGTTGTTGAGGCACTAAACGAAGCGGTGCAGCGGGGGACATCCTACGGCGCTCCAAGCGAACTCGAAATCAAGCTTGCCAGGAAGATTCAGGATTTTATGCCAGCAATCGAGATGCTGCGCTTCGTGAATTCCGGAACCGAGGCAACCATGAGTGCACTGCGGCTGGCTCGAGCCTTCACTGGCAGGAATAAGATCATTAAGTTCGAGGGCTGCTACCACGGACATGCCGATCTGCTGCTGGTTCAAGCCGGATCTGGCGTGGCCACGCTTGGGTTGCCGGACTCGCCGGGCGTGCCTGAGGGTACGGTCAGCGATTCGCTCGTCGCACGCTTCAACGATACGGAGAGCGTTGAGACGCTGCTGAATAGACATTCGGGGGATGTGGCGGCGCTCATCGTCGAGCCGGTTGCGGGCAACATGGGAGTGGTGCCGCCAGCACCGGACTTCTTAGAACAGCTCCGAGGTCTATGCGACGAGCATGGAGTTATGCTGATTTTCGACGAAGTGATGACCGGCTTTCGTGTTCATCGAGGAGGAGCTCAAGCTCTGTATGGAGTCACACCCGATCTCACAACGCTTGGAAAGGTGATCGGGGGCGGTTTGCCCGTCGGCGCATACGGGGGCCGTAGAGAAATCATGGAGCTAGTCGCACCTTGCGGCGACGTTTATCAAGCAGGCACTCTCTCCGGAAATCCCCTCGCCATGGCGGCCGGACTTGCCACTCTGACAGAACTCCGGAACGACCAGCTATGGGCTGCAATGCAGGCGCGTGTTGAAACCCTGGCAGAAGCGTTCTTCCAGATCGCATCGGAGAAAGGCGTGCCCGTCTATCAAACTCGAGTGGGTACGATGTTTTCGACTTTCTTCACAGAAACTCCGGTGCGGGATTGGTCGTCGGCTCAATCTTGTGATCTCGCACGTTTTTCAACCTATTTTCATAGCATGCTTTCACAAGGCATTTATATCGCTCCTTCACAATTTGAAGCTGGCTTTATATCTGCTATGCACGATGAGCGATCGAAATCGAAAACGCTTGATGCTGCACGTATAGCGCTTAGCATTTGATCTTTGTAGGGGCCAAAAGAGGTTTCTCACGAAATGCAACTATCTAAATATGCATTATGTAAGACGCTTACATGGCTAGGGATCCTGGCGTGGGTCCCCTTCATCTTGTTGACAATCGGCAGGTATTCGCCTCCCATTCTTCCCTTCCTAGTGGTCCATCTGATCGGTATTCTTGGCGGAGCATGGATCAAGAGATCAGATTCTCAGGCCACGACCCCGAACTCCTTTGTGGGCAAATCAACCTCCAGGAAGCTCGGCACGATTTTGATACTCCTTGGGGTTGGAGTCTGGGTGGTCTACTTCACATTGAAGAATTACACAGCGGTGGAAGTAAGTCTGGCTCCGTTTCTCGTGCTCCGTCTCAGTGCGGTTGTGCCGGGCTTTATGCTCAGATTGGGTTTATTTGATTGGGTGAGAATCAATGGCTTCAATAGATGGCAAGCGGATAAGCGGACTCCATCATCTGACTGAAGCTATTTTGCGGGAAATTGGAACCTACAAAGTGCGAACATGGGCTCGCGCTCATGGCATCAATCTCGAATCGGCTGGGATCGAGGTGTAAATGTCAGATTGGATAGGGCTTTCTGAGGCAGCCGAGCTTCTAGGTGTCCACCCGAACACGATTCGTAGTTGGGCCGACCAGGGGCGCATACCCGTTCACCGGACGAGCGGTAGGCACCGGCGTTTTCGGCGCGAAGAGATCGAACTTTGGGTTGAGTCTCAGCGGGAGAATGGGAACTCGGAGGTCGGAGCGCTATTTCAAAGTGCTCTGTGGAATACGCGTGTCCATGTGAGCGAGGGGGATCTCGAGAAAGAGGAGTGGTATCAAAAGATCGGATCCCAAGGTCGTGATAAGTACCGAAATAGTGGACGTGAGACGCTCCAAAGCTTGAAGGCTTACTTGTCAAATGGCGATCGCGACGATCATCAAGAACCAAACAATATCGGTAAAGACTACGCTTTTTGGGCCTACCGAAATGGACTGAGCAGCCGCGATGCGACTCGCGCATTTGTCTTCTTTCGCGGCATCCTCATCCAGTCGATGCTTCAGGTCTACGAGCAAGCTGCGGTTCGCGAGCCACAGACCTGGATGGGCATGTTTCAGAAGATCAACGAATTCACCGATCGAGTGATCCGAGCGATTCTCGATGCTTACGAAGAGTACGAGCAATAAATCGCTCGCAAGAAAATTATTCGACCTAATCCGATAAGAAGAGCGGCGATCGCTTAGATCGCCGCTCTTTGCTTTTCGATTTCGCCGAGTCTAGGGAGTGCGAAACACCGGGGTGTAGTTCGACGGGATGTCGCACTTCGAGCATACGGTCTTGTCCATTTGCACCCAACCGTAGCCGACGGATGAGGTTTGCGTTGCCAGATTAATAACCCACCACTTCTCGTCGCTGCTCACTCCAACGATGCCGCTTACCCAATCCACCTCAGCATCGCCATAGCTGGAGTAGCTGTCGCCAGGGCCGGCGCGCACCGCAGTCTTCTCGGTGAAGCGCACTGCAGCCTGGCTGCCCCCCGAGGCGGTTGGGCGTGCCTCTGTATCCAAGGTCGGGGCATTGGCAGCCGGAACACTACCCGTATTGCTGGCCTGCAGGAAGCGTCCGTCGACCCAGCCATCGCCTGTCGCACTGTAGTTGGCTGGCAGCTGGATCCGCCAGAAACTCCCGTTCTGACCCGTAATCACCACATCAGCCCCGATCGAGGTCAAGCCCCAGATCTGATACGAGTTTCCCGGCCCAGTCATGATTGGGGCAGTCTGGAAGACATTCCCCTGCGCCTGACCTGCCTCCGGCGGCGTTACGAATACAGTCGGATTCAACAACGGCGGCGTGGTCACAGGGATCTCGAGATTTTCCGGATTAGAAATTGTGGACGCCGACTTTAACACCCAGCCTTGATCATAGTGTTGATTGTCTGGAGGGAAGGGGACGACCCAATAAAGACCGTCCGGACTCTGTCCGATGACTTCTCCCTGTTCACCTGCAGTGGCCCAGTATGAAATCCGGAACTGTGTGCCCGGTCCGGTACGTACCTGGAGGTTGACATCGGCGGTGATGTCGACCCCACCCGGTTCTTCCGGAAGATCGATGACGTCGTTGGCCGCGATGTATTGAAGCCGAGCAGCATCGGACACATCGAGCGACATACCATCTTGATTTACGGCGTAGGAAGTGACCGCTCCCAACGCAGTCATATAAAGGTTGTCACCAGAGTCTTCTCCACAGAACGCCAGGGTGGTTGGACCAAGTGTGATTGTGATATTTGAACCCGAAACTGTGTAGTTTCCACTGACTTGATTGCAGTCGGCCCGGATTGCAGCCGTGCCTTCGGGAGTGAATTGAATCGTGTAGTTCTGGGGTTCGGGATTCACCGACTGAGCTGCAGGTTCGCTTTCAAGCACGCTGTGAAGCTGCCACTCTACGCCCAGCATCTCGGGTGGTAGGGTGGTAGACGCGTCACCCGCAGGTTCGGCGGTCGCCGTTACGACGATTACTTCCGGTGTTGGTGTCTCACTCGTTGAGCAAGCTGCCAACGCTAATGCAAACACCATTGCTCCAGCCAATACAATTCTTGATCTCATAAGTATTTCTCCTTCTCAGAGCGATCTCAGCTCCAGCTTACTTATACCGGCTCAACAATTACTTCTACAACGGATGGATTTCCGTTTGTGATCACGTTGAAGGCGGTCGCGTTGATGAAGATCAGGTTGCCAGCTCCGTCAGTGATGCGGGCCGAGATGCTGTACGTAAAACGCATATCGATCGCGGTTGGGTCATAGCTGACAGAGAACGGGATCGGGATCACGGTGAAATCGGTGATGACCGTCTCGCCGAGCACCTTTGCCGCGACGTCCTGCAGCGACGTATCTTGCAGCTGCACGGTTAGAGTTGATCCGGATGGGATTTCCAAAGGTTGCATGAACCCAACCGTGCCCATCACAGCCGAGTCATAGAACAACGTGACTGGCGAAGCCGAGCCGAACATCTGCAAACCGTCCGACTGCATGCTGTAGGCTTCAACGTTCTGCAGCTCGGTCAGGTATTGGTTCTCCTGCTCCATTAGGCCAGGAGGTTCGGGACAGGCGGCTCGGGTAGTGGCCATCGGGCCGAAGCTGATCGAGGTACCCGAAGGCTCATAAAAACCACTGTAGGTATTGCATCCGGCGGTTCCGCTTGCGGTTCCGTCTGTCAAATCCATCGTAATGGTGGATCCGGGCACAAGATCCAGACCACCAAGGGATTTGAGTGACCAAAGCAAGTCTTCGATCCCGGCGTTGGTGGCCGGCGGCGGTTCGGCGGTCGGCTCCGGAGTCGCTTCCTCTCCGTACAGAACGCCAACTCTATCTTCGGCGACGACACTTCCGTCCTGGGGCGAAGTGGAGAAGGCGCGAATCGAGCCTAGCTCACTCCCGCCGGCAGGAATCCGGATATCGATCGACCAGGTTCCTGCACCACCGACCTCTTCGGTTTGCATCGTGGTCGGTTCCTGTACCATGACGGTTCCGCTAGAATCAAGCACCTCGACGACCACGTTGTTTTCGAATAGGCCGCGACCTGTGCCGGAAACGGTCACGGGAAGGTTGGTGTCAAGTACCGCGCCGTCCTTGGGCTCATCGATCTTGATCTCGCTTCCGGCCTGAATCTCCTCACCGTATACGACTTCCACGCTAGCAGAAGCTGTGATGCTGCCATCAACCGGCGATGTCGAGGAGGTGAATATCAAGCCGCTGGTTCCCGGTTTGACCGGGATGACCATGTCCACTTCCCAGTTGCCAGTTCCACCCGGCTCGCTCGCATCCACTATTGTGGGTTCCTGGGCGAGCAACGTGCCTTCCGAGTCGAAGGCTTGGACGACCACATTATTCTCGAACAGGCCGCCGGCCTGACCTCGGATCGGAATGCTCTCGGGAACCGGAAGCACGGCGCCCTGGCCCGGCTGGACAATCGTAATGAATGCGTTTGCACCGCCAGCGGGTTCGGTGGGGGCGATCTCTTCTTGCGCGAGCGCGCCAGCTAGGGCGCTGATGACGGCGCCGAACAGCAGCACCCCCAAGGCGCCCAGGCCAATGAGCAGCCAGGGGCTCCGCTTTTTTGGCTCCTCGGGCTCGCTAGAGTCTCCAGGCTCATCTGAGCCAGGAGGTCCCTCGTCGCCCGGAGGTCCTTCACCGGTTGCGGCTCCTGCGGCAGCCGCCGCGTCCGCGCCACTTGAACCGAGTTCATCGGCGCCCATGTCCTCGGAAGCACCCTCTCCAGGGCCTTCCGGTGTCGGATCAATGTTCTCTTCGTGGTCCATTTCGACCTCCGTTACAAGAATAAACATCTCGCGCCCCGATAGAGCGGGGCGCGAGACTTGGTTGCCTACTGGCTGACGTCGATGATGTTATAGAACTGGCAGAAACTTGTGTTGTTCTCGTTGATTGACCAGGTTTCTCCATATTGGCCGTTGCTGCTCGGGGCCTTCATCGGCACCACCACGCTGTATTGTTCGCCAGGTTTGACTGATGTCGAGAGATCAAGAAGGTCATTGGAGCTCAAGCGAACTCCACCCGCAGCAGCGACGAAGTTCACGTCCGTGGTGTTTTCATCCCACGTCGTCGAACCGACGTTTTGGAAGGTCCAGGTCATGTTGAACGAAGTCCCTGCTGCCACAATGGTGGCGTCCGCCGGTGATTGAGAAACCAGAACACACGCCGTCGTACCCGATGGGGGTGGAGCAACATCCGGGGGAGGCGGGGCCTCGACGACCGGAACATTCTCAGTATTCTCGGTCACCACATAGCCCGCATTCACCCAGGCTAGTCCGGAAGGTGTGTAGGAAGTCCCAACGATCACCTGCCACCATTGGCCGTCGGAATTCTTCCCGCTCACGCCGGCTGAGCCGCCCGGTTGGGCCATGGCGATGGCTGGATAGTTCGTGCTTGGTCCGGTACGGACGTTGACATAGTCAACGGCGGTCGCCTTAGGATCTCCCGGAGCCACCTCGGGCGGCGCTACCCGCTCGGGGATGGCTGGCGCTTCGACAACGGTCAGATCTTCTAGATCTACGTTCTCAGTTTCAACCAGGTTTGACTGCACCCAACCATGGCCTTTGCCAACCACCGAAGGATCTAGACGAACGGTGAACCATTGGAGAGTCTCATCGACTCCGAATACCGCGCCCCGCGCTCCCTTTTCGGCAGTTCCGTAAGCCGGATATTGCTCACTCGGGCCCGTTCGTACAAATAGCGATTCCTGAGCCACCACTGCCGGTTCACCCGGAGCCGGTGGGCTGAAGGAGGTCGATGGCGGCGGCGGGGGTGCCTCAATGATGGCCAGGTCGCCTGCATTGCTGATATCGGCAAACTGGGCGTCTATCCAACCGGTTCCGGTGGAGGCAACGGTTACTACGATCGCGTAATGCGTTCCTGAATCATTGGTGCCGGCCAGTGTTGCTGTCTGCCCGCCTGACATGAAGGCATAAACCGGATAGTTGGTCCCTGGACCGCTGCGAACCGCCGTGTTGACCTTAGCAATCAACGTCGGGTCGCCAGATCCCGGCGTTGGTGCAATTGGTACCGCGGTCGGGATCTCGGCAGGGAGTGCCGTCGCTTCCGTAGCACCCTCGTCTGGCGCACCGGTCACAACTACCACCGTCTGCTCAGGCGTAGCCGATGAGCAGGCGGCCAAAATTAAAGCCATTGGGATCGCTGTAAGGGCGATCCTGCGTAGATTATCCACTCTGGTCATTTGATATCTAACCTCTCTTGATGATCGGTCATTCGCTTTCGTGAGCGAAGATTCCGTAGATTCGACGCGGGATTATACACGGTCGCGGCAAAGCGTACGAAGTTGCGCTGAAATAGAAAAAGGGTCAGGGTTGCGGAACCCCTGACCCTTCTGTGACTACCGCTGATCTTAGTTATGCGGCCTGGCTGCGCTTCCCCAGCTCTCCTGCGGCGGGGAAAAGCAGCAGGAAGCTGATCATTGCGATAACCAAGATATAGGTGACGACATCGGTATCGAAATTCTGCGCAGCAACGACCAGTGCCGCAGCAATGTTGCGCTGGCCGGTGCCAAGCCCCATCACGCTTTTAATGCTGCTATCCGATCCCCCAAATAGGTAGCCTGTACCCAAAGCGACCGCAACGAAGATGATGGCGGCTAGAATTCCCAGCGACCCCACCAAAGCGATCATGGCGTCGAAGTTAAGCACAACTCCCAGAATGATTAACGCAAGGATGGCGATGTTCGATGCCATAGCAAAAGTGGGGAGGATCTTCTCCGCTGCGTCTTCGTAGCGAGCCTTGATGAACAGGCCGATCGCCAATGGAATAAGCATCATAACCACGAGCGATTGGGCAATGTCCAGCGGATTGACTTCCACACCCTTAAGCACCAATGGGAGCACGATTGGCAAGAACACAATCGTGACCACCATCAGCAGCACCATCAGACCTACCGAGAAGGCGGTATTCCCCTTGGCTACCTGCACCAACTTGGGCAAGAATGGCGCGCCGGCAGCCATGGATATCAGGATCAGACCAACCTCAATCGATTCGTCGAGTGGTAGAACCACCGTGATGAGATAGGCAGCGAGCGGGACGACTATAAAGTTCGTGACCAGAGCCAGGATCACGAGCCGGGTATCTTGAAGCGGCTCGATGATCTGCTTCGTAGTTAGGCTCAACCCCATGCTCAGCATGCTGCTGACGACAAACACCAGCACCGCGAGTTGTGCGAGGGTTTCAAGTATTTCACTCATTTCCGTTCCTCCTGCGGACTAGCATATCCCTCCGGCATAACCAACCTGAGCTATCATACTCCCCATGACAACTCAAACTGACAATCAAACCGACTGGAGACCGTGGCGGCGCAAATTAGGCGCCGCAATGCGCGTCCTGGGCGTACTGGGGATTGTCGCAGCTGTGATCCTTGCCATCGCGCTGCTGTTCTTGCCGGCGCGCCTCACACCGTTCGCCGTGGATGTCACTACCAACGTTGCAGACGGGCTGCGCACTATTTCGGATTCGATGGCCTCTACCAGCTCAAGCCTTGTTTCGGCTTCGGATGTACTGGATTCAGCGGGTACGACCATTCTCAGCATTTCGGACACCGTTAAAGATACCAAGCCGCTGCTCGAATCCGCCGCCGATGTTGTAGGGGACGTAGGGCAGAACACTCTGGAAAAGACCAACAAAGCCCTGGCAACGGCTCAATCAGCCGCCTCGGCGGTGGATGGGGTATTGAGCGCCCTGGCTTTTCTGCCTATTGGAATTAACTATGATCCGGAAAACTCGTTGAGCGATTCCATCGGTGGCGTCGCCGACGGCCTCGCGCCGCTGCCGGAAGGCCTCATTGATGTCAGCGAGAAGATCTACGATACCGCAGAGGGCTTTGACAAAGTATCTGGTGGGCTGGATAAAACAGGCGGTGATCTTCAGAATCTTTCGGACGACGTTCGCGAACTCGGCGAACGACTTGGCTCCTTGTCGTCAACGCTCGATGAGCAAGCCGCGACGCTGGACGATCTGGTGGAGAAACTCCCAACGATTATCTGGGTATCGGTCATCGTCTTGGAATTCTTTGTGCTCGGGGTTATGCTGGCGCAGGTAACCGTAATCGTGGTTGGAACTCGGCTCCACAAAGAGAACGCACAGGAGGAATAATGAGCGAGACTGAGCAAGCTGAAAAACGCATCATCCCAATAGCACCTGAAGTGCTACAGAGCCGCATCTTCTTCTTCCTCACTTTTCTAGTGCTGCTTCTTGTCACCGCACTGTTGCTCAAACCGTTTTTCAACGTCATTTTTCTTTCGCTGATCGCGGTGATTGTCTTGAAGCCGCTCTACGGCTGGTTCCTCCGCGCTCGGTACACGGAGGGCAAGCCTCGCCTTTCGGCTTCGGTCACTCTATTGACCTTCCTCTTCCTAATCGTTGTCCCAGTTGCTGTGCTGATCATCATCTTTATCAACCAATTTTCTCAACAGCTTCTTGCCCTCGTCGATTTCGACCTGGATGCAATACTGCTGGAAATTGAGAATGCTATCGAAGTCTCAGGTCAGACGATCAACCTTGACCGGGCCGCCATTCAGGAAGCAATCAACAACGCCTCCCGCGCGCTTATAAACGCCTCGATTTCGTTTGCAGCCAGCCTCCTGAGCGCGCTTCCCAAACTGCTCATTGAGTTCATGATCTTCTTTATTGTTGTCGTGAGTTTGCTGCCAGGATTCGACAAGCTCGTCGAAGATCTGGAAGATATCAGCCCCTTAGGAAGAGAGATTACGCAGCTGTATTACACGAAGACCATTGCGATGGTCACGTCCCTCTTCAAGGGTATTTTTCTCATCGCTGCGCTTCAGGGCCTTGCGATGGGTTTTTTCTATTGGTTGGCCGGCGTCGAAGCGGTATTTTTCTTCGCCATACTTTCCATGTTTCTGGCGATGCTGCCAGTAGTGGGAATCAGCTTCCTTGTGATCTTCATGGCCATCGTGTTCGTGCTCAACGGGAATACGACTTCTGCGATTATCGTGTTGGTTGGCTTCTATGGAGTGGTGAATTGGATTGATGTCATCTTGCGGCCAAAACTGGTTTCGAAAGAAGCCTATATGCACTTCTCACTGGTTTTGTTGGGGATCCTGGGCGGCCTTGCGTTTGGAGGCTTGCTGGGGATGTTCTACGGACCGGTCGTGATCTTGCTGCTGGTCACAACGATCGACATCTACCGCGAGCAATACGCGCATGATGATAGCGAGGTAATCGGTGAGCTAGTTCGCACTCAGAAGGAGCGGATGGCCGAGGGCCCAGACGATACACCTGCGGCGCAGTAGAGCAAGCCTTGAAACTCGGAGGTGCCTGGGAATAATCTTTACTCCGATGCGCTGACTGCTTCTTGCGCCTCGCTTTGAGAGTTTCTGCCCGCAAGAACGATTATCAGACCCACAATAATCAACAGAATGTCCTGAATGATGTACCCGCGGATCAGGGCATCGACCACGCTTCCGACAACGACCAGAGCCGTAGAAGTCTCAATGTTGCCCGTGCTCGTGAGACGGATGGCAGGGATGAAGAGCAGCATGATCCCGCCTGTTATCGCAATCCCAGCCCCCGTGTAAACCACCGATCTGGCCCGATCCGATCCTCGAAATACAGCCAACAAGAACAGCCCGAGCGCGGCAAGTGCAGCGATGGGCCATATCCAAGGCAAGATCCCACTGACCGTGCTGAGATTGGGGAGTTCATCAATGGTCAGCAGCGTGATGGGTTCTGAAGTCAGTGTCGCTGATATCTGCTCGGCAAGGACAGGATCGACCGCGTAAACCACACCTACGACAAACGGAGCTATCTCCTGCACCTTCAGCGGAATGAAATCCCGCAGATCTTTTGTCAGGGCTAAATTAGTTGCGGTTGCGACCGTTTCGATGGCGCTGGTCAAGATCTCGTGCTGAAGCAGTCCTGCGATCAAATCCTCCGCGACAGGACCTGCAACCGCACGCACGACAGGATAATCCGATAAGAAGTGATCAACGACTTCCCCGGCGATCGCCTGAGATGCTTCCTGGGATTGCAGCCCTTCTGCTACCAATTCTCCAAATCGTTCTGCGTTCAGCACATTTAGAGTGATCCATAGTGAAACATTGGCAATTGCGAGCAGAATACAGCCAATGACAACCGAAATAATTACCGCACGTTTTGACATCTTATTCCTCTTTCAATTCCACGATTTATATCCCTTCAATCGGAGTTATTTTTGAGATTCCAGCCGACTGGGCGAGCGATCCCACAGAAAATCGAAAAAGCGCTGGTACTGCTCGGAGGCAGCTGGATCACCAACACCGAGGCTGTATTCGCTCAATCCGTTGCCCTCTCCATAGGCGCTCCAGTGAAGGTTTTGGCTTCCGACGATCACAAATTCGCCATCTATCATTGCACTCTTGGAGTGCAGTAGATCGTCGAGCATTCTGATTTCGACGGTGCGTGAAAGCCCTCTCTCCGCGGCTTCCTTATTCATAATCTCCATCGCGATCACATTTTCAACACTTTGAATGGGGTAGGGCGTGAGCACAATCCGCAGCTTTGCCCCATTTTCAGCGGCGTCCATCAGTGCTTCCATATATGGCAGCGCCTGGCCGAAATCGCACACCTCGAAGAAGTGGTTCAGGTTGCAGATCAGCGGCATGCTGAACATAGCCTGCGCTAGATCGATACTCTCTTCCGCCGATAGATAAGCCGCCACCAGCTGTTGGTCCGCTTCGTCGTAGACCTGATTTCTGAACATTGAAAACGCGGTCGCTTCCTCATCAGTCGGTGAGTAGCGCATGACTTCCGGTACGTGGCTCGGGACCCCCCGCGAATCGGTGCAAGTCACTCGCAGCTCTGCCTCGCTCACCGTAAGGTCTGGGCAGTGCCGTAGAATCGCACCTGTCCAGAGCTGGTCGTAGACCGTCCGCGAATGCTGGGCAATCGGACCAGTGACCACGATCCCAGTGTCTGTGTCGTTCTTGCCTTTGCCGGAGCGATGCAGTGTGGAAAGTGGCTTGTACTCATGATTAAAGCCCGAAGCCACTACCTGCTCGCCATCGATCACCAGGGTCTTGACGTGGCTGTGCGGCCAGCGACCGGCAAAATTTCCGACCTCTACCTGCCATCCGATCTCTGGGTCAACCATCTTCTCGAGCCCAGCTTCCTTGAGGTCGTTGATCACGTACCAAAGACCAGCGTCCATCTCAAGCTGCTCGAAGCTGGGAGAGGGCGAGTTACCCAGCATGATCCTGACCAGCATGCCGCGTGGGTAGTTTTCTGGATTGGCTTTAACTTTGTCATAGAGCCTGGCAACACCACGCGCAAGAACCGCACCAGGGCTGTCTTGGTTAACCGCCTTTTCGTATGCCATGGTTGTGAACAAAGCCTCGTATTGGACTTCCTGAAGCAGTCGTGCGTAGTCATCGTAGGCTCCGGCTGGGGTAACTTGATTATCGGTAAACCTGGGGTCAGCAACCGGCGTAAATACAATCGCATCGTACTGGTTCTGGCAGAAGGGGATCACGTCGTCATCCGGGCGGAACCCTCCCAGACTGGCCACTTCGTATAGATCGGCTGCTGCTCCCGAGAGTTCACCCGGTTCGCACTCGTAGGTCGTCTGCTGAGCATAGTGAATGGGGGAATCTGCGCCGGTCCAAGTGAGATGAAGGCTGCCGGCCGCATCGCTCACCATTCCGTAGTCCTGTGAACCGTCCAGGACTGCTACGATTGCTGGCGCGGTCCATGTTTCACCATCGCCGATTGTTTCATAAAGTACATTCTCTTGTCGCAATGAGCCCAGAATATCTTCCACCTGGCCAGATTGCCAGGTGACGTGGGTGAGTCCATCTTGATCGGTCGCGACGGACGGTGTACCCAGGCATGACAGCTGCGAAAGCGATTCGACTTGTCCATCAGACCAATACTCCGTACCGCCGTCTTCCACGCACCACGCGACCTGCTCCAAGTCGCTCTCATTCACATCGAGGCCTGGACGCACACCGGAGCCGAGCTTATGCGGGGATGCGTCCCACTCACCAGCTGAGTAGCCCGTGAGCCATACACTATCCTGCAGATCATCAAATGCGAGCGAGTAGCCAGCGGACGGTTTGCTCGAGAGGGAGAACGCACCTGCCGATGTCCCTTCGGGCAGCGGCACACAACCTTCCAGGCCATCAGGAAGAGCCCGGTAGTGGAGGCCTCCGCCCTCGTTGGTCCAAACCGCCATGACCGTGCCATCGGGGCTGACCGCAATATCCGTCGTGGCCACGCTCGGACTATCGGATTCCGACCCTGAGGGGCAGGAACCACCTGACGTGGCTAACGATTCTGATTCCGCGCATTCTCCATTCGAACAAACTGCATAGAGGGCTACGGCAAGATCTCCTTCTAGCCACGCAACATGTCCGTCTCCGTTGTCATCGATGTCGATGCTTGGGGCGAACGAATCCTCTTGAGTGTTTGAAACGTTGATCGGATCTCCCCAAACTAGTTCATCTGCACCCGACCCGAACTGGAGTAAAACATCGACGCCGGTATCGGTACGCTCCGGCCACACCAGAGCAGCGCCGCCCGCGCTACCGGCTCCTAGATCCAGTGAGGCACCCTCAGGCTGCGAAGCGCCGATTGGAGAGCTCTCGATCCAGTGTGTTCCAACCGAGTCTGCCGCGATGGTTTTCGTCTGAAGGGCCGCGCGCGGGGTCAGAATATCGGCTGCAAAGGAAACCAAGGGGCGCAGCTGAATCAGGACCAATATGATTACCAATCCGAGCATGCCGAACAATGTGTAGCGGATCCAGGGTTTCAATGGAGCGCCCGGCACTCCGCTGTCCCGACGT
>Ga0255052_10000655_pt1 | contig 27578 bp, 25 predicted proteins | sample JV7_2_21_MG_FD_188632 | JGI IMG/M metagenome (GOLD analysis project Ga0255052, IMG submission 188632) | Seawater microbial communities from Jervis Inlet, British Columbia, Canada - JV7_2_21 | ecosystem: Environmental > Aquatic > Marine > Inlet | place: Canada: British Columbia | collected...
CAAGTGTCAGCCCCACCAGGTCGGCATCGATCGTGAATGGCTCTCCGACGTCGACACCCTGCACGATATTCTGCGACTGATTCGAGGCATTGATCGTGCAATCAAATCCTTGCGCCATCGCAAGTGCGGGTTGCAGGCAGTTGAATACTTCACGGTGCTTGCCATTGCGTTCCAGATCGACATGCTGCCAGAGAAATTCGGCCGAGAAATTGTCGCTCAGGTCTGCCTGCAAAATAATTCTCGTCGTCAAATCCTCGCGGAACTGGACATCGTCATTAATGACACGATTTTCAACGAAGCCGTCCCTGTCCTGGTAATTGACAACCAGGCGGCCGCGAACATTTTCGCTCAATGGGCCGCTCAGGATTCCCTGCAGTTCGTATCCTTCGCTGGCTTCGAAATCGTAGCCGCCGGACGCTATGAATTCGAATTCATCCGTTGGTTTCCTGGTGGTGATATTGATCGCACCAAGTGACGTGTTTTTGCCGATCACCGGTCCCTGTGGGCCTCTCAGTACTTCGACCTGGGCTGTATCAATCAAGACCGTGCGGCCGAGGCGGCTTCGCGATGTGAAAAATCCGTTCGTGATCTGGCCCACAGCCTGTTCAAAGTGCACGCCGCTGCCGACCGTACCGAGGCCTCGAATGATCAGGAAGTCCGACGCACCGGTGGACTGGCCATAACTGAAATTGGGTGTGTACGGCGCGAGGGCCTGGAAATCAACAAGCCCCTGACTCTCGATAACGTCACCTGAAATCGCCTGCACGGATATCGGAACATCCTGCAAACTCTCTTCGCGTTTGCGCGCCGTGACGACGATTTCCTCCAGCGCCTGTGCGCCAACCTGGGCTGGCAGGACAAACAGTACCGCCGACAGCGCTAGAGATGCGCCTGGCAGACCGGCGAACAGGAATTTGAATCCACTATTATCTGGTTTCGAAGCGCGCATTGATTCCCCCTCCTTACCTTCATGTGCCTGAGTTGCGGCGGCTGTGCTTGTTTTCGCGACACCAGCCAACCTGGCAGCTGTGCGTCATCCACCTTGATCGCCATTCTACTGTACGATTCAGTACAGTAGTAGCCCGGCCCGGCGAATCATTTTCCTTACATTCAAGCCATTCCACGTCAATCGCGTTCTTATTGCCGGGTACATTGCGGCCTAAGGTGCAACGAGCTTACCCAGTAGAGATGCCAACTGCCTGTGTTCCGCTCGCGTCAGGCGATCCGCTACGTGTGCGTGGGCTTCATCAAGTATGTTTGGATAGCACTTGCGAAAAATTCTTCTGCCCTCGGCAGTCAGGCTGACGGTCACTTCCCTGTCAGAGGTTGCGGAGCGATTCCTTTTTACCAGGCGTGCCTGCTCGAGCTTCTTGACGGTACTGGTCGTATTCGCGGGTGATATAAAAGTCTCTCTCGACACCCGCCCCATGGACATCGGACCGAATTTTCCAAGAATGTCGATGACGTTCATTTCCGCGGCATGCAAACCGATGCTCGCTGCGACCTCCGTCGCTTTCCTGTACATCTGGTGGCGTGCACGCATCAGGTTCCGGAACAAATCGACCGTGACGTCCTCATCACGCTCACTTAGATTTGTTTGCGTCTTGACGAAGTTCCTCATCCGTGTTCCCTCAGCCGACGGCTGCTTTCCACAGCTCGTCAATCCGGGCTTCGATTTCCGGAACCGGCATGACGCGGTCCATCACCTTCAAGTTGAGCGGCGTAGTGCAGTCAACACCCATGAACGATCTTACGTTTAGCGGTATCTCCGGGTAGCCGTCATAGACGCCGAGCTTGGAATTGGAGCCAAGCACACCTTGCGCCATCGGCTCGATGTTCATGCCGACGACATTCGGCACGATCATTAAATCGCGATCGGGAATGAAGCGATGAGCCAGCGCCCAGTCGCGATCCCGGGGATTGCGGATGTCGATGTCATCGTCATACACGAATACGTGTTTGCAAAATCCGGCGAGCGCCGTATACGCGCGCATCATTGCCATCTTCGGCTCACCGATGCGTGCTTTTTTGATTGAGATATGCGTGGTGAACCCACAACCAGCGGAGGGATCAACAAAGACATCGACGACGTTTGGCATGATTTCCCTAAGCTGCACGAATGTGCGTACCGATCTGAAGAAAGCGGCGATCGAATTACACTCATTCAGCGGCCGGCCGATGTGCACATGCTGATAGATCGGGTCCTTGCGCATTGTAATTGCGGTGACGTCGAATACCGGTCGGCGCCGCGGATCATCGTAGAAGCCGTTAAACGAGGCGAATTGCCCTTGCGTGCCCCAGTTAAACGGCTTGAATTCCCCTTCGACGACTATTTCTGCATTGGCAGGCACATCGACATCGACGGTTTCGCATTTGACCATCTCCACCGGTGTATCGCGTAGCCCGCCGATAAATGCAAAGTCATCGCTCTCATGCGGTAGTGCGGAATTTGCACCGGCAAGGATGAATTCCGGGGTAACGCCAAACGCAAACGCCGCTGGAAACGGCTGCGCCTTGTCATAGTCCCAGGTCGACGACGGGTCGTCGATTTTGCTGCCCCAGAATCTCTCCATGCTCAGGGCGTCCCCGGTGCCGCGAAAGATCCAGGCAGTACCGGTATTTTTGCCGGTGATTTCAAAGCGGTGATAGGAGAGGTTGTGTGCGTTTTCCTTCGGTTTCGAAATGCAGAGGCTGGTGAAGTAACGCCCCTCGGTGAAATCGGGCGTGCCTTGCCCGTCCTGCGGATTGAGTCGCAGCGCCGGAATCAGGGATAAGTCGGCTTCGTCGCCCTGCAGGATGAGCTCCTTGCACGGGGCGTTTTTCCCATCGACATAAACCGGTGGCACCCCGCCGGATTTCAGTATCTGCATCATCTTCATTGCCGATCCCGGCAACGCATTTTCTTCCGGCACGCCAAATGCATCCGCCATGCGCCGGTAGGTGTGGCCTACGGTATTTGCAAGCACCGGGATATCGAAGCCGGTCGGTTTTTCGAAAAGGATCGGCTTGTGAATATCTTCGTAATCGGCACGAGCGATGAATGCGCCCATTTCATCGAGTGTGTCGACCTCGACCGGTACCCGGAACAATTCATTTTTCTTGTCCAGATCTTCAAGAAACCAGCGAAAATCAAAATATGTCATGACTCGTCCCCCGGAGATCGAAGCTGGCGTTCAGCATAACACTTCTATATAAAACTCTTCTATATGGAAGTGTTATGCTGGCCCAATAAGAACGAACAGGGAACCATCCCGCATGCGTCTTATCATTGGCATCTCCGGTGCAAGTGGCGCCATCTATGGCATTCGCCTCCTCGAAACCCTGCGCGAGCAGGATGGCATAGAAACACACCTGGTCATGTCGTCGACCGGCAGGATGAATATCGGCATCGAGACCGACTGGAAGGCGAAGGATGTAGAGGACCTGGCCGACGTTGTGCACCGCAATAACGATGTCGGTGCGATGATCGCCAGCGGCTCCTATCAAAGTGACGGCATGATCGTCGCGCCGTGCTCGATGAAAACGCTCTCCGGCATTGTCAATTCCTACGCCGACAATCTCTTGTGCCGCGCAGCCGATGTCATGCTGAAAGAGCGCAAACGGCTGATCCTGGTGCCACGGGAGTCACCGTTACACAGCGGTCACTGCAAGCTACTGTACGAGGCAACGAAGATGGATATCGACATCGCTCCACCGATGCCCGCCTTCTACAACCGGCCGGAGTCTGTCGATGACATCGTCAACCATACGGTCGGCCGTTTGCTGGATTTGCTCGGACTCGAGTCCGGCCTTGTCAGGCGCTGGAGTGGGGTCGGCGAAAACCAGGTACGATAGTCGCAGGAGCCTCATGCCACGAGCAGGTAGACCCCCGCAGCAATCATCAGCAGACCCGAAACACGGCCAAACACATGGCCAAAGGGCGCAATTTTCTCGAGCAGTACAAATATTGCGAGACCGGCAATCCACACCAGGTTCATGATGCCGCCGACAAACAACAACGCCATCAGGAACCAACAACAGCCGATACAATAGAGTCCGTGCTCCAGCCCCATCCGTGCCGCACCCGAACGGTTTGCACGCCAATGCCGGGAGATAAAGTCCGCAGGTGAGCGGCAGCGTTTCAGGCAAACACTCTTCAGCGGCGATAGTTGATAGATGCCGGCGGCAGTAAGGAACGATCCGGATAGCACGCTGTTGGTGCTCCACATCATCATCGCGTCCACCAGGCCAGCCTGCTCGAGCAGCCATTGCAGGCAAGTTGCGACCACGCTGAACGCAAGCCAGGCAAACAGATAGCCGCTGACGAATGCGGCGGTCGGAATTATTGTGTGGCCGATCTGCCCTTTTGCCTGGGCATGCCGGTAAACCCCCGCATACAGCAGCACCGTCGGCGCCGCACTCGGCACCATCATGGCGATCATCATCACCCACCACATGAGTGCCATAACGATCCAGTACGACCAGTCCCACGGTGCCGCGGCATTGCTCATGTGTGCTGGCGGTGGAAACTGCCACGTGCTCATAGCGGCAGTGCTCATGCCGGTTCCTGCACCGCCGGCCACATAGGCCCAGGACAACAGGCAGATCAGGATGAGGCCCGCTGCAATGATCAAACGCTCGCGACGCAGCAGGGCCTCGGTCGCGGTTGTACTGGTCATGGCCGAATGATCAGGTCGCCGCGCCTTTTACTATGCCGTGGTTATTCAAGTGCAAATGGGCGAGTTGGGCATAGCTGTCTTTGAACGACATCTCGATGGGGCCGGTCGTCTTCCACGTTGAACTTCCCATTTCGGCAAGGCTGTATTCAAATCCATGGGGCAGGTCGATGCGTGCGCGATGCGTATCGCCGCTTACAGGATTGCGTATCGGTTCACTGGAACTCTCGGCGAGCCCATCGACAAATACGCGTCCGACCCGTGCCTCGACATCAACCTCGAACTCGATCGGTTTGAAGACAGGGTCGAAGACTTCCACCATGGTCGTTGCGAACACATTCCATACTGTCGCACCAGGGTCGGTATCCTCGCCGCTCAGGATCTTGAGTAAGCCCTGTCTTTGCGCCTCGTCGGCACGTTCGTCGACGATGCACAGGCATTTGCCATTACCTTCGTGGATAGGACCGGGCCACCACAGGGCGGTGACGCTGCGCAGACCATCGAGTTGCGTGTCCCCGTAGTGTCCCTTAGCAATCTCGAAACTTGCCAGTGCCTCGCAATTTCCGTAGGTGGGCAACGCGTTGAATTGGCACGGACAACCGTAGGCGCAGTTACAGGCAACCAACTCGTCTGCTTGAAGTTCCCAAGGTGTCATCGTTTTATCCCCCGTTCCTGTTATCCAAGTATTTACTGGTATGAAATTGACCGGATATCTGGCAGTGCGTGCGCCTGGAGAGAGATCCGGGTCAAATATTAAGCGTACCTTTTAGCTCTGTTGTGTCCCAAGTTGGATACGCCGCCTCGATAATAAGCAAGAATTTTTGTTTTACGTCATTCTGAATATTCAGCCCGATATATTCTGCGTACAAATGGAGATTTGCAACAACATCTTTCATCATGTGATCCGGAGTATTGCTGCCCGGATTTTCGACTGACGCCATCGACTCGAGCACTTCCTGTTGCATTTTTTCCGCGGCAAATTCGACCGTCTTAACATTTTCCCGCAATTCCATGCAGGAATCTGTTGGAACAAGGTCCGCGTCACATCCCGTGAGTTTCATCCAGGTACGTGCCTCGCGCAAAGGAATAACTACATTTTTCGCCCAGTGCGCCGAGTAGTCGCTTGCGCGGTTGAATAAACGATCATCAAACGCTCCGATTACAGCTCCGATCCAGCAACAATAGAGCACCATGTTCACGTCAGCGCCGCTGTCATTCTGCAAGGATAAACAAGCATCAGGCACGCCCGGCGTACGATAGGTTCGGATCGAAAAATCCCAGAAACTTTCCATCGTCAGAATCAGGCCTCGGGCGCGACAGTGAGCACAATGCCCTCCAGTTCATCCTGCCATTTGATTTGACAGGAAAGCCGGGAGTTCGGCTGGATTTCACTGCCCTCTCCTTCCAGCGTTGCGAGTTCGAATTCCGTTTGTGGCCTTAGCTTGCTTAACCAGGGCTCTTCGATGAACACGTGACAGGTGGCACACTGGCAACAGCCGCTGCACAGCGCTTCGACAGACAATCCGGCATGCCGAAGTATTTCCATGAGCGTCGCTCGATCACGGGCATCGATCTTGTGTCTCGTACCATCCCGGTCGGTTGCGAAAATTCTTGCCAAGATTCTGACTAAGCTTTTCGTTCAGGCGGCCGAAGCTTCGACATCCGCGGCGCTTTCTGCTTCACCATATATCTCGCAGTTCGGGAAATAGTCCGACCAGACAAACCAGAAGATCTTGTTGTAATGCGAAATCGCAGCAAGCTGCGTGCCCTGGTGTTTACCGCTCATGCATTTACCTGTCGGCGACCATTCCGATCCGCTTTCCTTGTCTGTGAATCCCGAACCCTCAGCTGCTTTCTCGAACGACAGTGTTGCACCGACAACACGCCGATCGAACACCTGCATGTAATCATCGGCACAGAAGATCGCCAGTGGTGTATTGCCAAGCCTGTCGTTGATCACTCTTTGATCCGCAACGACGACCGCGGAATATGTTCGCGCCTGTCCGTCCGCTACGACCCCGAGAACGAATGATTTCATCGGCAGACGCTGGTCGAGTTCATGCTGCAGCGGATAAACCATAACCGGGCTTGCCGGATCGATGACATCCGCTCTCGCGAGCACCTTGAGATAGAAGATGTCGCGCCACTCGATAGGTCGCATCCAGACCGGGGACTCCGGGTAGAGGCGTTGCCAGGTGCGCAGGCTGGTCATCACGGTCGGCACGGTCGGCAAGGGATCGTTCCTGCCTTCGAGCCGGTTATGTATTTGCACGACGGAGCAGCGACTGCTTTTTTCGTAAAACACCATGTTGTTCGCCAGCGCCGCAGTGATGGTGATGTCCGGCTGCTCGAAATTTCCCTCCAATGCATACGACATCGAACTATGTGCCAGTATGCAATGCGTCATGATGAACGGCGAATCTCCCGCGGGTTGGTAAACGATATGCGGCCGGCGCGCCAGTCGTGCGACGAATGCGAACGCCTTGCCATCCCTGTCCGTCACGCCAACGACTTCTTCGTCCGGCCCAAACTTCTCGATAGCTTCCTCCAGCGTAATGAACACGGGATCTTTGACGGGCCGAAACAGCAATTTCGCATGCATCAGGAAGCCGTAAGCCAGCAGCAGCGCCACGGCGACGGTTGACCCAATGACCGTGATCGACCAGGAACCGGCTACGGCATTCTGATAGAGGCCGTAGCCGATCAGCCCCAGTGCCGCGACGATCAGAACACCGGACTGCGAATAGATGTATCTCGCGCCGGCGGGAGATGCAGCAATTTTGTTGGTCAGCATCAGGATGCCCAGCGTGCCGGGCAGGACCGCCACTGCCATAAGCAGGACGGCCAGAATCGCCAGGACATCTGTCGTGTTCATTATCAGTAACCGGGGCGGCGTTTATCGCTCTATTTGTACTGTACCGTACATTATTGGATAAACCGGGAAGGAAAGCCAGAACATGCGTGTAAGGAGGCTATTCGGTGTCTTCCTGGTGGTAGGCCTCGAGGAAACGATCGACCACGTGTCGCGCTTTCACCCCGATTTCCTCGGTCGAGAGCGGGCTGGCATCGAGGTAGAGCTGCTCGATATAGCGCTGATGCATCAGCATGCCGCGGAAAAACTCCGCGGCCTCATCGGCGCTCCGAATATCAATCAGACCCTTTTCGATCAGGATCTCGAAATAGTCGCGCAGTACTTTGTGGCCATGCAGCGGCCCCTGTTCGTAATACATCCGTGCGATATCTGGAAAACGATCCCGTTCGGCGATAATCAATCGCGTAAGCGCCCGGTGATTGCTGGAAAAAACGACGCCAAGGCGATGTTCCGCAAAGTTCACCATCGTGTCACGCACATCATCCAGCGACTGCAATTCCGGACCTTCATGAGTCGTGACGATTGAGTCAATGACCGCACGAAACAAATCTGCCTTGGTCGGGTAATAGCTATAAAGCGTCGCCTTGGAGCCACCGGATTTTTCGACGATCGCGTCAATGGAGGTCTCGCCGTAGCCCTGGGACAGGAACAGACCGGTCGCGGCAGACAGAATCTTGGCTTTTCGCTGCTGGCCACGGGAGGATGCCCGCTGTTGCGTTTTGCTATTGCCGTCGACTGCTTGCAAAGTTGGTTTTTCCTTCCTGGCTGCCACGATCGTGACCCCTTATGTTCTGGCCGTGCACCGTTTGCCGGTACGACTGACAATATCACAACAGTGTCCGGCTGCGATCGCCACATGCTACCTTTCATCATGGAATCGCCGCAGCTACACAAGAACGACCGGACCATGAGAAAAATAGTAGTGTTGCTGCTCGTCCTGGCCGGCCATGCTGCGGCCGAGAATGACGTCGCCAGCATTGCGGCGTCTACGAAAGGAACTTTGTTCGATCAGGCCGCCACCGCGGTCGCAAAAGTCGCGACCAACCATGGCAACCTCAGGTCAACCTTGCGCAACTACACCAGCGCAAACGTTTTCATGCCGGCGGTTGCACGCGGTCAGGTCGATTTCGGCGTTGCCAACCAGTATGAAGTGATGCTGGCTCTAACCGGTCAGAATCATTTCGAAGGGCGCACGCAACCAGACCTGCGTGCGGTCGCGGTGCTTTTTCCATTGCGTATTGCGACCTACGTAAGGTTGGATTCGCCAGTTCAACGCATCGCAGATCTTGAAGGCCGGCGCATGCCGGACGGTTATGTGGCCAACAAAATTATCCTGCCCCTGATCGATGGGACCCTCGCAGCCGGCGGCCTCACTCGCGATGACATTATCGCTTTCAATGTGCCCGGCCTGGTTAGCGGGGCCGATTCTTTCATCTCGGGACGTACGGATGCATTCCTGATGGCGTTGCGCGCGCCCAAGGTCCGGGAGGCCAATGCGCGCCGCGGAATCCGCGCGTTGCCGATCGAGAATACGCCGGAGACGCTAGCTGCCGTCCAGCAACACATGCCGGTCGCGTATTTCGCGCTCGAGGAGCCCGGACCCGCCAATCCCGGTGTTATCGAACCGACCTGGGTGATTGCCTACGACACGCTACTGTTCGCCAGTACGTCAACCAGCGAGGAAACCGTTTATCGGATGACCCGTACCCTGTTTCGTAACAGGGACAAACTGATCGCCGCTTCGCCGGCATTTCGATTGTTTAACAGTGATGCGATGGCGAAGGACCTCGGTGTCGTCGAATACCATCCCGGCGCAGTTCGCTTTTACCGGGAGCAGGGTCTCTGGCCGCCGCCACCTTAATGAAGTAACACAGGTTCGCCGCGCCGCCAGGCAATCAGGTGCCGGTTCTCCAGCCTTTCGCGTATTCTTCCCGCGCGGCCCGCGAATATGGCACGGGACTTACGATTGCCCTGATTTCGGCTTGCTTGTGTGGCCGCTCCACCGTCGTTTTCTGCGTGCCGCCGTTTTCTTCGCCCCACACAAGCGTTAGTTCCGTGCCGATTTCGATATCGGTATCGACGATAGCCAGCGAGAGCATAGTACGCTCGTTGTAACTGTAACCGCTGAACATCGAAAATCCGACCGTATTATCGCCATTCAATAAGCGATCGTAATTTGCGGATGCGTAGTTCGATAACGGCAGGTCGATATATTTGTAGTTGTCCGCGTCCGGTTCGAACATGGATCTGAATACCTTGCCGACATCATCGCCATTCCATGCAAGCGTCACTTTCTTCCGGTGCTTTCCATCGGCAATTTTCTCGAGCGCTTCCCTGCCGATAAAGTCATGGTCGAATTTTACGAACGGGCCATAGCCCATCTCGTACGGAGTCACGTAATAGTCTTCGATGTTATCTGAGTAAAGACTGCCACCGAGTGAGCCGGAACCTTCGTAACCGGCCGCCGGCAACCATTCCCGGTAAGGCTTCATCTGTTCCCCGGTGTAAATCGCCGGCAGCGGCGATGGAATCCAGCCTGATTCCAGCGTGTTGGTCGCGTAGGCCCTGGCGCCCACCAGGCGAATACCAAATTCGCTGCCAGCCTCGACAATTGCGGCGCGGATTTCCTCGCCCTCCTCGTACGGGCCCCAGACCTCCAGCCCCGGGGCGCCAGCCATGCCATGACGCAAAGCGCGGACCTTTCGTCCCGCGATGTTGATCGCATCCAAGGTGAAGAACTTGACCTCAGGTGGCGGTCCGCCATTCAATTTTTCGATAAGTTGCCAGGCGTTCGGCCCCTGAATCTGGTAGCGGTAGCACTTCCGATTGGCGGGCTTGCCGCCAAGGATTCCCGGTGACCTGTCGTCTTTCTCTATCGTGACGTCGTAGGCCCCGGTAGCGGCATGAAATTCGATCCAGTTGGCGGTCGGTGCGCGCCCGACGAAGAGGTACTGGTCTTCGTCAAGATGAAAAAGAATCCCGTCGCCGATCACATGTCCGCTGTAACTGCAGGGAATAAACTGCTTGGCTTTGTTAACCGTGAAGTTGCTAAAGGTATTAATGGCCAGGTTGGAGAGCATCTTCAGTGCATCGGGACCCCCGACGTATATGTCCACCATGTGATGCGACTGGTCGTAGAGTACGCAGGTCTCCTGCCAGGCGCGTTGCTCATCGCGCCAGTTGGTGTATTCGGGCGGAACTACCGGATAGATATAGGCGCCTATCTGCGAATTCCGCAGCATGTCGACCGGATTTCCCACACTCTGTAATAGTTCTTCCAGGTTCTGGTGACTCATGACTCCTTCAAACCTCGTTCTTTTTTCGATGGTATTGCGGCCCGTCCCAGACGCTCTTGTTCTGGTCGGGGGGCCATCAAGTTTATCCGAGGCGGCAACGATGGTTATCGTCTAGGAGCGAACACTTTTTCGACGTTCGGAACCGGCGCATGTCTCGATCGTGGCGGAAGCCGCACGTCCACCACTCATCGCATAATGTCGGTTCCGGCTATGTCTGCCGCATTTTATCGGCGATGGAATAGAAGTCGTACGACTCCGAAGTACTGCCGTCGTAGTATCGCTGGATCCTTGCGTCCACCAGGTAGGGGCGGCCATCCTGAATGGCGCGTTTGCAGCGTGCCAGGGCTTGGCCAAGATCGTCTGGATTACTGACACTTTCACCTTCGATGTCGTAGGCACCGGCCATCTTCACGTAATCGATATCGGGGTGACGCAGGTTGGAGCCGATATATTGGCCGGACTCGTATATTCGCCCCCTGTAGAAATTCTGAATCATGCGATTTGCCTGGTACTCGCCGTTATTGAATATGACGACGCCGATCGGCACCTCGTAGCGTGCCGCGGACCAGAGCGCCTGACTGCCGAAATTGAAGCAACCATCGCCTGTCAGGCACCAGACCTCCTTGTCAGGATTACCGATCTTGGTGCCGATTGCCGCGCCCACGCCCCAGCCGAGAATGCCGCCGGTCGTGTAGTACTGCCTGCGGCGTTGCGTCACCGGCTTCGTATGGTCAAAAGTGATGTACTTCCGCGGATAAGCGTCGGAGGTAATCAGCTCCGAGACGATCTCCGCATCCGGCTCCATGACGCGATCCAGTTCGATCATCAAGCGCGATGTCGAGAGCGGGTTCGAGTCCCATTCTTCTTTGGCAATATCTGCAAATTGCTGACGCTGCCGTGCCGTGTAGTCATGCAACCAACGCTGCCGATCGGCTATAGCCGACTGATCAAGCCTGCGTTTCCTCAATTCTTCGAGGACCAGTGCCGTCGTCTTTTTGACGCTGGCAATTGCCGCAACATCGACCGGGTAGTTTCGTCCGACATCCACATCTACGAGGCTGGTATGCATCACCGTCGTATGCCGTGAAACGATCGGGTTCGGCGGCAGGCTGAAGGTCTTGAACATGTGCGCACCAATACTCCAGATGCAATCGATGTCCGGCATCAGGACCGGATCGTCTAGAACTTCGCCGACGAAATTGGGATGCGTCGTTGGAAATACGGCAGGAATCTTCACCGAGAACATCACCATGGCGCCGATCGCCTCCGCAATGCCGGCGACTTCTTCACTGACGTCGTACTTGATGCACTCGTTGCCCAGGAACAAGGTCGGTTTTTGTGCGCTCAGCAAGCCGTCCACGATTCGATCGATATGCTCGGGAGACGGCGACACCTCGCCATCCACGCGTGACCGTGAGCGGGGGATTATTTCTACAGCGTCGACTTTCTGTTCCCACAGATCCTTGGAAAAGGTAACAAAGGTCGGTCCGCCCGGCGGCGCCTCCGCCAGCAGGAATGCGCGCCGCAGCACTTCGGGAATGGTTTCGGCACTCATGACATCCCACACCCAATTCGCGTATTCACGTGGCATATCCGCGAGATTGGGGGATTCCAGGAAACCCATATGGCCACGAAAATCGGTGGACTGGCGTCCGGCCGTAACCACGACCGGAATGCGGTCACGGTAACTGCTGGCCAGTTGACCCAGGGCATAGGCGACGCCGGCAACGGAATGTAACTGAACGATTGATGTCTCGCCGGTGGAACGGGAATAACCGTCCGCCATGGACATGGCTGCGTTCTCATGGATACAGGTCGTATACTTCACGTCCGTGCGATCGACCAGCGCATCCAGCAATCCCACCTCTTCCGAACCGGCAAGACCGAAGATGTAGGGAATATCCCATTCGCGCAGGAATTCCACCATGACCTCGCCACCGGTCATATCCCTGACAATGCGTCCTTCTTCCGGCGCAAGATGATCGGTCGGCAGCGTAGACTGCTCGCTGGCCTGGAGATTGTTGGCAATGGCGCCGGCTCCAGCCAGTGACACACCGGCCTGTACCAAACGATTAATGAATGACCTTCTGCCGATCTTCTTGTCGAGCAACTGTTTCGATAATTCGTACATGACCTGTTCCCATACCCGCGGGCGTCACGGTCGAACCGCGCTTATTCTCCCGGTTTGCAATCTTTCCGCTTAGGGGCTATACCAAAATTCCCGGCTACCTCTTGGCAAACATTCGCGAAAATGCCACGTCGTCGTTAAAAAATTAAAAAAACATGAACCCCACACCTCTCGACGATTCTACACTGAGCGGCTCCCCGGTTGTGACATCGACGGTCAATTACCTGGGCGATATGGATATTCGCCCGGTTTTCTATGCCCAGCATCGGCAGCGGGACAATCTTGTTCTGGAAACGCGAGTCGTCGACATATATGACGCACGGGGGCTGCAAGAGGATCCTTCGTTGGAAACGAACGATTTCGCGTTGGTCGAACATGCCACAGCCGTTCGCGATTTTTCGACAGCGGAACGATGCGCAGGAAATCTATCGCTGTGAAATAGAAGCGCTGATACGCGGACTGACCGGCGCGGGAAAAGTAATCGTGCTGAACACCGTGCTTCGCTGGAGCGAACGCGCCGGGGACAAGAGTGCATTCGTCAACTCCGGCCCGTTTCGTACATGTGGATTACAGCCGCAAATCATTCCTGGAGTTCGCGTGCATGCGACTTGCCGAGATTCGTGCTTTCGCGTTTTACTAGCCATCCAATGACCGGATTTGGTCACACAACAGTGCCGAGCCATTGCACCGCAATAACTAGCAGTAGTGTCGTGGTTACCACCCCGATAGCAACGGATACCGACAATGCAGCCGCGGCCTGCTTCGTGTCGAGCTTGCCGATCGATGCCAGCGGTACGGAATTGAAACCAATCGGCGCCGCCGCCGAAACGACTACGACTGCGGCGGTCACTCCTGCAAATCCGAAAGTCCACACGATGATTAATCCGGCGATCAGACCAAGCAGCATTCTCAGGAAAATCGTCGCGAGAGTTAATGGTCCCGATATGCCTGCCGTGGAAAACGAGATACCGACCGCGATGAGAACGAGCGGTATCGTCGCCGATCCCAGCGGTGAGAGGATGTCGTCGGCAATCGCCGGCACTGAAATGTCCTGTGCGTTTATGACCAGGGCGGCCGCGACTGCCACGAATATCGGCGCGCGAACCGTCTTGAACACATACGATAAGGCTGACGTCGACTCAGCCTCGCCGAAATATAAAGAAATCGAGTAAGCGAGAGTGCCGACAAATATCGCATTGCCGAGGTCGAACAGAATTGCATCGGCCAGGGCGGCCTGTCCCAAAACTGCGAAGATAAATGGAAATACGAAAAGCATGTTCGTTATGCCGGCGCCGAGAACGACGGCGCCAGCCTGCTTATTACCCAGCTTTGTCATTCGCACATAGATTAAGGCCGCAAAGGCACACGCGAGATTGACTGTAATACCGGCTACCGGCAAAAGAATGGTCCTGCGGCTCAGCTCGGCGTTGGCAATGGACAGGAACACCAGTGCCGGTAGCGTCACGTAAAATACGAGGCGATACAGGAAGGCGGCCTGCTCGCTTCGGGCAATGCCAAGGTATCGCAACAGGAAACCGATAAGAAAATAGGTGAAGATTGGCAGGAGCGTCTTGAGCGGCATATGTAATTATATGTGCAAGTTATTCGAGCGAGCTGTCGCCATCGGAGCGGAGAGAGCATGAAGACCTACAAATGGAACCGCACCGTAATGTTTGCACACTGCGATGTTGCGGGCACGATGTTCTACCCGTATTTCTATACCTGGTTCGACCAAAGTACGGAAGAACTCTTCCGGGAGAACAAGTTGTCTTATGCAGAGCTGAAACGGGATTTCGGTGTCGTCGGCATGCCGCTCGTCGAAAGCGGTGCCAAATACCTCAACGCATGCCTCATCGGAGACCGACTGGAGATCTCCACCTGGGTGGATGAATGGGCTCGCAAAACCTTCCTCGTCAAACATCAGATTGCACATGCTGATGGCCGCGTCGCCGTGGAAGGATTCGAGCGCCGTGTCTGGGCGGTGGTCGACGAATCCAGCCCGAACGGTATCCGGGCCATCCAAGTACCGCAGCTTGCGATCGACCGCTTGAAGAGTTAATAGATCGCAATCCCTTTTGCCCTGCTCACGTCCGTCGCCCTCTCAAACGTTTGAAAATTCGCCAATAGCATCGCCGCTTTTCGCAAGATCTCGCAGCAAGCCGGCCGGCTCCCAGTACTGTGAATCCAGCGTTTTCGAAAAACGCGCCATTCGTTCAAGTACAGTATCGAGGCCGATCGTGTCAGCGTAAAACATCGGCCCGCCACGGAATCGCGGAAATCCGTACCCCGACGTATAGACCACATCGACGTCTGCCGCCCGCAACGCAACTCCTTCCTCGAGCACCTTTGCACCCTCATTAATCAGCGCGCACAGCAAGCGTTGTTCGATTTCCTCGTCCGGCAATGCACGACGTTCGATACCGAGTCTTGCCGCTTCGTCTGCGAACATCTCGATGGCCTCCGGGTTATCCAGCCGCTCCCGTGACCCTCGCTCGTACCGATAGAATCCCGTACCGGTCTTCTGCCCGAGCCAGCCGCGCTCGACCAGCATCGCGGTCGCGCGATAAAAGCCCGGATCGTCGGGCAGGAACTCCTTACGCTCCTCGCGCACCTTGTAGCCGACATCGACGCCGGCCATGTCGAATACGGCGAGTATTCCCATCGCCATGCCGAAACGCTCCAGTACGGTATCGATCTGCCGCGGTGTCGCGCCTTCAAGCAACATGTGCTCGGCCTCGCGCCCATACGGGTCCATCATGCAGTTACCAATGAAGCCGTAACTGTTCGCGGACAACACGCCGACTTTGCGCAGTCTGCCAGCCAGCTTCATCGACGTTGCAATGATTTCGTTTGACGTGTCGTCCGTACGCACGACCTCGAGCAGGCGCATGACCTGGGCCGGGCTGAAAAAGTGAAGGCCGACAACATCCTGTGGCCTTTTGGTGGCGGCAGCTATTTCGGCGACATCGAGGGTCGATGTGTTTGACGCCAGGATTGCCCCTGGTTTGCAGGTTTCATCCAGCCTCGCAAATATTTCCTTCTTCAGCGCCATGTTCTCGAACGCCGCTTCGATGACGACGTCTGCACTGGCGAGGTCTGCGTTTTCAGTGGATCCATTGATCAACGCCATTCGTTCCGCGACGGCATCCGCTGTCATCCTCCTCTTCTTCACGCGCCGTTCGTACTCGCCACGGATAGCTTCAAGTCCGGCATCGACCGCTTCCTGATTAACGTCGAGAATGGTTACCGGAATACCCGCATTCGCAAACGCCATGGCAATACCGCGACCCATGGTGCCGGCACCGACGATGCCGCCGGAAGCTATTTTCCGCGCGAGGTCCGCATCGATACCAGGAATTTTTGACGTTTGGCGTTCCGCGAAGAACAGCCTCATCATCGCCTTTGCTTCCGTCGTCTCCAGCGAAGCGTCGCTTATCTGCCGCTCGCGCTTTAGTCCTTCGTCGAAGGGCAAATCCAGCGCCGCTTCGACTGCATCGATGTCCAGCCCCGGGACCTGGCGATCTGGCATCTGCGCTGCAACACGTGCACGTTCATTACGAAGGAATTCGTCAGTCTCGTCATCGCGCGTCAGCACTACTTCGCATGCACGACGGGGACCCTGCTTGTTGTCCAGGATTCCGTTCGCGAATTCGACTGCGAATTCCTGCAAGTTATCGTCGGTAACGGCGTTGACCAGACCGTATGCCAGTGCCTGGCTGCCATCGACCGGACGGCCGGAGAGGAACAACTTTAGCGCTTCCTGCACTCCGATTACCCGTGGCAGGCGTTGCGTCCCACCCGCGCCCGGAACGATGCCAAGGTTGATCTCGGGAAAACCGATTCGCGCATCGCGTGCGGCAACGCGGTAGTGACAGGCAAGCGCCGCTTCGACACCGCCACCCAGTGCTGTGCCGTGGAGTGCAGCAACGACCGGCTTGTCCATCGCCTCGATCTCGGCGAATAACTCGTGGTAGCTGGTGTCGCCCATCTCGCCGCCAAGTTCGGCGATATCAGCGCCGGCGATAAACGTCTTGCCGGCACACAGCAGCACGATCGCTTCAATTGAATCGTCGGCTGCAGCCTGCCGGAAACAATCCTGCAATCCTGCGCGCACAGCCTCGGATAGCGCGTTGACCGGCGGGCTGTCGATAATGATCAAGCCTGTGCGGCCCGTCTTCTCCAGACTAACTACTTCACTCATAATCACCCCTGTTTAAAAAAATTGTACTTGGTGCCTCGTCCAGCATTTTACAAGCGGCGTATGGCGTGAATGTCCTGTTGTATTCCAAGCTCGTGCTCGAGCGCATCAACACGTAGTTTAAGTTCGGTGATTGCGTTCTCTGTCGACATGTCCGTCTCTCTTTATTCTGACTTTATGAATTTTTTGTTCGCCGCACGCTTTACGACAGCGAATAATCTGCACTTTCTTCTGCAAAGCGGATGAAGTAGTCGAGTGATGCCGGATTGGCCATCACGTTGCGGTTGGCCGCCTTTTCTTCCGGTATGCCCATGAGAATTTTGCGCACCGGCACTTCCATCTTTTTGCCGGTCAGCGTGTAGGGGATGTCGCCGACCTGGTAGATCTTTTCCGGCACGTGGCGTGGCGAGTACGTTTCTCTGAGCGTCTTGCGTATCTTCTGATCGATGTTGTCATCGAGCTTCAGTTCGTTCGCAAGCTTGACGAACATCGGCATGAAGAAATTGCCACCGGGTAGATCGAGGTTGACGATCAGCGCATCGTCGACCTCGTCGATCAGTTCCATGCAACGGTAGATTTCGGCCGTCCCGATGCGAATGCCGAAACGATTCAGGGTGGAGTCCGAACGACCGAGTACGAAGACCCCGCCCCTGTCGTTAATCATGAAGAAATCGCCTTGCCGCCAGATGCCCGGGTACATGTCGAAATAGGTGTCTTTGTACCTCGCGTCGTTCTCGTCATTCCAGAAACGGACTGGCATCGAAGGCATCGGCTGCTTGATGACCATTTCACCGACATCGTTGCGCAGCGACTGGCCGTCCTCATCGAGTGCATCCGCATCGACGCCCATGTGTATGCCCTGGATTTCCCCGGCGTACACCGGTGCGCCGGGAACACCACCGACAAAACCGGAGCAGACGTCGGTGCCACCGCTGCCGGGCAGCAGCCACAGGTCTTCTTTTACGTTGTCGTAAAACCAGGCCATGCACTCGGCGGACACCGGTGAGCCCGCGAGCATGATCGATGTCAGCGCCGAAAACTCGAAGTGCTCCCGGGGCACGATGCCGGCCTGCTGCTGCATTTGCACAAACGCAGGACTCGCGCCGAACAAGGTTGCCTTACCGTTCTCGGCCAGACGCCACAAAGTTTCCCCGTCGGGATGGTTCGGGTTGCCGTCGTAGAGGACCGGCACCACGTCAACCAGCATCGAGCTCACCAGGAAATTCCACATCATCCAGCCGAGCGTCGTGTAAAAGAACAGCCGCTCACCCGGCTTCAAATTGAAGTGCAACGAGGTGAGCTTCATTTGCTCGAGCAGGATGCCGCCCTGGCTGTGCACGATCGCTTTCGGCAGGCCTGTGGTGCCGGACGAGAACAATATCCAGAGCGGATGTGCAAACGGTACCTGGGTGAATTCGATATCCAGCGGTGCGGATGCTGCATCGTCGAACAGTGTGTCCCAGGATGTCGCGCCATCGATGGGCACCTCCGCGGCGTTCTGGTCGAGATTCCGTACGAAAATTACGGACTCGACCGACGGCAGGTCGGCCAGCAACGTGCGAATTTCATCGTGCCGCTTGTAAGTTTTGCCGCCGTAGCGATAGCCATCGACACAGAAAAAGAAACGCGGTTCCAGTTGTGCGAATCGATCGAGCACGCTGGGCGTGCCGAGATCCGGGGAACAGGCGGTCCAGATACCACCGGCACTGACTGTTGCCAGCATCGCGATGACCGCCTCCGGGGAATTGGTGAGATACGCCGCGACCCTGTCTCCAGGTTGAATACCCGCATCGCGCAGCCATTTGGCAACAACCGCGACTTTGTCGCGCAGCTCCTTCCAGCTTAGCGCCGCCAGATCGCGATCCTCGCTCGCGAATACGAGTGCGGTTTCATTGTCGTCACGATCGCGAAATATGTGTTCGGCGTAATTAAGTTCTGCCCCCGGAAACCACTCAGCGCCGGGCATGTCGCGTTTTGCCAGCACACACTCGTAGGGAGAGGAAGACTGGACCTCGAAGTACTCCCAAATCGCGGCCCAGAAATCCTCCAGGTGCTCGATCGACCATCGATGCAGCTCCTGGTAGTCAGCGAAATGCAGGTCTCTCGTTTCTCCAAGCCAGTCGGTAAATGCGGTGATGTTCGCACGCCGCAAAACTTCCTCAGATGGTTGCCACAAAAGCTGGCCTTCTTCTACCATGTCAATACCATGCCAAAGCTGTTCATGTCGCCCAATTTTCGGATTCCCATTAAGTACCGGTCGTACCGGTCGCATAAACTAACACAAAGGACAAACTTCACATCATGAGTCTCTCCAAGGGGTTCATGAGTTTTGCCGTGCATTGCTGGCGGTCCTGTATGATCGATATCTATAATCGAATAATAGGTGCAGTCGATATTTTCGGCCGGAGTACCAGAGATGAGTAGCAAAAAAAACAGTCGCCCGTTCCCGCTGGCGTCTGAGATAGAAGATGTTCCCGGCACCGAAGGCTGGGAGGATATGTACCCTTATTACACGCGGCGCCAGCCGGGCGACGACGAGATCTTCTGGTTTTACAACTCGATGCATTTCCCGGAACCGATGCCCGCATTCGACGCACTCACGGCCGAAGTACCGTACACGGCGATGGGCGCCAACACGACCCGCATATTTGCTTTTCCGGCGACGCTCGGCGTCGAGCACCGAATCATCAATGGCAGGGTCTACATAACCGCGCATGCCGTGACGGACCCCGATGAGATCGCGCGCCGCACGGAGATCTTCAACAAACGGGCCGGTCATTACTTCGAGAACTGGGACGAGCTGTACGATAAATGGCACAAGAAAATGCTCGCGCTGATCGAGGAGATCGATGCCATCGAGATTCCGCAACTGACCGAATTCGATGACGAAAGCGCGGTGCTGGAGGGCCGTGGCATTGGGCAGAATCATTTCGTGCGCGAGGCCTATCACCGTTGCATCGATATGTTTTCGGTCATGTGGCATCACCACTTCGAGTTATTGATGCTCGGTTACGGCGCATATCTCGTGTTCTTCCAGTTTTGCAAAAAGGCATTCCCGGAGATTCCCGACCAGATCGTTGCGCGCATGGTTGCCGGCATCGACATACTGATGTTCAAGGCCGATGACAAACTGAAATCGCTCGCGCAGACGGCCGTCGATCTCGGTATCGGCAAACACTTCGTTGACGGTGCGGATCCCGACGCCGTGATGGCGGCGATCGAAGCGTCGGGTGAGCCGGGCGAGAAATGGATGGCCGCGTTCGACGAGATACGTGATCCGTGGTTCAACATATCCGTCGGCGACGGTTTTTATCATTATCACCGCAGCTGGGACGACGATCGTACGGTGCCGTTTTCCGCAATTTCCCATTTCGTCAAACTCATCGAGTCTGGAGAAGACATCGTACGCAAGACCGAAGAGCTCAAAGCGGAACGCAAACGGATCAGCGACGAATACCGCGCCTTGCTCGGGACAGAGGAAGAACGAGGCGCTTTCGACCAGATGCTCGGTCTTTGCCACCACGTGTTTCCGTACGTCGAGGATCACAAGTTCTATTGCGAACACTGGTTCACGACGCGCTTCTACGCAAAGATGCGCGAGTTCGGCGACCTGCTCGTCAAGTGCAAGTTGCTGAAGGATCGCGAGGATATCTTTCAGCTCAATCGCTCAGAGGTCGAGGATGCACTCGTCGACGCAATGCTCGCCTGGGCGGCCGGTTCGGAACCGCTCGGCGCCGCACGATGGCAACCGCTGGTCGAGAAAAGGCGTGACATACTTGCGAAGTTCGCGGAGTGGGATGCGCCGATCGCGATCGGCCCGATGCCGGAGCACCTCGAGGATCCTGCGGTACAGATGTTATGGGGCATTACTTCGGAGACGCTGGATTTGTGGTCGCTCCCTCCTGACCAGGTCAGCCAAAACGAATTGCACGGATTCGCGGCCTCGCCGGGCGTCGTCGAGGGCATTGCTCGCGTGTTGAAGAGCGTCAATGACATCGGCCAGGTGCGCGAGGGAGATATTTTGGTCTCCACCGTCACAACTCCCAGCTGGGGGCCGGTGTTCCCGAAGATCAAAGCAGCCGTATCGGATATCGGCGGGACCATGTCACATGCCGCGATCGTCGCCCGGGAGTACGGCATGCCGGCGGTCGTCGGCACCGGCAGGGCAACGAAGCAAATTGTCACCGGCCAGAAGATTCGCGTAGACGGCGACAATGGAATAGTAACCATCCTTGACTGAAGCAGGTCGCGAGTGTCGCAGGAAGGTCGTTCATATATCAGCCGCATCTCCGAGTTATCGCTCGCGGATCGCCCGTTGGCGGGCGGCAAGAGTGCGAGCCTTGGTGAGTTGACTAGCGCCGGCGTCGCCGTGCCGCCGGGTTTCGTCGTTATGACACCGGCGTTCGACGAATTCCTGCGCACAGCCGGTGCGGACGCTGAGATCAGGCAGGAGATCGAGTCGCTTGCCCACAACGAAATCTCACAGGTCACCGCAGCAAGCAAACGCATTCGTCAACGCATCGGCCAGTTACCGGTACCACCGGATATCGGCGACGCGATCTGTAGCAACTATCGAGAGATGTCGCTGAATGGTGCGGGCTGCCCGGTGGCGGTGCGCTCCAGCGCCACCTGCGAGGATAGCGAGTCTGCAAGCTTCGCCGGTTTGCAGGACACCTATCTGTGGGTACGCGGTGAAGAGCAGCTCATCGAGCGGGTGCGCTCCTGCTGGGCGAGTATTTACAATGCTGAATCGATTACCTACAGGCGGCGGCTCGAATTACCGGAGGACCAGATTTCGATGGCGGTGGTCGTGCAACAGATGGTTGACGCCATTTGCGCCGGCGTCATGTTTACGCGCAGCCCAACCACAGGCGACAAGTCCGTGATCGTGATCGAAGGTAGCTGGGGCCTCGGCTCGAGTATCGTAAGTGGTGAGGTAACGCCGGATCATTTCGTCGTCAACAAGGTCACTGGCGAAATCAATAAGCGCAACATTTCCGACAAGGTAGTCGAACACACCGCCGATCCGTCCGGCAGCGGTGTGCGCGAACAGGCGGTGGACGACCAACGGCGGCGCGCTCCCTGCCTGTCGGATGAGTCGATTGCGGAACTGTGGCAGATTGCGAGAAAGGTGGAGCGACACTACGCCGCGCCACAGGATATCGAATGGGCGATTTGCCGCGATCCGGACACAGGGGAACAAAAAATAAATTTGTTGCAGAGCCGGCCGGAGACCGCTTGGGCGACACGTGACGTCGAACCGGCGGCGAAACCCACTGCAAAAGCGTTCGATCACGTACTGGATCTCTTGAGCGCAAGGAAAAAAAGAACTTGAACCTGACCGAGAAGGACGTGCGCGAGATTCTCCGGCTGCTGGACGAAACCGGATACGACGAACTGAAGCTGCAGACGGAAAGTTTCAATCTGACGCTCAGGCAATCGGACAATAAATCGACTAATAACACGTGCAAGCAGGAGGGCGATACGGAGTCTTCCAATGTCGCCACCGACGCTCCGCCGGCGACCGGCGCTGTGCCGGAACATAACGATGCCGGCGATGATGTTCGCGATATCTTTCCGCCGCTTCCCGGGACCTTTTACCGGGCGCCGAGCCCGGGTGCGGAACCATTCGTAGACGTCGGCTCCCCCGTTAAAGAGGATACGGTCGTCGGGCTGGTGGAGACCATGAAGCTCATGAACTCGGTCATGGCTGGCTGCCACGGCGAAGTGATCGAGATCTGTCAGGAAAACGGTGCGCTAATCGAGGCCGGAGACGTGTTGCTGCGTATTCGGGAGTTACAGGATCGGGCATGACTGACATCAAACTCGTCGATGTCTCGTTTCGCGATGGCAACCAGAGCCTGTGGGGCGCCACCGGCCTGAATACCGCGCAAATGCTGTCGATCGCCCCGGTCATGGCGAGCGTCGGATTCCGCGCGATCGACTTTACCTCGAGCACGCACATGGGCATCACCGTGCGAAACTTCAGGGAAGATCCCTGGAGGTGCATACGGCTCATGCGCCAGGCAATACCGGATACGCCGTTGCAGTTCATCGGCACCGGATTTCGTTTCATTTCCTGGGAGACCGCCGGCCCGGATTTCATGCGGCTCGTCTACCGGCGCCTGATGGCCAATGGCATTTCCCGCTTCATCGTGCTCGATCCGATGCACGACATGGACGCATTACTCAGAGTTGCACGCATTATCCGCGAGGAAGGCGACGCGGAAATCATGGCTGCGCTGACTTACACGCTGAGCGAGGTACACGATGACGAATTCTATGCATCGATCGCCGCCCGCCTGTCCGCTTCGGTGGACGTCGACGTTGTGTACCTGAAAGATCCCTCCGGATTGCTAACGCCGGAGCGTGCGCGCACCCTGATCCCGGCGATACAGAAAGCGATGAACGGCAAGCCACTGGAGTTGCATTCCCACTGCACCATCGGTCTTGCACCGTTAACCTACAAGCTGGCCGCCGAACTCGGCGTCCACTGCCTGCATACTGGCGCGGGCCCGCTCGGCAACGGCACCTCGTTGCCCTCGGCCGAACGTACCGTTGCGGACCTGCGTGAGGCGGGTCACAAGGTCGACATTGACGACCAGGCGCTGCGACAGGTTTGCGATTATTTCGAGCGGCTTGCTGATGCAGAAGGTCTGCCGAAAGGAGCCGCCCGGGAATATGACGAGGCGTTCCTGCGGCACCAGGTACCCGGCGGCGTCATGACGACCCTCAAACGACAACTCGCCGAACTCGATCTCGAGAATCGTTTGCCCGAGATCATCGACGAGGTCGAACAAGTAAGAGCCGAGCTCGGTTACCCGATCATGGTGACGCCTTTTCCGCAGATTGTTTGCGCACAGGCGTTCTCCAATGTGCTCGGCGGTGACCGCTATGAACAAATAGCGGACCAGGTCATTCGCTATGCGCTGGGTCGCTTCGGCAGGCCTACCGCGGATATGGATGCGAACGTAAAGGACAGGATACTGTCGCAGCCCCGGACTAAAACCATTAAAGCCGAACCTCCCGCCCTGTTACTCGATGATCTGCGCAGGAAACATGCCGGCGTGAAATCAGACGACGAATTCCTGTTGCGCGCGGTCATGCCTGCCGCGGAGGTTGACGCAATGCTGCAGGCCGGCGAGGCAGAAACTCATTACAATCCCGATGCGCGCCCGATCATCAAACTGCTCGAGGGACTGCGGGACCGTCCGCCGCGCGCTGAACTCATCATCGACAAGCCCGGCTTCAGGCTGGAACTTCGCAAGAACTCCCAGCGCGCCACGGCAGAATGACTGCGCCCGATTTCAGTGAGAGGTTAAAGGCCGCGCGTGGATTCCTTTTTGACCTGGATGGCACGCTGGTGCTCGGGGACAAACACAACGAAAGCCTGGAGATCCTGCCGGGCGCGGCCGAACTGTTAACGCTGCTCGAATCACGGAGCATTCCCTTCGGCGTTTTGACCAACGGCACCGTCAGGCCGCCGGCTGCGTACAGGGTCAAACTGAATGAAGCCGGACTGGATATACCTGAGCAGCGGATCATGACGCCAGCTACGGTTGCGGCAGATTACTTCACAGGCCGCGGATTCAAAACCATCCTGGTACTTGGGGTCGAGGGCGTCTGGAAACCCATAAGCGATGCGGGACTCGAGGTCATACTGCCGCCAGAGGGCGACCCGAAAACGGCAGATGCCGTCTTCGTCGGCTGGTACCGCGAAATTCACATGGATGAGATCGAGGCGGCCTGCAATGCAGTATGGAATGGTGCCGGTCTGTATGCGGCGTCGCTCGTACCTTTTTTCGCTACCAAAAGCGGGCGTGCGCTCGGCAGTTCGCGTGCCATCTCCGCGATGATTACCAGTGTTACCGGGCGGCGAGCGACTGCGCTTGGAAAACCGTCGCAGCATGCGCTGCGCAGTGCCGCCAGACACCTCGGCTGCAAGCCTTCCGAACTGGTTGTCGTCGGCGACGATATGGAACTCGAGGTCAAAATGGCGCTAAAAGGTGGCGCGCTCGCGGTTGCCGTGCACACCGGCATCGCCGACGCGGAGGCGGCGCTTGCGGCGGAAGACCGGGCCGGTCTTTCGCTTCCGGGAGTTGAGGACCTGCTCGAATTACTCCAATAACGAATCGGCTATCGGAGGTCGTGTAAAGATCCCGACTCCGTCTTTGCGAGAAGGCGTAGCCGACGAAGCAATCCATGGGTGGGCGAATGAAATGGATTGCTTCGTCGGCTACGCCTTCTCGCAAAGACAATTAATGAGTTTCTGTACTACCTCATCAGGCAGCGTTTTCGAGTACCAGCAAACCGGACGCGGTATTCGAAATCGGGATGTGATAATTGCTGTGGACCTTTTTTACCTTTTCGCTGAGCGCGCCACGCATCGCCAGCCACAGCACGAACTCCGCCCCTTGTGCGCCGGCATTTTCGACAATGTCATGCACGCTGTAATCGATCAGCGCCTCCGGCTCATTGACGATCTTGTCCATGCACATCAGGTCGAATTTCTTGTTGATAAACCCGGCTCGCTCGCCATCGAGCTGGTGTGACAGGCCACCGGTACCGACAACCACGACTCTGGCGTCGCTGCTACTGGCCTCGATCGCCTTGCCCAGGGCTTTTCCTAAATGGTAACAACGTGCCGGCGTCGGCAGCGGATACTGCACGGTGTTGATCTCAACAGGTATTGCCCGTACGGGTATCTTGCCCTTGTGCCCCCACAGGAGAGACATCGGGACAGAGAAGCCGTGGTCAACCTTCATTTCCTGGCAGGTCGTCATGTCGAATCCGTCCGCAACCAGGGATTCGATGATTTCCCAGGACAGGTCCGGATCGCCCGGAAACGGCGGCAATGTCTTAAGGCCCCAGCCTTCGTCCGCATTCGGATATTCCGCGGCGGCGCCGATCGCGAAGGTCGGCATCTTGTCGAGAAAGAAATTCAGGCCGTGATCGTTGTAGATGATGACCGCGACGTCCGGCTGCACCTTGTCGAGCCACTCGTGTACCGGCGGAAAGCCATCGAAGAAGGGTTTCCAGTACGGCTCTTCCTGCAGACCGTTCGTGATCGCGTTACCAATCGCGGGTATGTGTGAGGTCGTAATGCCCCCGACTATCTGTGCCATTAATCGTCTCCTGCGGCGACCAGCATCGCCTTGAAATCGTCGACACTCATGCCGGTTTGCTGTGCGCCCACATCCTGCACGTCGAGACCGAAGATGCCGGCGAATTTCGCCAGGTAGTAAATATTTCCGCCGGCTTCGATCAGCTGCAGTACGTTGCGGGCCTTGATCGCATCCCGTTGCTGCGGCGTGAGGTCGAATTTGTCGCAATAGGCATCCTCATCCGCCAGGAACGCCTCGCGGCATTCGGCGTCGTTGAAGGAGTAACACATCTTGTTGAGCTGATATCCCTTCTGCGACTGTGCGCCATCGAAAAACGTGGTTCCGGGGATTGGTGCAATTCCTGTCGCTGCTGCTGACATTTCCCGCGCTCCTCCGATCTGCTGTCCTGAAACATGTGAATTCGCCGGAATTCCGGCGGTCTGACCCGAAGCTAGCCCTGCCCCCTGGCGGCAGCAATAGGTACAAACCGAGGCTCCGGGACGCGTATTTCGGGCAGCCATGAATTTCGCTTGCTGCGCCATAACAAGGCTAATGCCCCTTTTACTTCCCATTGTCGGCAACTATAATGAACAAACCGAACGGTTCGGTAAGGCTGGGGGTGCATCAGGTCTGTCCATGCGAGTCACTGAAAGCAGTAGCCCGCAGGATGGACGATTTGAACCGGGAAGTTCGGAAAACCGAAAGTAGAGTTGCCGCCTAAACTCCGGCAGTACTTTTCTGGCGCCCCCGCCGGCGCGGCATCCAAGGAGCCGCAAGAACTTCTGACATTGTTTCAAGGGGGCTTCCATCATGTCATCACTGATCTGCATCAAGGACCGGCTCATATTCAGCTTTATCCTTGCCGGCTCGCTGTGCGCAGCCGCGCTGTTCACATCCGGGACGGCGCTCGCGCAGGAAGAAGGCGTACTCGAGGAAATTGTGGTCACGGCCACGTTCCGGGAAACGAGACTGCAGGATACGCCGATCGCCATCACGGCTGTGACGGGCGACATGCTCGAAATCCGGGGCCAGACAGACCTCTACGAAGTGGCCAACCAGGCACCCAACGTCACGCTGAAGCGGGGCGGCCAGGCACGTTCCGGCATGATTGCCTTCATCCGCGGCATCGGCCAGACTGACTTCATCGCCGCGCTGGAACCGGGCGTGGGCGTGTACGTGGATGACGTCTACTACGCGCAGCTGACTGGCTCCCTGCTGGAGCTCCTGGACGTGGATCGGGTCGAGGTACTGCGCGGCCCGCAGGGCACGCTGTCCGGCCGAAACTCGATCGGCGGCGCGGTCAAGATGTTCACGAAACAGCCCGG